>Ga0181519_10001912_pt1 | contig 18017 bp, 13 predicted proteins | sample PEATcosm2014_Bin_26_FD_121102 | JGI IMG/M metagenome (GOLD analysis project Ga0181519, IMG submission 121102) | Peatland microbial communities from MTU Mesocosm Facility, Houghton, MI, USA - PEATcosm2014_Bin02_10_metaG | ecosystem: Environmental > Terrestrial > Soil > Wetlands > Peat | place...
CCGCCCGACGGGTTGACCGGCAGCAGACCGTTCTTCTCGGTCAGCCCCTCGGCCACCACGTTCGCGCCCTGACCGGGCTTGGCAAGCCCCATCGCCTCGTACTCGATGAGTTCGGCGATGGTGAAGCAGTCATGCGTCTCGACCAGCGACAGGTCTTTCAACGTCACGCCGGCAACCCCCAACGCCTGACGCCACGCGTGCTGACCGCCTTCGAACGCCAGCGGATCGCGGCGCGAGAGCGGCAGGTAGTCGTTGACCTGCACGGCCGCGCGAAAGCCCACGGCCTTGGGCATCGTGCGGGCTACGTCGGCAGACGAGATCACGAGAGCGGCGGCGCCGTCGGAAACCATCGAGCAATCGGTGCGCTTGAGCGGGCCGGCCACGAACGGATTCTTCTCGGAGACATTGCGGCAGAAGTCGTAACCGAAGTCACGACGCATGTGCGCATACGGGTTGACCGAGCCATTGCGATGGTTCTTCGCCGCAATGCGCGCGAGGGCGTCGGACTGATCGCCATAGCGATCGAAATAGGCTTGCGCGATGGTGCCGAACACTCCCGCGAAGCCGCCCGGAATGTCGGCCTCTTCGCGTGCGTAAGAGCACTTGAGCAACACCTCGCCGACCTGCGGCGTGGCCAGCTCGGTCATCTTTTCGAAGCCGATCACGAGCACGTGCGTGGCCTTGCCCGCTTCGATGGATTGCAGCCCGCCGTGCACGGCAGCCGACCCCGTCGCGCACGCGTTTTCGTAGCGCGTGGCGGGTTTGAAGCGCAGCCCGGGAATTCGGTTGAAGACGAGTGACGACGGAAAGTCCTGATACAGGAAACCGCCATTGAAAGTGCCGACGTGAATGGAATCGATCTGTTCGGGCGCGAGGCCCGCGTCGTCGAGTGCGGCTTGAGCGACGTCGGCCAGCAAGACTTCGGCATCGACGTTATCGAGTTTTCCGAACTGGGAGTGGGCCCAGCCGGTAAGGCATGCAGCAACCATGAAGTGTCTCCGGAAAATTGGGGTCATCCAGACTCCGGTGAGCAATTTCGATGCCAGACATGCGCGCATCCACACCTCGTTGCAGCGCCAACGGCATCCACTGCGCATTGCGTCCCGATTGCGAGGCTTGCGCTTGTGGCGCTCCCGCAATTGACGTAAGCGTAAAGCCGCATCCACTCCGCCATCAAGTGAATTCGGATGCACAGCGAGTGAAGCGAATTTGCTGTGCTGCAACACAACCGTTCGGACTCGAAGACATGCGACACCTGTCGCATCGTGATGCCGATCAAGTGCGACAGGTGTCGCAAGGCCCGCGGCGGATGCGACACCTGTCGCACCTGCGTCGGCTCTCGATTCGCCCCTCGATTCGCCGCGCCGTGCAGATGCAGCAAATGGCCGCGCCGAGGTCGGCACGGCGCGACAACCGGTTCCGCCAGATAAACAAAAGCGCAGCAAGGCTGTCGCGCCGCACGCGGGATTTCACTAACGCTTAACAAGGTAAGGGTTTTCCCGTTCGAGCCACGATCTGGCACTCGATTTGCGTAAGATAGCCAAGCCACTTGCGAGCCGCATCACGCTTGCCTTCCGAGTTGGCCGAGACGTTGCAGGGCAACACCGTTTGCACGTCTCGCGCTTCAGACGCAGTCACCAAACCTATAAATCAGGAGACATGCAGTATGAGCAACATGGATCGCCGCCACTTCATCAAGGTTGTGGCCGCCACTTCGGCCGCCGCCGCCACGGGGTTGTATCAGACGCAGGCCCGCGCCGCTGAATTCACGCTGAAGTTCGCGAACAACCTCCCCATCAGCCATCCGATGAACATTCGCGCCAAAGAGATGGCGCAGAAAATCGCAGAGCAATCGAAGGGCCGCATCGACTTCCAGATCTACCCGAACAACCAGCTCGGCACCGACAGCGACATGCTGAGCCAGATTCGCTCGGGCGCCATCGATTACTTCACGCTCTCGCCGCTGATTCTCGGCACGCTGGTGCCCTCCGCGCAGATCTCCGGCGTGGGCTTCGCGTTCAAGGATTACGGTCAGGTGTGGGCCGCGATGGACGGCGACCTCGGGGCGCATGTTCGCGGCCAGATCGCCAAGACCTCGGTGTTCGCGTTCGACAAGATCTGGGAAAACGGTTATCGCCAGATCACCACGAGCAGCCGCCCGATCAACTCGCCGGCCGATCTCAAGGGCCTGAAGATCCGCGTGCCGACGAGCCCGCTGTGGACGTCGATGTTCCGCGCCTTCGACTCGTCGCCCACGTCGATCAACTTCGCCGAAGTGTATTCGGCCCTCCAGACACACATCGTCGAAGCGCAGGAAAACCCGCTCGCCCTGCTGACCACGGCCAAGCTGTACGAAGTGCAGAAGTACGTGTCGATGACGAATCACATGTGGGACGGCTTCTGGTTCCTCGCCAACAAGCAGAAGTGGGACAAGCTGCCGAAGGACTTGCAGGACATCGTCACCGCCAACGTCAACGCCGCGGCGATGGCGCAACGCGACGACGTGCGCAAGCTCAACGACGGCGTGATGGCCGAACTCAAGCAGAAGGGTCTCGTGTTCAACGCACCGAACAACGAGCAGTTCCGCGAGAAGCTTCGTGCCGCCGGCTTCTATGCCGAATGGCACAAGAAGTTCGGGGACGAGGCGTGGGCCATGTTGGAAAAGTACACCGGGAAGCTCGCGTAAATGGAAACGTTGACGATGACGGCCGAGCCGACGCACGCGCTCGCCCGCCTCTTCTGCCACGTCAACCGCGCGGTGATGAAAGTCACCGAGGCGGCTGCCGTGCTGCTGGTGGTGGCGGAAACTCTCATCCTGCTCGCGGGCGTGATCTCGCGTTACGGGTTCGACAATCCGCTCACCTGGTCGGACGAGCTCGCGCAAATCCTGTTCATCTGGCTATCGATGCTAGGTGCCGTGCTCGCCCTCGACCGGGGCGAGCACATGCGTCTTTCCGCCATCGTCAACAAACTTCCAGCAGCATGGCGCGACTGGTTCCAGACCATGGCGGCCCTCACGGTCTGCGTGTTCGTCGCGCTCATCATCATGCCGGCGTACACCCATGCCATCGAACAGATGGACATCACCACGCCCGCCCTGGAAATTCCCGACGGGTTGCGCGCCGCTGCCCTGCCGGTCGGCGCGGTCCTGATGCTCGTCGCCGCCATCTCGCGCATGGCGCGGTGCTCGACGCTGCGTCAGTTCGGCCTCGGCGTGCTGTTCGTGGCAACGCTCGGCGCGGCGCTCTGGCTCGGGCGCCCCGCGCTCATCGCCATGGGCAACTACAACCTGCTCGTGTTCTTCGTGCTGATCGTCGGTGCGTGCGTGGCAGGCGGCATTCCGATCGCCTTCGCCTTCGGCACGGCAACGCTGGCGTATCTGGCCCTCGTGACCGACGCGCCCTTGCAGATCGTGGTGAGCCGCATGGACGAGGGCATGTCGGGCCTCATCCTGCTCTCGGTGCCGCTGTTCGTGCTGCTCGGTGCACTCATCGAAATGAGCGGACTCGCACGCAGCCTGATCGAATTCATGGCCTCGCTGCTCGGGCACGTGCGCGGCGGCCTGCAATACGTGCTGCTCGGCGCGATGTTCCTCGTCTCGGGCATCTCGGGCTCGAAGGCGGCCGACATGGCCGCCGTCGCCCCCGCCCTCTTCCCCGAGATGCAACGCCGCGGATCGAAACCGGAAGACCTTGTGGCACTCCTCTCGGCCACCGGCGCCATGACGGAGACGATCCCGCCGAGTCTCGTACTCATCACCATCGGCGCGGTGTGCGGAGTGTCCATCACCGCGCTCTTTGTCGGCGGCCTGCTGCCTGCCGTCATCGCCACGCTCGCCATCGTCGTGGTGTGCTTCGCACGCTCGCGCAAGGAAGCGCCCGGCTCGGCGCGCCGCGCACCGTGGAGCGTGATCGGCAAGACGTTCATCGTGGCGTTGCCGGCACTCGCCCTGCCGATTCTCATCCGCACGGCCGTGATCGAAGGCGCCGCGACGGCAACCGAAGTCTCCACCGTCGGCATCGCCTACACGATCGTCATCGGTCTGATCGTGCATGCGTTCAGGAAGCACCTGAACTTCAAGCGTCTGTACCCGCTGCTCACGGAAACGGCTGCGCTCTCCGGCGCGATCCTGCTCATCATCGGCATGGCCACCGCCATGGCCTGGGCGCTCACGCAGTCCGGGTTCTCCGCGAAGCTCGTCGGGCTGATGCACGGTGTGCCGGGCGGGCAGGTCGGCTTCCTGCTCATCTCGATGATCGTGTTCATCGTGCTGGGCAGCGTGCTCGAAGGCATTCCGGCCATTGTGCTGTTCGGGCCGCTGCTGTTCCCGGTCGCCCGCTCGCTGGGCATTCACGACGTGCATTACGCCATGGTCGTGATCCTGTCGATGGGCATGGGCCTGTTCGCACCGCCGCTCGGCGTTGGCTTCTACGCCGCGTGCGCCATCGGCAAGACATCGCCGGACAAGGTGTTCAACCGGATGTGGACCTACATGGGCGCGCTGCTCATCGCGCTGCTCATCGTGGTCTTCGTCCCCTGGATCTCGATCGGTTTCCTGAAGTAAGACACATCCGCTAACGGTTTTTTCGGAATCACCGACGGGCTCCGCCGCGCTGCTGGCGGCGGGGCCCGTGCTGTAGAAGTCAATAAATTTAGGAGTCCATAGCATGACGGAGAAAGTTGCAGTGGTAACGGGCGGCGGCATGGGTATTGGTGCCGCCATCTGCGAACGGCTGGTGAAAGACGGCATGACCGTGGTTGTCGCCGACCTGAACGAGGGCGCGGCGGCCGAGACGGCAGCAACGCTGAGCGCCGCAGGCGGCAAGGCGTGGGCGCTGGGCATGAATGTGGGCGATGCGGCATCGATTGCCGACGGCTTCGCACAGATTGCGCAACGGCATGGCCGCTGCGATGTGCTCGTGAACAACGCGGGCATCGCCAAGACGTACCCGTTTCTCGACTATCCGCTCGATCACTGGCATCAGGTGATGAACGTGAACGTGACGGGCACGCTGCTGTGCGGGCAGCACGCCGCGCGTCTCATGCGCGAGCAGCGCTGGGGACGGATCATCAATCTGGCGTCCGTGGCGGGCATTGTGGCGAGCGCCGGGCGCACGGCTTACGGCACGTCGAAGGCCGCGGTCATCGGCCTCACGCGTCAGATGGCCATCGAACTGGCGCCCTTCGGCATTACCGCCAACGGCGTGGCCCCCGGCCCCATCGACACGCCGCTCACGCAGGTGCTGCACTCCGACATCTCGCGTCGCCACTACACCGAGACGACGCCGCTCGGCCGCTACGGGCAGCCGAGCGAAATCGCCGGAGCGGTGAGCTTCCTCGCGTCCGACGACGCGTCGTATGTGACCGGCCACATCCTGCCGGTCGACGGCGGCTTCGTGGCAGCCGGGATTCTGGAGATCTGAGGCGGCGTTCGCGCCTGCGCGCCGTTCAGCTCACGGTGGTGTCCGGTCTGTCGGGCACCAGCCGTGCGCCGGGCGCGCGCTGCATCTCGCGCCACACCGTTCGCGCATTCTCGACGAACGTCGCGACACACGGATTGTGATTGTCGCGGCTCCACAGTAGCGCCACCTCCGCCACCGGCGCATTGCGCAGCGGCTTGAAGACCGCGCTGCCCGACGCACTCGCACTGCTCATCGACATCGGCACCATCGCCACGCCGAGCCCCTCTCCCACCAGATTGATAATCGTCTGCTGCAAGTTGGTCTCCAGCCGGATGTGCGGCGAAAACCCCGCGAGACGGCAATGATTGACCACCAGATCGTAGACGAGCGGCGCAATCTCGCGCGGGATGCTCACGAACGACTCCTCGGCCAGTTGCGCGGCGTCGAGCACGCGCACCTTCGCGAGCGCGTGCGTGCGCGGCAGTACCGCCACCATCTCTTCGCGAAACACGGTCGCCGTATCGAGCCCCGTGAGGTCTTCCGGGCGATACATGATGCCGACGTCGGTTTGCCCCGCCCGCACCGCCTCGGCAAGCAGGTTCGGCAGCGTTTCCGCCAGCTTCATGTCGACGCGCGCATAGGCGGCGGCATAGGTGCGCGTGAGCGCGGGCAGGATGTTGTACGCCGAGGACATCATGAAGCCGACCGTGATCGCACCGTCCTCCCCCCGACTCGCCGCCACGGCATTGCGGCGCGCCCGATCGACCGAGTTGAGGATTTCCACCGCATCCTGATAAAAGCGGGTGCCGGCCCGCGTGAGTCTCACGCTGCGACGCGTGCGCTCGAAAAGCAGCACCCCCAGCTCCGCCTCCATCAGCGCAATCTGACGCGACAGGGGCGGCTGGGAGATATGCAACTGCTGAGCCGCACGGCCGAAGTGAAGGGTCTCCGCGAGAACCACGAAGTAATGGAAATGACGCAGCTCGATCATCTGATACCCCAGAGGTATTAATGGCGCATCAATATTGTATTGGATGTTATGACTACGCGGTCGTATCCTGCATTGGCGGTGGGCCACCCGAGCCGGCCGCCATATAAAGAGACGTCAGGAAACGCCAGGCCACAAGCCACCGACGGCGACCTTTCGTACCGATACGAGAAGGAGACAAGTCATGCCCGCTCACCTTGCTGTAGCGCCTGCCCCCGCTCGACCTGTCCGCCACGCCAGCCCCGCCGGCTCGGCCAGTGCCCATACCGCATTCAGTAACATCGCCGCGCTCGCGGAACGCATCACCCGTGTGCCGGCCCCCCCTGCCGTCACTGCCGTCACCACCGCCGCGCGACAGATGCGCCCCGACTATCTCGCCATCGACGACCTGTGCGGCACCGACGCCCGCATGCGCGAACTGCTCGCGCGCGGCAAGCGCTTCGTCGAGCGCGGACTGCCAGTGCTCATTCTCGGCGAGACGGGAACGGGCAAGGAGTTTCTGGCGCGCGCGCTGCATGAATACAGCGAGCGCCGCACGCAAGCCTTTGTCGCCATCAACACGGCATCGCTGCCGGAGCATCTCGTCGAGAGCGAGCTGTTCGGTTATCAGCGCGGCGCGTTTTCTGGCGCATTGCCCGGCGGCATGAAAGGGAAATTGCAGCAGGCCGACGGGGGCACGCTCTTCCTCGACGAGATCGGGGACATGCCGTATGCGCTGCAAACGCGGCTGTTGCGCGTGCTCTCGGAGCGCGAAATCACGCCGCTCGGGGCAAGTCACGCGGTGCCTGTGGATGTGCAGTTGATCTGCGCCACGCATCAGGACCTGGCAAGCGCGGTGGCGCAAGGCACCTTCCGCGAAGATCTCTACTACCGCATTGCCGTGGGCGTACTCACATTGCCAACGCTGCGTGAGCGCGACGACAAGCCTGAACTGATCGCTCGCATGCTGTGCGACGAGTGGCCGGGACTGCGTCCCGATCAGGCGCTCGATCGCGTGGCCCCGGACGCCCTGTCGTGTCTGCTCATGCACGCTTGGCCGGGGAATCTGCGTCAGCTACGTGCAGCGCTACGCTACGCGTGTGCAGTGATGAGCGGCCCAATGCTGTGCGCGCACGATCTGCCGCCCGAACTCGTCACCGCGTCGCAAGTGCACTCCACACGGCGCGATAGCCCGATGGAGATGCACGCGCATGAGGTGAGCGATGCCACCGCGTGCACATCGCGTGCATCGGCCGTCGAGATGCATGTGCAAACAACTCGTCATGACAGCGAGCGCGAACGCATTCTGCAAGCCCTCGCTCAGCATCGCTGGAACATCTCCGCAGCAGCGCGCACGCTGGGTTTCTGCCGCGCGTCGCTGTATCGCAAGCTCAAGCAGTTGAGCATTCCGCATGTACGCGATTGCGGTGAAGTGCTTAGCTCGGGGCTGGCCGGGCACTACGCATAGCCCATCGAGCGGGCAAAAAAAAGCGCGGCCGATAAGGCCGCGCCAAGGTTTGGAGACTTTTCACTCAACGCAAAAGTCTACTTCTCGCGGAACGTAGTATAGGTCTGGCGCCGGAAATCATTGTCATCATTCGACGCAATGCATTATTTGGCGACTCGCAATAGTCTCGTAAAACCCCGTAAATAAAGATGTTTTTGGCACGCCTCGATTTCTCGCGCTTGCCAACATCTCGGATTTACCTCATTACGCGCGTGTAAAAGCGTTCGATGACGCGGACATGGCAGCCATCTGACACACGCATGAATTTCCCTCTATATAGTTGTCGCGCAACTTGATACGACACACGTCCCGTCGCTCCCGACATTGACGACGCAACATCGTTCGTTGCGTCGCTTGCGCGCCGAGTCACTGCGACACGTTTTCGCACCGACGGAACTAACCTCATCGATGCGTGTCGCCTGCAAAACCAGTGCTGGCAACGCTTCGCACATGCTGTCGCGCGCCCTTCACACTGTATCCCGAGCGCAACACACATCGCTTGCATCGCCATTTCTCGCCTAGGCTTAATCAAGCCAATCCCTTATCGGACAAAGCTTTCCGGCGCGTACGAAGGATTCTTTTCGTATCTGAAATAGATTCTTGCGGATTCTGAAATAGGCGCGAGTAACGGTCACTCATACACTGCCCCCTGTCAGCAGAGCAGTGCCGATACCTGATCGGGTTCGCGAATGACAAACCGTCACCTCGACATGTTCTGTTTCGCCGCGTTCTGTTTTCACGCGAATTCTGCGATTCGTGTCACGTTACTGGAGCTTAAACCATGAAAAAAACTCTTCTTGCCGCAGCCGTTGTCGGCGCGTTCTCGGCAACCGCCGCGCATGCACAGAGCAGCGTTACGCTGTACGGCTTGATCGATGCTGGCGTTGCTTACACGAGCAACTCCACCACCACGGCAGGTGCTTCGGGTTCGAAGAACTTCCGCGCAACGAGCGGCCTGATCAACGGCAGCCGTTGGGGCCTGAAGGGCTCGGAAGATCTGGGTGGCGGTAACAAGGCCATCTTCGTGCTGGAAAACGGTTTCTCGATCAACAACGGCTCGCTGGGTCAAAACGGTCGCATGTTCGGCCGTCAGGCTTTCGTCGGCCTGCAGAACGACCGCTTCGGCTCGGTCACGATCGGTCGTCAGTACGACTCGCTGGTTGACTACCTGGCACCGCTGACCCTGAACGGTTCGTCGTTCGGCGGCACGATCGCATCGCACCCGTACGATAACGACAACACGAACAACTCGTTCCGTGTGAACAACTCGGTCAAGTACTCGAGCGCCAACTACAACGGCCTGACCTTCGGCGGCCTGTATGGCTTCTCGAACAAGGCTGGCGACTTCGCGAACAACCGCGCATTCAGCGCCGGCGTGAACTACGCAAACGGCCCGCTGACGGTGGCTGCTGCTTACCTTGAGCGTCAATCGGGTACGGGCACCGGCTCGAACAATGGCGGCGCCGTCGACACGACGTCGAACGCTGGCGATGCCGTGTTCTACGCCTCGAAGCAACGTGTCTGGGGTGCTGGCGCTAACTACGCCTTCGGCCCGGCAACGGTCGGTTTCGTGTACACCCACACGCAACTGCAAGGTCTGGCTGGCCTGTACTACAACAGCACGTCGACCAGCTTCAACAACGATGGCCTGAAGTTCGACAACTTCGAAGTCAACGGTCGCTACATGCTGACCCCGGCAGTCTCGCTGTCGGCCGCGTACACGTACACGATGGCCAAGCAAGATTCGACGGATCAGAAGCCGAAGTTCCACACCGTTACGCTGCAAGCTGACTACCGTCTGTCGAAGCGCACCGATGTGTACCTGACCGGTTCGTACCAACACATCTCCGACAACCAAGGTACGGGCCTCCAAGCCGGTATCGGCGCTGCCGGCGGTATGTCGTCGACCAGCTCGCAAACCGTTGTGGGCACGGGTATCCGTCACCGCTTCTAATCAAAGCGGCGCGAGCACCGGCAGTCGTATCCCGGTGCTCCTGACATGAAAAGGGCAGCCTCATGAACTCGAGGCTGCCCTTTTTTATTGCGCTGACGACACGCAACGCCAATCAGAAGCGCGTTTCGCGAGCCGCCCGCAGGAAGTTATCGAGCACCGGCGTGCAATCGAGAAACTCCGGGCCACCCGCACGGTGAAACTCCGGGTGCCATTGCAGCCCCATCACGAACGGCGCCTTGCGATAGCGAATGGCTTCCACCACGCCGTCTTCCGCGCACACCGCCTCTACGCTCAGATCGCGTCCCAACGTTTTCACCGACTGATGGTGGATCGAATTGACGATCGGCACGTCGACGGGTCCGAGCATCTGCGCGAGCGAAGAACCTTCCGGGAAAGTCAGCGTGTGGCGGTTATGTTCGTACGTCTCGGTGACGTGCGGAATCGCTTCGGGCAGATCCGTCGCAATATCCTGATGCAGCGTGCCGCCGAACGCCACGTTGATAAGCTGGCAGCCCCGGCAAACGCCCAGAATCGGTTTGCCCTGCTCCACGAATTCATGCAGCAACTCGAGTTCGTACATGTCGCGCATGCGGTCGCCCTGCCACTCGTGACGCGTTGCCACCTCCGAATAGGTCAGCGGCGAGACGTCCGCCCCGCCCTGCAACACCAGTCCGTCGAGATGCTTCGCGTAATCGTGCAAACGAATGTGGCTCGGGTGCAGCAAGCCCTGCGTGTCGACGGTCGGGATCATGAAGACCAGCACGTCGCGCGACATTACCCAGTGCGCGATCGACTCTTCGAGGTACTGCAACGTCTTGCTGCGCAACCCCTTCGAACCCGGCTCCGGATGGAAAATGCGCGCCGAGATGCCGATCTTCAGTGTGCGCTGCGTGATGCGCTGGCCCGCACGGTCGTACCAGGCACGAAAACGTGCCGACATGATCCGGCGCAGCACCGACCACGGCGAATCGCCCGCCTGTAAATAGGAGGGCTGACCGCCCATCGACGACGGACTGCCCGGACGCGTCGCACCGGCGCCGAACGTCGGCTGATGGGGCGGCTCACCGCCTCCGGCACCGCCCGCCGCACTCCCCGAGGCACCGGCGCCAGCCCCTCCCGCGCGTCCCGATTCACCGATGTTGCCACCCGCGCTGCCGAGACCGGCTGCTTTCACGTCCTCGGTCGACTTCGACGCAGGCACGCCGATGGGATTGTGATCGGAGGCCACCTGGGCGGCTGTCGTGTGCGCGGCAGGTTGCGCTGCTGGCGTTGGCGGCGGAGTCTCGGCATGTGCGTCGGAAGACGCAGAAGCCTCAGACGCGTGTGACGGACGCGTGAGCGTGTCGGGATTCGGCGGCATACCGCCAGACCCTTCGGCGGTGCCCGCTACGGGTTTGCCCGTCGCGCGCGGCGCGGCCTGCGTGCCCGCTTCCACATAGTCGGATGACGGCTGCGAAGGGGATGCGGACTGTGAAGACTGTGATGACGATGCGGACGATGCAGATGCTGTGCCGGCCTCGGTTGCCGGGGGTGTCTGTGGTGGGGTGGCGCTCTTGTTCGTATCGGACTCGGGTTGGGTCGGCTGCTGCGGCGATTTCGGATCTTGAGCGTCGGTCATGATGGCGTTTGGAAGGCGTCCGCGAAGGGGAAAATGGATTGACCATGGCGGCCGGGAAATTATCCCGCCGCCCCGGTCCTGCCGCAACCAGGAAAGCAGACGGATCGCCGGGCGCTGCGCGTCGGTATCCGTTACCTCGAGACGCGCGATGAAACCGTCCTGCCTCGTTGCTGTCGAAAGCGATTGTCACGCATCGCGCGTGCGCGCCCACACCGGACACGCTTGGCCATCGATGCGTATAATCAGAGCACGTTGCGCGATATTTATCAAATATTGAGCGACGTTTGCGTCGATTGAATGAAAATGCCCGCCAGATCCAGCGTATCCAGTGGGCATCCCGGTACCAGGAGCCTGCAAGTGAAACGTTTTCTCCGTCTGTGGCAAGTCGCCCGCCACGATTTCCGTGTCTTATGGCATGCGGCCCGCGATCCGCGCCGTCCGCGCTGGCTGTTGCCCGCCATGGCGTTGCTTGTCGTCTATCTGATCAGCCCGTTCGATCTGATTCCGGACTTCATACCGGTCTTCGGCCTGCTCGACGATGTCATTGTGATCGGCATGGTCGTGCATTGGCTCATCAAACGCCTGCCGCCCGATGTGCGCGAGGATGCCCGCGCCCACGTCTTCACGCAGCGCGCCTGAGTCAGGGATCGCTCGGTCGCCGGGCCGATCGCCGATCGCCCGCTGCCTCGTCAGCCATAAAACAAGGGACGCCTCGGCGTCCCTGTTCTTTAGTGCCGCCCCCTCGCCTCAAGGCATGAGCAAGGTCGACCCGGTGGTCTTGCGGGCCTCGAGATCGCGGTGCGCCTGAGCGACATCGGCCAAGGCGTATCGCTGATTGACCTCGATCTTGACCGTCCCCTTGGCCACAACGTCGAACAGCTCATTCGCCATGACCTCCAGATCGGCGCGCCTGGCCGTGTAATTGAACAAGGTCGGGCGTGTGAAGAACAGCGAGCCGCGCGACACGAGGTCCGCCGTATTGATCTGCGTGACGGGACCGGACGCGCTACCGAAGTTCACCATCATGCCAAGCGGGCGCAGGCAGTCGAGCGAGCCGATGAAGGTGTCCTTGCCGATGGAGTCGTAGACGACCGGCACGCCTTCGCCACCGGTAATCTCCTTCACGCGCTCGACGAAATTCTCACGCGTATAGACGATCGGATGGTCGCAACCGTGCTGGCGCACGAGCGCCGCCTTCTCGTCGGAGCCGACCGTGCCGATCACCGTCGCGCCGAGCGCTTTGGCCCACTGGCACACGATCAGGCCCACACCGCCGGCCGCCGCATGAATGAGGATCGTGTCACCCGCCTTGACCGGGTACGTGCGGCGCAGCAGGTATTGCGCGGTCATGCCCTGGAGCATCATCGCGGCTGCCTGATCGTCGCTGATGGCGTCGGGCAGACGCACGAGCGGTGCGGCCGGCATCACGCGGGCCTGCGAGTAGGCGCCGCACGGACGGCTCGCATAGGCCACACGGTCGCCCGGCTTGACGTGCGTCACGCCCTCGCCCACGGCCTCGACCACCCCGGCGGCTTCCATGCCCAGCCCCGCGGGCAGCGGTTGCGGGTACAGGCCGGTGCGGAAATAGACGTCGATATAGTTCAGCCCCACGGCGTGATGGCGCACGCGTGCCTCGCCCGGACCCGGCTCACCGACTTCGACGTCCACATACTTCATCACTTCCGGGCCGCCATTCTGTTCGATGCGGATTGCTTTGGTCATCCTCGCTCCTTCCATTCGGGTGATGTGCAGATTGTGAGATTTACGCTGCGGGTTGCGCCGCCTGCGCCGCCTGCTGCACGCGCAGTCGCACGATCAGTTGCTCGAGCAACAGACGCGCCGTGGCGCTGTTCGTCGCGCACGGCACGTTGTGCACGTCGCAGGCACGCACGAGGGCATTGATGTCGGGCTCGTGCGGCTGCGGTGTCATCGGGTCGCGCAGGAACAGCACCATGTCGACGCGCCCCTCGGAGAGTTGCGCGCCAATTTGCAGGTCGCCACCGTGTGGCCCGGAGAGCATGCGCTCCACCTCGAGACCAAGTTCGGTGGCAATGCGTCCGCCCGTGGTGCCCGTGGCCACAAGCTGGCACTGACGCAGCACGTCGACGTAGTCGCGTGCGACCGCCAGAATTTCGTCCTTCTTCTCGTCGTGTGCGATGAGTGCGATCCGCACGTTCGGGAGTGTCGATACCGTCATTGAAGCTATCCCCGATGGGTCAGAAGGTGCCCGGATACGCGCCGCCGTCGATCAGCACGTTCTGTCCGGTGATGTAACCCGCCTGTGCGCTGCACAGGAACGCGCATGTGGCGCCGAACTCGGCCGGCTGCCCGAAGCGGCGTGCCGGGATCGCCGCGGCGCGCTTGGCGCGAGCCTCGTCCAGCGTCTGCCCGCTCTTGTCTGCCCATGCCTTCATGGTGCCCGTCAGGCGATCGGTATCGAAGGCGCCCGGCAACAGGTTGTTGATGGTGACGTTATGGCCGACGGTCGTGCGCGAGAGCCCGGCGACAAAGCCGGTCAGCCCCGAGCGGGCGCCGTTGGACAGCCCGAGAATATCGATCGGCGCCTTCACGGCCGACGAGGTGATGTTCACGATGCGCCCGAAGCCGCGCGCGATCATGCTGTCCACGGTCGCCTTGATCAGTTCGATGGGGGTGAGCATGTTGGCGTCGAGCGCGCGAATCCAGTCGTCGCGCTGCCAGTCGCGGAAGTCGCCCGGCGGCGGCCCTCCGGCGTTGGTCACGAGGATGTCCGGTTGCGGACACGCGGCGAGTGCCCGGGCGCGCCCCTCGGGCGTGGTGATGTCGCAGGCCACCGGTGTCACACTCACGCCCGTCGAGGCGCGAATCTCGTCGGCGGCAGCGTGTAACGCATCGGCAGTGCGCGCGACGATCACGACATTCGCGCCGGCTTCGGCCAGCGCCTGCGCACAGGCGCGTCCCAGCCCTTTGCTCGCGCCGCACACCAACGCGGTGCGGCCCTTGATTCCCAGATCCATGGTCAGCCTTCAAGACAAGTGAAGCATTGGACAAATGCGGCCGAACGGCCGTCTTGCAGCGATTCTAAGGGAATCGTACGCAGGCTGCTCTATCGCGCGAAGCGACCCGGTGCAGCGCGCACGTGATCCGGGCATTTGCAGCAACCGGCATCGAAACCCGGACCGGCAACGTCTGCATCGGCTAAAATCGCGGCCATGCGGGCCACACCGGCCCTGCCTCAGATTGCCGCCATGAAACAAGACTCCCGATTCCCGAATCTCTTTATCTGCGATCACCCGCTGATCCAGCACAAGCTCTCGCATATGCGCGACAAGGAAACGTCGACGCGCACGTTCCGCGGCTTGCTGCGCGAGATCACCTTGCTCATGGGCTATGAGATCACCCGCGACCTGCCGCTCACGACCGAGCACATCAACACGCCGATGGTCCCCATGGACGCGCCCGTCATCGCGGGCAAGAAGCTCGCCATTGTGCCGGTGCTGCGCGCCGGTGTCGGCATGAGCGATGGCCTGCTCGATCTGGTGCCGTCGGCGCGCGTCGGTCACATCGGTGTCTATCGCGACGAGCAGCACCGTCCGGTCGAGTATCTGGTGCGTTTGCCGGATGTGGCCGATCGTCGCTTCATTCTGTGCGACCCGATGGTGGCGACCGGCTACTCGGCCGTGCACGCCGTGGACGTGCTGCGCAAGCGCGGCGTGGCCGAAGAGAACATTGCGTTCCTCGCGCTCGTGGCCGCGCCGGAAGGGGTGAAGGTACTCCACGACGCGCATCCCGGTGTGACGCTGTACGTCGCTTCGCTCGATGAGCGTCTGGACGATCACGCGTACATCATTCCGGGTCTGGGTGACGCCGGCGATCGTCTGTTCGGCACGAAGAACTGACGCTCGGCACAAACCGCGCTCCGGTTCCGCCGGGGCGCGGCTCGTTCCACTGCGTCGTCTGACGCCTTGTGCGACTCCCTGCGCGGTTCTCTCGCTGTTCTTCTGGCTTTACCGCTTTCCTCGCCTTCCCCACTTTCTCCCGCTGTTCCGCCCTCACGCCCTGGCTTTTCGCCGCGTGGCCATCGCCACCCCGACAGCCGCGAGCACCATTCCGCCCCACGCCAGCGACGGCATGTGCTCGCCGACCATGATCCACGCCGCCAGCGCCGCCGCGGGCGGCACGAGGAAGAACAGCGCCGAGACGCGCGACGCCTCGCCGCGCCGGATCATCGCCAGCAGCAACGAGATCGCGACGATCGAATTGCCGATCACGAGATAGACGAGCGACGCGCCGAGCTGCCACGTCCATTCGATGTGCATCGGCTCAAGCCACCACGCGAGCGGCAGCGTCGCGGCGAAACCCACGGCGTACTGCACCAGATTGGACGTGACCGGATGCTGGCCCACGCCGAAGCGCTTCTCGTAGAGCGTGCCGCTGGTGATCGCCGCGAGCGCCACGAACGTCAGCACCAGTCCCAACGCGGAGGTCGCCTCGACCGCCGAGCGCGCCACGATGACGAGCGCCGCCCCGGCCAGCCCCAGCCCGAGTCCGATCCAGTTCAGACCGCTCACACGCTCGCCCACCAGATACGGCACGGCCAGTGCCACCAGAATTGGTTGCAGCGAGGTGATCAGCGCCACGCTGCCCGCCGACACTCCGAGACGCAGCGCCAGATACGTCATGCTGAAGTACAGCGCCTGAATGAGCAGGCCGATGACGACGAGATGCCCCCACGCGGCGGCCGTCTTCGGCAGTGGCGGGCGCATGATGACCGCCAGCGGGGCCAGCAGCACCAACACCAGGCCGTAGCGCAAAGCGAGGAAAGTGAGCGGATCGGCATACGCCAGACCGATCTTGGCGACGGTGAAGCCGACCGACCACAGGAACAGAAAGATGAGCGGTGCGGCGCGAAGCCACAACGGGTCGTGAGCCACACCGGTACGCACCGGGTCCAGCGAAGATTTCAGCGACATGGGCGAGGGGGGAGTTCGTGAGGGGGCGGCAGTGCCGGCAATAGCTCGCAGCGCACTGCATGCAGCGCGCCGTCGAAGGCAAACCGCCGGACCCCGTCGTTATCGTGGCGCGAGACGCACTCGCTCACCGGCGTTTGTTGCCACCGAGAATGCTGCCCAGCACGCCGCGCACGATCTCGCGGCCCAACTGGCTGCCGATGGTGCGCGCGGTGCTCTTGACCATTGCCTCGACCGCCGTGTCCTTGCGGCGCGAGCCACCCGTGCCGCCCAGCAAGCCGCCGAGCGAATCCTTCACGGCGTCGAGCAGCCCGCCGCCAGACGCCGCGCCCCCGTCCGGCACCGGCGCGCCGGAACCCGGGGGCGCATCGGGCTGACGTATCTGCGTGCGCCCGACCAGCTTCTCGTAGGCTGACTCGCGATCCACCACGTTTTCGTACACGCCGGCCACCAGCGATGAGGCCATCAGCGTCGCACGCTCCTGCGGCGTGATCGGGCCGATGCGCGAGGCCGGCGGCTTGATGTACGCCCGCTCGGTCACGGCCGGACGCCCCTTCTCGTCGAGCAACGACACCAGCGCCTCGCCCACGCCCAACTCGCCGATCACCGTTTCGATGTTGAGCGCCGGATTGGCACGCATTGTCTGCGCCGCCACCTTCACCGCCTTCTGATCGCGCGGCGAATAGGCCCGCAAGGCATGCTGCACGCGATTGCCCAACTGGCCGAGCACCGTGTCCGGCACGTCGACCGGGTTCTGCGTGACGAAATACACGCCAACGCCCTTCGAACGAATCAACCGCACCATCTGCTCGATGCGCTCTAACAACGGTTTGGGCGCTTCGTTGAACAGCAAATGCGCTTCGTCGAAGAAGAAAACGAGTTTGGGCTTGTCGGGGTCGCCCACTTCGGGCAACCGCTCGAACAGTTCGGCGAGCAGCCAAAGCAGGAACGTGGCGTAGATGCGCGGTGCGGCCAGCAGCTTGTCTGCCGCGAGAATGTTGACGATGCCACGCCCTTGCGCGTCCGTCTGCATGAAGTCTTCGATGTTGAGCATCGGCTCGCCGAAGAACTTGTCGGCCCCCTGCTGCTCCAGCGTGAGCAACCCGCGCTGGATCGCCCCGACCGAGGCGGCCGAGATGTTGCCGTATTGCGTGGTGAAGGTCGATGCGTTCTCGCCCACATGCTGGAGCATGGCGCGCAGGTCCTTGCTGTCGAGCAGCAGCAGACCGTTATCGTCGGCAATCTTGAAGACGAGGTTGAGCACCCCCGTCTGCGTCTCGTTGAGCCCGAGCAGGCGCGCGAGCAGGAGCGGCCCGAGATCGGAGACGGTCGCGCGCACCGGGTGGCCCTGTTCGCCGAAGACATCCCAGAGCGTGGCGGGGCTGCCGTGCCACTCGGGGGTGTCGAATCCGAGATTGGCGATGCGCTCCCTGAGCTTGGGTGTCTCGACACCTGGCTGCGTGATGCCGGTCAGGTCGCCCTTCACGTCGGCCAGAAACACGGGCACGCCGATGTCGGAGAAGGCTTGCGCCATGACTTGCAGCGTGACGGTCTTGCCGGTGCCCGTGGCCCCGGTAATCAGACCGTGACGGTTGCCCATCGCCGGCAGCAGGCCGAGCA
>Ga0181519_10001913_pt1 | contig 18000 bp, 4 predicted proteins | sample PEATcosm2014_Bin_26_FD_121102 | JGI IMG/M metagenome (GOLD analysis project Ga0181519, IMG submission 121102) | Peatland microbial communities from MTU Mesocosm Facility, Houghton, MI, USA - PEATcosm2014_Bin02_10_metaG | ecosystem: Environmental > Terrestrial > Soil > Wetlands > Peat | place...
TTGGGGGCGTTGTCGTAGTATTGCCGCCGCATCCTGCAACCAACAATGCTGAAGCTATGAGCCACCACGCCCCACGAAATCGCATGATCATCTTCTCCTTGCAAACTTGCGACGGCGCCCCCGCCGTCGCACTTTGGCTAATTGGTGATCGTCACGTTGATCGTATACGGCAGAGACATCTGGTCCCCATCTCCAACGTTGAGAGTCGCGTGATAGTCGTTATAGATCAACGGCGGGATCACCAAAGTCCCCGCTTGGCTCGCGGTGACCGTAACCCAGTAGCTCCCAGTCGGCGTGACCCCGCTCGTTGCTGTCGGTGTCCCGAGGGTCGTGGTACTGCAGGCAGTGATTCCAATAAGAGTGCCGCCCCAGAGCAGTGCGTAAGCGATCATCAATAGGCTTCTAAACCGCGTGACCTTTCTACGGAAAGCTAGGCCAAGCAAGCCCAGCCCGAAGATGCCTGCGAAAGCGATGCTGCCCTTGTATGTCTTGAGGCTCGAGACGGTGCCCAACGGCACATTGGTGTTAATGGTCATGATGACGGTCCCGGGACCCAGGCAGCCATCGCTCGCAGTGCACGGCGCGCTGCCACTCTTCCCCGGCACAAATCCGAGGGGAGGGCCGATATCGATAGCGCAATATACCGGTGCTGCCGCAGTGCTGTTTTGGCATAGCAAACCACCGAAGGGCGGGAAGGCCACGGTATTGTAGGGCGATGCAAGGCTCCCCACCGGATAGGCTACGGATTGCGGGTCCAACGGATTGGGAGTCGGATAGGTGAACGAACACGAGGCGTACGCGGGCAGGCCCTGGCACTGCAAGGCGAGCGGCATGGCATAATTTGTGCCCTGGGTTGGTCCGTCGTCGCGGGTAATATATCCATATCCCAGGACCGAAGTGAGGGTGAGCTTGGCCGATACCGACGATCCGGGGGCCACAATGAGCGCTGCCGGGCTGGAACTGATCTGCACCACGGGGTGCGCCACCCCCCAGATGTTGACGGGCGCTGCCGTCGAGCTCTTGTAGTTCGGATTGCTATCGCTCGCGATCAGATCGCTATATGCCCCGGAATACTGCGGTGTGAAGGTGAAAAAGGCCATGAATACCGGAACCACAGCTCCATTGATGCCGATGATGGGGGCGCAATCAACTGGAAACGGCGCGGTGTCGACGCCATTCACTTGCCCCACGTCGATAATGGATGCACTGCCCGCTCCGGTGCCGCAGATGGACCCGTTCGTCCCGGCGTAGCTCACCGAGCCTAAGTTCGCACCTACCGGAGAGGATTGGCCTTCGTAGGCGGCCGTGCCAACCATGAGATCGCCGCTGACCGACTGCACAACCAAAGGATAGTTGTAAAGCCAATACTGGACCGAGCCGTCACTCCCCCAAGAGCCGACGCAGCCGATGCAACCATTGGCCGCAACAACAAGGTAACCCGGGGGGTTGCTTGCCGGCTGACCCCAGTTATAGCTGGTGGTGCAGTTGCCTGGAGGGCCCGACGTGCAGGGGAGCGTATAAGGCTCCAATTGTGTCGGGCTGGTGGGAGGCGTGTTGAGCGGGGAGGCATTGATCGTGGGTTCGATGAGCTGGGTAGGCACCGCGGTGGCGACCGAAACCGAAGCCGACGAACTCGAATTCGCGTAGGTGTACGTGGTGTCTCCGTTGTAGCGGGCCGTAAACGTATAGCTCCCGATGGGCAGCCCGTACAAGGGCATCCCTTCAGTCGACGCCGTAGTCTTTGGCAGCGCCGAGGTCGGATTGAACGCGGCCACGCCATTCACGAGCGGCAACGTGAGCTGATACTTGGTTGGCAGGGCCGGGTAGGTGATCGGCACATTACTGCCGTAGACGACCGTCAGAGTGACGGATCCCGTGGGCGTGGGACTACCGGACACTTTGGGCGTTACGGTCACCGAAACGGGAACGTCCTCGATGGTGCCGGTAGTGCTCGTCGGCGCCGTCACCGTGACACTGGCCAACGTTGGAGCCACGCCGTTGGCGTTTAATCCCATAGGAGCATTGGACTCGTTGCCCTGAACCAATACTTGCTCTGTCAAATTGCCTCCGTCTCCGGGAGCGGGGCTGAAAGTAATGGTTGCTGTGCAGGTCGAACCGATGGCAATCGTGTTTCCGGAGCAAGTATCCGCTGTCTCGGTGAAGTCGGCCTCGTTATAGGAGACTCCGTTGAGCGCACCGCTGGTATCAGGTGGCTCGAAGTAATTGAGCACGCTGTTGTAGCCGGTTACCTTCAACGGCGCATTGCCAAAGTTCAGCAGGGTGGCGGTTAGCGCCTCCGACGAGCCCGCGGCCGGCGGATCTACGGTTAATGTCGGGAAATTGAGGCCCGCGCTCGCGCTGCTGAAGTTCACGTCGCGCGCAGAGCCGTCTGCCACATAGATATCGCCTAGCGAATCCAGGGTCACGGCGGTGGCGTCGGTAACGCCTGCGGCCAATGTTGTCTCGGCCGATGGGGTTAGAGTGCCACTGACGGAGGGAATACGAACCGCGCCGCTGGCTGTGGCGGCCAAGACGGAACCCGATGGATCGACGGCCAGGCCGGTGATGCCGCTAACACCGGTGAGTACCGCCGCCTGGGTGTTAGCAGGCGTGATTTCGTATACGCTGCTGCCGTCCACCACAAACAAGTCGTTGGAGGGATCGACAGCGATGGCTGAGGGCGCGCTGGCCGCGGCGCCCGAGAGCTTGACGGTTTGAGGACTCAAGATCGAGACGACGGAAGTCGTGCCTGTGCTGAAATTCTCCAGCTCATACACCTTCTTGTTGCTCGCGTCCGATATATAGAGGTCGCCAAGGCCGTCGGCGGCCAACTGGACTTGGGCGCCGAGGCCGGTTTCCAGCGTGATCTGACCCTTGGCATTCAGCCCGGCGCCAGTTGCGGATTCCGGCACTTCGTAGACGTTTCCGCTATCGGCAATGAAAACATCGCCGGCTCCATCTACTGCCACGCCGGTGGGAGCTTTCAGGCCCGTTCCTACGGGCGTGCCCGCGGTTCCCGATGTTGAATTGACCGGGTACATCTCTACTGCTCCCAAGCCGGAGTCGGCAACATACAGGTTGCCGGCCGCGTCCACGGCCATCTGGCTGGGAGTCTTGAGACTGCCGCTGGCGCCGATAGTCGATTGCGCAGCGGGCAAAGCCTGCACCGCCGCGCCTGTCCCGCTTCCGTCCAGGGGGATGGAAGCCAGGACCGCGTTACTCGCGCCCAGCATGACCAGCGTGGCAGAAACATTGCCCGCCGCCAGCGGGGCGAAGTTTAAAGAAACCGGGCAACTGGTCTGGGCTGCGTATGGAGGCGCCAATTGGGTCGACAAGCAGGTACTTTTGGCGCTGGTGCTGACCGTAAAGTCTGGAGTGCTCTTGCCGGCCTCGAGCACTTCAATTTTTGTCGGGGTTGTGCTGGCGTTGAAGGTGAAGGTCACCTGTCCCGAGGCCGCAGTTGCCCCTACCCCCAGTGCGCCGAATTGGGCTGCGCTGAATGAGACTTCAGCAACATCCCCGTAGCCGTTCTGTTGCACTTCGGTGGTTGGAACAACCAGGCCAGTGTTGCCAAAGAATGCGACTCCGCCCTGCGCGGTCACCGTTGTGAGCAGGAAGGCCGAACTGGAGGATTTTGACCCCACGGGATACACAAAAACGCCCAGGGTATCGTCGCTGATGTAGATGTTGCCCTGTACATCAGCGGCCACTCCCGTTACTTGAGGCAGTGTTGAAGGACTGATTCTGGCAAGTCCGGAATCCGTCGTCAGCCCGGTTTGCCCGGCGGGTATCTCGTAAGCGCCCGCCAGAGCGCCTGTACCGTCCTCGACGAGATAGATGTTGCCAGTTGGGTCTTCAGTAACCGAAATCGGCGCTCCCGCCATGCCCGAAACGATCGTGGCCGGCGTGCCGGCAACCGGGGCAGCCCAGGCGCCAGTGACCGGGATGTTGACAATGCTGCTGCCGGCTGAGACGCCAGCCGGACTGGTCCCGACCACAAGGCTCGGAGAGCTTGAGCTTGTGTTAATGGCAATTCCCCAAGGCTGCTTTGTGGTTCCGAAATTGTAGAAGGTGGGCGCTGTGCCGCAAGCGGCCGCGGAAGTGGAGCTCGAACTAAGCGCCGACAATGCATCCCAGGTTTGTTTCGTCGAATCGTAGGGGTACTTCAGGACGCAGGAGCCGCCCTCGATATATAGGTTGTTCGCAGGGTCGATGGCGATTCCAGGAGTGACAATCGTGCTGGAGCTTGAAACGCTGACGGGGGTACCGGCTAGTCCACCTGCCGCAACAAGCACGATGGCCTCTCCACCGCCGGCAGGAAACTCATACAGCGCCCCGTTCTTGGCGTCCACGGCGAGCACGTCCCCGAAGGTATCGGTGGCCACATTCGCAATGGTGCCCAGAGTCCCGATGTTGCACGACGTCGTGCAGCTGGCGTTGGGGGCAGTAGCATGGTTCACCCCGGCGGCGAAACTGGCGATAACTGCCGGCGCGGTCTGCGCCAGGGCTCCCGCGCAGAGACATGCGGCCAGGAACACGACCGTCAGCGTAAATCCGGAGAACCGGCACAGCGACATGAATGACTTCTTGAACATGATAGGTCTCCCTGGAAAACTCATACCAAGCTTGCCCGATGATTGAACCTGCGCCATATATGAACCTGAATTCTGCGGTTTCTCGGGGCAACAGCCCGCCCCGAAGGAAACCGGTTGCTCCGGAACGACCCCGGATTACTGAATGGTAACCCCCAGCGTGAAGGGCAGCGATTCCACCACGCCCGTTGCAGTATTCGTGACCTGGATGCTGATCTTGTACGTGCCGCTCGGAGTCACGTAGTGAGGCACCGGCGGCGTGTGGGTGTAGCCAGAGTTGGTACAACTCGTTATGCCCATCACCATCCCGGCAAAGAACAACACCAGGCAGACGAGGTTAAGCAGGTAGCGATTGACGATCCTTCTCCTGCGCAGAGCAAGTCCCAACAGCCCCAAGCCAAAAATTCCCGCCAAACTGAATGGCGACCTAAGAGGTTGAGGCCTCGGCGTGTTACTCGCAGTGGCGGGGATGTTGACGGGGATATTGGTACTGAGCGTGAGCACGGTCGTGGTCGCTGTGCAGGTATTATTCGTGGCGGCCGGCGCACAGATAGTGGGTTGTGGGTTGTTGAACGTGCACTCCGAATAAGGCGGGAAATTGGGCGCGCCAAGTGTCGTGACGTTGCAGGAGATGTTGGCCCCGGAGAGCGCCGAGAACCCCACCAGAGACTGGATGGTAATGGTGGACGCCACCGGCGTTCCGGCCGCAGTTGTCACCGAAGCCGGACTGGCCGTGAGCAGCGCGCTCGGAGGTATGAGCTGGAATGTCACCGGCACTGTCGTGGTAATTGGGGAAAAGTTCTCATCCCCGGCGTAGGAGGCGGTGACGCTGTAGGAGGCTGTGCCCAAGGTGCCTGTAGAGTATGTCCAGCTCTGGTTCGTGGTGTAGGTGAACGGGCCCAAGTTCCCCTGGGTTGCATCGACCAAGTAGACGTTGCCGGAGGGGGACCCGACCTTCGAGGTCACGGTGGCCACCAACGTGTTGGGTTGGCCCTGCAGCATGTAGTACACCCCGTTGGTGGCATTCGGAGTAACGCCCACGGGCTCGGAAAGGGTGATGACCGGCGTTGCCGTCTTCACTGTGAAGGTCGCAGTGCCCGTTGACTTTGCCATCAATTGCAGGACACTTCCCTGGTATACGGCCGTCACATTGTAGTTGCCGCCGTCGAGGACCGGCAGGTTGCTAAAGGTAACGGAAGTGCCTTGGCCGGTACTGCCCAGTTGCGCCGTCCCCGCTTCCACGATCGAGGCCTGCGTGCAGCCCACCGAGGCGCAACTCAGCGTGAGTTCGACCGTCCCTGTGGGCGCATAGGGGAGGTTGTAGACGTTTTGGCCAGAGGTCGCTGCGTTCGGAGCGATGTTTACGGTTACCGTTGCGCTTCCCGGGTAGGTCGCGGCAGTAAGGTTGACCTGAACTGTCGTTGTTGTGTTCTCAAGGCCATTGACTGAAGCAGCCTGCAAACTCGCAGTGGCCTTGCCACCGCCCCCGATGTTGCTCGCGTTGGTTGGAACCGACAGGCTATCGCCCGCATAGAGATTGGGAGTGAGGTCCGTCTTTGCCAGCGCCGGCGGTGTGAAAGTCGGCCCCAATGAGCAGGAACCGCCCGTTGCCACGGTTTTGACACCTGCGAGATAATCGCACTCCGTGCCGCCGCTCGGCTGCGTCAGGGTGTAATCGCTGGCGTCCGGCCCCGCAAATGAAATTGAATTGGCCGTCAGGCTCATCGGCTCGTTGCCGATATTGAACAGATCGAGGTCTTGCTCGTCGGCGACCGTGGGGGCGAGGCCTACACCGTAGTTTAAGAATCCCTGGACGACGTTCAGCTCGTAGAGGTTCGGCCCGTTTGTCATATCCGTGACATAGATATTTCCCTGCTGATCCAGGGCCACACCATTGGGATTCGTAATGTTGGTGGTGTAGACGTTGTAGGAGTTTAAGGGAGGGGTGCCGGACGAGCTGCCAGGCACATTGACGGAGGTGTCAATCAGACTTGCGCTGTTCACGCTCAGGGCGCCGATACCGTTGGTGACGAAGTTCGGGATGCGATACAGGCCTTGGCCGCTGAGCGCCACAATCACCGACCCGGAGGTATCGACCGCCAAACCAGTGGCGGTAGCAGGCAGAGAGGCGGTAATCGTAGTCTGCGCATTGTACGGAAACCCTGAGATCTCATACAAGCTTTTGCCATCGGCAACGAACACGTCGCCGGAAAGGTCAACGGCGACCGCCGAAGGCGCGCTGAATCCGGAGCCCACGGTGACGGTGGTTGTGTTAGTGGTGTCGCCGGTAGTTTCGGGGTTAACTACCAGGGAAGCCTGAGCCGGAGTGGGAATCTTTACCACGCGGGCATTATTGGGATCCGCGACATACACATTGCCGCTGCCGTCGACTGCCAGATTGAGATTGTTGCCGAGGCCCATGGTCTTGGTGCTCAGGGTAATCTGGGCACCATAGGCGCCGCCTGTCGCGGAGTCGGCTTTTAGCGTGTTGGGAACCCAGGGGATCTCGTACACCGTGCCCAGCTTTTTGCTCGAATTCCAGTCGGCGATATAGATATCGCCCGCTCCGTCCACAGCAACGCCGGTGGGATCCGAGAGTCCGGTCCCGATCGACTTCCCCGATGCACTGGAGGAACCAGCGGGGAATTCAATGACCTGCTTTGTACCGGAATCGGCGACAAAGGTGTCGCCGATCGGGTCGGAGGCCACCTGCCCGGGAGTATTGAGTGCGGTGGAAGCGGCGAGCGTATTCAGCTGAGGCGAGTTGAGCATCGCAACCCCCGCCCCCTGCCCGGTTCCGTTCACATAGACGCTGACGTTATAGGGAACCGTCCCGGTACCCGAGGACGCCGGCGTGGTGCCGTACATCGTAAGCTCGCCGGAGACGGGGCCGGGGTCGGTTGGGTCCAGCGTGACCCATAACAGGCAGGAATTCGTCAACGAATACGTATTGAAAACGCCGCCAACATTCCCTGTTGTACTGTTGCACGGAACCGTGGGAGAAGTGGCCGAAGGATTTGGAAGCGGATTCGTCTGCGTCAATCCGAACTCCGACGCGCTGCCCGACGCGGAAGAGAACTGAAAAGCTGTCGGCGTATATGTCCCGTTGAAAGCCACGTACAGATTCCCTGCTGGCCCTACTGCCCCCGTAGGCGAGGGACCCGCAAGGGGCGGGGTCGAGTAGTTCAGGTTCAGGACGCCCGGAGCAAACACGACAATGGAATACACGCCAATTTGGTTCCCCTCCCCCGACGGAGCATACTGTTGATACGTGGGGATCCAGAAGTAGCCTCGCGAATCGATCGCCAACGGTTGGTTGGCCGAAATAGGAGCCAGCAACTCAATGTCGCTGTCGTTCATACAGGTGTTGAGATTTGCTCCGGTCGGAGGCTTTCCGCAAACATTCGGAATCTCCCATACCCCGGCAAAGGTTTCGGCGTAGCCACTGTTCACTTCAGAGGTCATATAGAGGTTGCCGGCCGCATCGAGCGTCACCCCGGCATACACAACAGGACTTGTACTGCTCTCCTGGTTGTTGTCGACCCTCCAGCCGTTCGCTTGCAGGTACGCCTCCGCCGACCCGTTCGTTCCCTTGATAGGGGGCGAACCCGCGGGGATGAACCAGATGCCGGTGGTGCCGGCGGGGCGAACGGGGGGAGTGCCGCTAGCGCTAATGGCGTGGCCTTCGACGAAGTAGATGTTGCCCACAGCGTCGATCGCCATGTGTACCCCGCCGCCGTTCGTTGTGTTGACAATGGTCGTCGCGGTGACGGTCGGAAGGTCCGCATTGCCGTCTTTGTCTACCGTGACCGAGTAGATCTGATTCTGAGTAGCCCCAAAGTACAGCGTTCCGCTGCCGTCCATCGCGGGGTTGTTTTCAAACTGAGCGTCCACCGTGCCCTGCCCCGATTCAGCCACGAAGGTGGTGGGTGCGTTGTCCGGGTCGATGATGTTGCCGCCCCAAGCGTCGGCGGTTGAATAATGCCACGTATTTTCGGTTGCGTCGTAAGGTACCCGCCAGAAGAGGGCGGTCGAGGCACAGGAGGGGGCATCGGTAACGGAAATGTAGAGGGTGCCCAGGGCGTCGATGGCCATGCTTTGGGAGTTGTAGCCGCCCCCGAGGCCACACGAGGTTCGTGCCGGTCCGCTTATGTTATTCCACGACGTTGCGCCGGGCGGCAACTGATAGAGCACGTCGGCTCCCGCGTCGAGCGCCAGGACATTCCCCTTGTAAAAGAGGATCTTGTAAATCTGGTTCATGTTGGCGTTGTAAGGAATGGGAACGACCGAGCCCACGCTCACCAGCGGAGCCTGCCCCACTGCGGCTGTGCACAATGTCAATATTCCTGCGAGTGACCAAACCCCGGCGCACGTCAGCCGGCGAAAGCCCTTTGCAATCTCGATGGCCATGACAACCCTCCCCCACAATCTCATTGCATAATCCTCCGCGAAAGGCGTAATCGCCTGATCGCATCTTGAGGCCAGCCGCACCGGCTACCCTCGCGCTTTCCCCGTCTGGCCGGCAGATTTCCCGCCGCAGATCCATGCCTTCCGCGGCCACCCGGCATTGAGCATGCCGGACAGACGGGGCAATTCGTCAAAACGTAAACTTCCCACTTAGTTCCATCAAGCGCGATCCGTACTTAATATTCGCGATCCCGAAGTCCTTGTATCCCAATTGCGACTCTGTAAGGGCTTGTCCCGGAACTGCGTCCAGCAGATTACCCAACTCCAGATTCGAGGGGTCGTCGTTGTTAAAAGAGACCAGAGGATGATTCAGGAAATTGAAGGCGGAAGCCCTGAATTCCAGAACCTTGCCTTCCCGTACCTGGATGTCCTTAAACAGCGACAGATTATGGTTCATGAATGCCGGACCGTGAATATACGGCAGGCGATATTGCCCCTGTCCGGTGGGGTTGGTTGAGAGCGCATACACACCCGTCGTGGGGCTTCCGGGCAGCGGAACTCCGAATGCCGTTGGATTGATGTACTGATGCTTCGCGAGGCCCGCCTTCGGATTGCCGGTCACGAGCGGCATCAGCTCGTAATCGGGAGTGCCCATCCAGACGACCGAGTTGATGCTGAGCACGCAATGTGTGGCGCCGTTCTTGTCCTGCGGAATGCCATAGGTGTTCGCGCAAACATGATCCTGACTCGCGCCCCCGCCCTGCTCTTCCAGCCAGACCTGAGTGGCTTGAATCGTCCCGGACCCAAACCCGAAATTTTCGCCCTGCTCCGAGGCCAGGTTCGGACCGCTCTCCACCGTGGAAATACCGGAAATCTGCCAGCCGTTGATGAGGGTGGACAGCAGGTGATTGCCGTGCTTATAGCGCTTTCCAAAATTGACAAGGTAATGAACGTTGAAGACCTGCGAGCGATCGAATGTGGCCGGATTGTAATCGTTGCGCAGATTGAGGGGATCGGCGAGCGCGTTGCTGAAAGACGCGGCCGTCGCCAGATCCTTGGAGAAGGTGTAATTGGCTCCCCAGCTCACCATTCCCGCCGACCTGTTCCATGAGACCTGCAGGCTGTTGTAGTTCGCATAAAAGTTATGACTGAGCGAATAGATGTGCTGGTAAAAAGGATAGGTCCGGAAGAAGTCCGTCTGTTGGGTGTCGAGACCGCCGAGGCTGGCGCTTTGCGAGGTGGTCCCCCCAGAGAGATTGCCGGGCATTTCGCCAGGCGAGAACGTGGAGCCGAAAAACGTGCCCAGGGGAATCACATTCAGATCCGAAGCGCCGTTATAGCCATTGACTCCCGCATTGGTCACACCCGGGGCAGAGCCCTCGGTGAGACCGCCCGCATTGTAGGTGGGCAGGTTCCTGCTTTCGCTGCCGACGAAGGCAACCTCCAGGAGCGAATTCCACATCAACTTTTGGTCGAAGGAGACGTTGAACTGGTAATAGATCGGCCGCACGTTATCCGAGGGACGGAGCACCTCCACGTCGATATCGGGAGGGTTGATCGGCGACTGGTCGTCAATCAGAGCAAAGTTCTCCTGTCCCACGCTGTTGCTGGTCTTGTAACCCTGCGCGGTGGCGCCCGCCAGAGCATAAGGGCCAAACGCCTCCTGGTTGCGATAGATACCCCACCCTCCGCGCAGCACCGTCTTGCCCTTCCCAAAGACATCGATCGAGGCGCCGAGCCGCGGCGAGAAGTAAATCATGGGCGGATTGCTCACCGAGTTGGCGATGGATGAGTCCGCGCTGTGCCAAGTGATTCCCGGCAAGGCCAGGCTGTTGCAATTGCGCAGAATGGGGGGGCCGGTTGCGATTGCGTCGTCGTTGGAGCATTCGCTGCTGTAGAGCGAGGGAGAGAACGTCGCCAGGCCATTGCCGTGGCGGTCGAACCATGGTCCGAGGTGCTCGATGCGGGCGCCGAGAACCATCGTCACCCGATGCAGCTTCCATGCATCGTTGACGAACCCGGCCAGCGAAGTGTACTGCATGTCCACAACGGGCGAGAAGTTGGTCTGCGTAAAGCTGTCCGCGTAGCCCGTGTACATCATAGCCACGGGGTTGATGCAGGCTCCGAAATCGGAGGCGCCCGAGAGGCGGCTGGTGCCTTCCGGATCGGGGCTCTCGCAATTGATGCCCTGGGCGTTAGCGTTTGGCTGCCCACTTGTGCCGTTGTACTCATAGTAGCCATTGGTTGGGCTGAAGTTGTACTCGCCCTGAGGGAACGCCGAGGCATAATCCGCATCCCCGTTCAAGATGCCCCGTTCGGCGTAAACGCCAAACGAGAAGCTATGCGATCCCTTGATCCAGTTCACCGTATCTTCGAGCGTCGGCACTACCTTCTTCATCTTGATCTGATTGTTGTAGAAGCCGCCCGCCATGAGCATGTTGGGATAGCCCAGGTCGCCGTAGTCCGACAGGGCCGGGACCGAATAGTCCCCGTTGCTCTTGTATTCCCCCAAGTAGCTGAAGTTGTCGCTGCCGGGATTGTTGCATGTCGCCGTGGCGCGCAGGCCGGTATTCGCGCAGTTGTAGTCGTTCATGTAGAACCGGCTCACCGCCTGGGGATTGCCCATATTGCCGGGGTCGCTGATGAAGGATATGGAAGCGCTGGCCGAGTTGGTCACGCTGGCGCCGAAGATCCGCGTATAGTGCAGGGAGAAAATGTTGGAAATGTCGCCCGCCGTGACGCCCCCTGGATACTCCATGGACCAGAAGGGGACATATCCCCAGGCGACAGGTTCATCGCTGATTTGCGACTGACGGCCGTAGGTGGCATAAAGCTTGTTGTAGTCGCTCAGGTCGAAGTCCACACGGGCATGAAGGATCGACCCGTTTTGTGTCTGGACGACCTGCTGGATGTAGTTGTAACCCTCCTCGTTGACAAACGGATCCGCATTGGGCAGCGGCAGCCAGTTGACCAGCGCCGCGCCGGAAGAATTGGCATATTGCGCTACGTTGCCGTTCGCGACGGCAGGGCCGTTCGGCAGGTAGTTCTCCGTATAGCACAAGGGCTGAACCGCATTCAGATTCTGCTTGCCGTCGGGACGCGCGCCGCATAACTCGGAGTTCAGTGACTGCTGGCTGAAGTCGCCTTGGCGCTCGGACATGGTTGGAACCCACGAGCCAAGGGTCTCCGGCGAGAAATTCTGGTTGTAATACTCGAAGCCAAAGAAGAAGAAGAGCTTCGTATTGTGCGGTCCGAATTGCGTCTTCGGAATCCACAGTGGGCCGCTAAACTGCCCGCCGGGATAATAGTAGGTTCCGGGGGGGCGCGTCTGCTGAAGATAATTGTTGTACCAGTCGTTGGCGTTCAGCTCGGTGTTGCGGTAATACATGTATGCGTCGCCGTGATACGAGGTGCCGCCGGCCTTGGTGTTGGCGTTCAGCACCGCAGGGCCCTTCGCATATTCGGCGCTGAAGGTCGACGTGGTGGCCTTGATATCCTGAATCATTTCCTGGTTCACCATTTGCACGGTGCCGGAATTGTTAGCGATATCCTGGATGGAGACGCCGTCGAGAATGGTCGCCAGTCCCGTAGGGCCAGCTCCATTGGCGGAATAGGAACCGGTGGGACCGCTCATGCCTACCACCGCGGTATTCGGTCCCTGGTTGTTGACCTGGTTGCTGACCAGGGCGAACCCCGGCAGCATTCCGATCAGCTCCGTCGCGTCGCGGCCCACGAGCGCCAGCGTATCCAGGTCCTTGGACGTAATCACATCGCTGCGCTCCGGCGTATCCAGAGGCTTGATCGTCTGGTTGTCGGAGGCTTCCACGGTCACCGAGGCAGTGGCCGTCTCCAGTTGCATGCGGATATCGGTAAAGCTAATCCGGTCCCCGGGCCGCAGCGGGAACGGCTGCGACTGCCAGGTTGAAAAGCCCGGCATCTCCACACGCACCTGGTACCTGAGGCCCGCCGTGATCCCGGGCACGGAAAACTCACCGGTGCTGTTACTCTCCGTTTTGCGCTCGGAGTTATTGTCCAGGTTCGTCACCACGACCGTGGCACCGGGAATCACTGCGCCTGTCTTGTCCTGCACCAGGCCGGACACAGTGCCCGTGGTCTCTTGCGCCAAAGCGGGCGGCTGCCATAACAGCAGGGTCGCTATCAGTAAGCCCAAACATGCGAACGCTGGCCTAAATTCAGGAAAACGCGTCATCGGAACAACCCCCCATCGGCTGCCAAGCTGTGCGAGATTCGCGGTAAGACGGATAAACGATCGCACCGTCCACGGACGATTGCACCACCTCGCGGTCGCGAACGATACAGTGCGCCAAGAATCGATGAGCTGATTCGGTCTGAAATTATGTGGCCTGTGAGTGATCCAGGTCAAGGGGTTTTTCAAATAAACTTTAAAACGGAAAACCGGCTCTAACCCACGGATAAATTGATTTACGAATATGTGGCCGTATTCTGGGCCAAATAGCCCTTAACCCACCCGCGGGCTGCCAACATCGTGGCATGAAGTCTTCCGGGAATTCGGGGCAGTGCAGACAATCTTCCGCGGCGGTTTGGCTGCCGGCCCGCGATAAGGCGGTGTTTTTCCGAAGCAGGGCGATTCTTCGCCGACGCCCCGGCTGCGCCTCATTAGCTTGCCCTGACGACCGGGGCGGAGAAACGGGAGCCGGGCCGGAACCACCCGAACCCGTCTCCTCCGCAGCGAGCCGGCGGGGTTCCCCGCTGGTCCATGGTGCTTTAATTCCCGCCGCAACGGGTCGTCAGCCTAAACGATTTACTCGCTGCTCCTCGCTATTTTAGGCCCCTACATAAATCTTCTTGACAACCATAACTGGTGGAACGAGAATGATCCTGCATTTTTCAGCGCATCTGTGCGCACGCTGCGTCCGGGGCACTCGGAATCCAATTGTGCTTCGGGCAGGCGCAATGAAGGCGATATCGGGGATGGCTTTGGCTGGAAATTTAGCGTGCCTGTGCATCGGAACACCGGCTTCCGCACCGGTTGCGGCAGCGCGCGTGGAGTTGTACAGGAGCGTGCGGCGCCGCACTCCGTTTCGCCTTCTTGGTTCTCGCATTTTGAGCCATCCCCGCCAGCGCATGGGGGGATGGGCCGGGGTGCGCGACAAACGACAGTTCTTGCATGACGCTTTAGCAGAACATTCAGCGCGAGCGTAAATGGGGCGCTCACACCATCGATGCAGCAGAATCGCTTGACCGGAGATGGCGGAGTTGTCGGATGGATTTCAAAATACGGCGTTGAACGCATAGGCCGTTCCAATAACTAACGGTTTATACCCGGAGGAATTGTGATGCTTACGAATTTAGACAGACTCAAGGGGTACTCGGCGCGGAAGACCTGCGTTGCCCTGCTGTCGATGCTGGCTATCCTGCTGTTCGCGTCTGCGATCGCAGACGCACAAACCATCGTCGTCAGCCAGCAACTCTGGGGAGCGAACGAGACCAACAGCGCGGCCACCTTCGCGGCCTCCACGGTCGCCACCGTCGGCGGCAACTGGGGCCCCGCCTCTCCCGGCGGCCATTCCGCTGCCGTCAATACGTACGGCGTCTTCGTAACCGGCACCTCGACTGGAGACTTCGCAGAGCAGTTTACAAGCCAAAACACGGCGATGACGGTCATTGGCGAAAGCGACATCGGCCCCGGCGGCATGGCCATCGATAGAAACAACTCCCTCTATATTTCGGGCGAGTCCAGCAACGTCATCTATAAGATTCCCGCGAACACCGCCGCCAATGGGGCCTACGGGGTAGGAACCTACGGGCCGATCTATTCGTCCTGTCCGGATAGCAGCCATTGTGCATTTGTGCTCGGCTCCAGTGGTTCGACCACCCCTCCACCGGCCTGCGCCGGCGTCGGCCAGCTGCCTGACACTGCGGGAATTTGCCAGATCAACCTCGGCAACGGGAATTACGGCTTCAACATCGCCAGTATTGCGGTCGACAGTAACCACAACGTGTTTTTCACCACCGACGGAACTGCCGGTACCATCACCCCCGGCGCTCCGTTCTCGGTTTTCGAGTGCAACACGGCCTGCCTCTATCCAACGGGGGGCGCGAAGCCTGCGCCGGTCCTGATCTACGTTGAACCTGCCAGTTCCGGTGGCCAGTTGTACACCGGCGGCATCGCGGTCGATCAAAACGACAACGTGTACTTCACCGACTCCTTCATTTCGAATTCGGGGACGACATCCGGATACAGCACCCATTCCGACCTGTACCAAGTGCCGTACACCTCCTCAAGCAAAACCTACGCCACCACCCCGACGCTGCTCGCAACGCTGACGCCGGCATGTGCGACTCCTTCGACCGGTACTCCGTGCAACGATGCGATCACCACGGTTGCCACCGATGCGACCGGCAACGTCTACTTTGGCACCGCACTCGACGGCGTGTTCAAAATCGCCAACAACGGGACCGCACTGGCAGGCCTTCCTCCCGTTATCCCCATCTCAGGAGAGGGCGTGAAGGCCCTTGCCCCGGATGGCAATGGCAACTTCTACTTTGTGGCCAACAATCCCGCAACCCAAGATGACACAGCCGGCTTCCTGGCAGTCGGCTCGGTTGTGGACACGGCCCAGGCATGGTCGACAGAGTCGGCAACCCAAGGGTCGGTTAGCAATGTTTCGGCAGTCGACCCCGGCAACGCCTGCTCCACGCAGTCCGGTCTGACTTTCGTCGAGAACTCGACTGATTACGGCTTCAGCGGCGCCGTAACCACCGGCTCAAGCTGCATCACTTTGCCCTTTACAAGCGGCTCGGGCTTCCCGGTGACCATCGCCTTTACGCCCAGCGCCACGGAGTCGGGTCCTTATAACACGACCATGACCGTGACCAACGCCGCCGATGCCCACACCGGAACGTTCCCGGTATCCGGCGTGGCTGCAGTCGCGCAGACCATCACCGTCACCTCTCCCTCAACGACTACGACGAAGATCGCCTGCGGCACTCCGCCATACGCCATGGAGGCGACCGCGACCTCTGGGCTGCCGGTCACCTTCGCTACGACCACCCCCACCGTGTGCACAGGGGTGAGCTCAGGGATAGTTAACTTCATCAACAATGGCACCTGCACCATCCAGGCGAACCAGGCGGGCAACGCCGACTTCGCGCCTGCGCCGCAGAAGGTAGTAAGCTTCACGGTCAGTGCGATAACGACAAAACTCACCAACCTGACGCCGACCTCCACCACTTTTACGACAACACCGATTCCGCTCCTTGCAGCCAGCTCCAACTCGACCTCCAATGCCCCGCCGATTTGCTTCACTTACGTAGCCGGCCCCGGCACGATCAGCAATCAAGGCGGAGCCACCGGTCCAGCATGTTTCCCGCCCCAGACTTTGACGATTTCCGGCACCGGTACCGTTTCTATGTCGTTGACCCAGGCCGCAAGCGCCTGCTACGGGGCAGGCTCATCGGCTCCGAGTATCAAGATCACATCGGCCCCTCAAAACATCGTCTTCACCACGCCATCCGGCACGTTGGCAACCGCTCCTGCAACCATTGTCTACGGCTCCACGTTGACACTGGCTGCAACCGGCGGCGCTTCCGGCAAGCCGGTCACCTACACCATTGACACGTCAAGCACCGGCACCGGAACGATCACCAGCGGCGTGCTGACCGCAACCGGTCTGGGTACGCTCGTGATTGACGCCAACCAGGCCGCCTCTGACACCACTGCCACTCCCGAATACGCGGCGGCGACCCAGGTTCAGGCGTTCCTCACCGTGGTTCCGATCAGCGGGGCCGCGCCCCCGGTGATCAGCCCGGTGAACGGCACCACAATGTACACCAGTGGCAGCCTGAACGTCGTGACGATCACGGACACGACAGCCGGAGCCACCATCTACTACACCACCGACGGCAGCGCTCCGGTCGTAAATGGGGTGCCCAACGTTCCGCCCACTGGGACCGCCGTCCTCTACTCAGCGCCCTTTAGCTTCACGGCTACCGGCTCTGCAACCGTCAATGCGATCGCGATCGCGCCCGGGTATGCATTCAGCCAAGTTGCAACCGCAACCTACACGGTGTCTGCCACGGCCGCGAACTTCACCGCTTCGGTCGCTCCGTCGACGTTAACTGTTTCGCCAAGCTCACCCGGCATCGTCGACATTACGGTAACGTCTCAGTACGGGTTTAACTCCGCCACTACGTTCGCTTGCACGACCGTGCCAACAAACCTCACTTGCAGCTTCAACCCGGTGACGGTTACGCCGGCGGTCGGCCAGAGCGCTTCTACCGCTCTGACGTTAACCGAGAGCAGCGGCAGCGCAGCTCTCCAGCACCGTTCCAACCCGTTCCTTCCCGGGGGAGCCACGTTCGCGATCGCTGTTTGCTTCCTGGGATGGAAGAAGCGGCGTGCACTCTTCCTGGCCCTGGTGCTGATCGCTGGCGTAATCGGAGCCGCGCAGCTTACCGGCTGCGGCGGCAGCGGCAGCGCAGCGTCCACCTCCTCAAGTGTGGTCGTCACCGCGACCAGCGGCAAAATCACCCAAACGATCCAGCTTCAGGTCACCTTGAATCAGTAACCAGCGAATAGTGTCCGAACCTGCCGCGGCCTCTCCTTCGGGAGAGGCCGCGGTATCTCCGGGTTCTTTTGAATCGCCTCGGCGCCTGGCGGCGGTTCTCCAATGACTGCTGGGTTTCGGATGAGCGCCCTTGTCCTTCGGTTCGTCGCAGGCGCAGCCAAGCTACGATAAACTGCAGGGGGCGAGGCCGTCATTTACTCGCTGCATCTTCGCCATTCCTGTACCGGCTTTCACTGCGGCGTTCCGTCGGCCCGCAGATGACTGTGAAGAGTCCATGAAATCAACTCTTTCGGGATTTACGGAAGAGCAATCGCGTTTGTGTCTTACGGGGGCGCCGTCGCAAGTTTGCAAGGAGAAGATGATCATGCGATTTCGTGGGGCGTGGTGGCTCATAGCTTCAGCATTGTTGGTTGCAGGATGCGGCGGCAATACTACGACAACGCCCCCAA
>Ga0181519_10001914_pt1 | contig 17990 bp, 13 predicted proteins | sample PEATcosm2014_Bin_26_FD_121102 | JGI IMG/M metagenome (GOLD analysis project Ga0181519, IMG submission 121102) | Peatland microbial communities from MTU Mesocosm Facility, Houghton, MI, USA - PEATcosm2014_Bin02_10_metaG | ecosystem: Environmental > Terrestrial > Soil > Wetlands > Peat | place...
CAGGCGATTGAAATCGCCCGCCTGGATGGCCTTGTCGCCGCGGATCGTCTCGAGGACCTCGGTCGAGAGGTTGAGGATCATCGTTTCCGGAGGCTCGTCGGCGGCAGAAGCGGCGGCGCCCCAAGCCAGCGCGCCGGCCGCCAGGAGCAGGGCGGCCGCCATCCGGCGGCGCGTCGACGGGCGTCCGGCACGGGACTGCGGATGCTCATGTGGGTTTGCTCGCATCATGTTTCTTCCTTTCGCACGGATTCGGGTGGCTTCAGTTCGCAGGCCCTGCGCCAGCCCCGGTAGCGGGCGGCTTTGCCGGCGCGGGCGCGGCGGCGGGCGGGCTGTCCGGGTCGTCGTCGGCGGGGCTGGCCGGCGGCGGCGCGCCATCGGTGATGCGCGAGCGCCGCCGCTGCAGGTAGGCATCGCGCAGGAAAGCGTAGGGATCGAGGGCGGCATCGTCAATCAGGTTGGAGGTGTCCAGGTACTGGGAGCGGCGGTCGACGAAACGCGTCAGGTAGAGCGCGTAATAGTCCTTGTTGGGATGCACATAGGTGACGGGGTCGGCGAAATAGTCCGGCACCTCGCCGACGGCATCGCGGAACGAACTGGGCCCCAGGAAAGGAATGACGATATACGGCCCGGAGGGGATTCCCCAGTCGCCGAAGGTCAGGCCGAAATCCTGGCGATTGCGTTCCCAGCCGATCGCCTTGGCGACATCGAAGCACCCGAGGAGCCCGGCCGTCGAGTTGACCAGGAAGCGGCCGGCGTCCGTGACCGCATCGCCGGGCTTGAACTGCAGGGTGGCATTGATGAAGTTGCCGACCTCGCCGATGTTGGCGAAGACATTGCCCACGCAATCGCGCACGGGCTTTGGCACGACCTTCGCGTAACCGCGCGCCACCGGCTGCGCAACGGCCCGGTCGAAGCGGTCGTTGAAGACATACACCTGGCGGTTGATGCGTTCGTAGGGGTCGACCGGGTTGCTGCCCGCGTTGGGCGGAACCGTGGCGCAACCGCCGGCGGCAAGCAGGACGCAGCAAAGCAGCAGCCATCGCACAGGGCCTTGGGGCCCGGGCGGCACTTGTTCGGCCCCGCCGTAGCCCGGAGTGATCGTCATTTTTTTGATGTCCCGTCTTTGGGCGCTTCGCCAGCCTTGTTGTACAGGAATTGCCCGATCAGGTTCTCCAGCACGATGGCCGACTGCGTCAGCTTGATGGAGCCCCCGGGCTGGAGGTTCTTGTCATCGCCGCCGGCCTCGAGTCCGATGTATTTGTCGCCGAGCAGCCCGGCCGTGAGCACCTTGGCCGAAGTGTCGTCCGGAAACTCGTAGCGGCGATCGATATCCATCGTCACGAGCGCCTGGAAGGTCCTGTTGTCGAAACTGATGGCCGAAATGCGCCCGACCGTCACGCCGGCGCTTTTGACCGGCGCCTGCACCTTGAGCCCGCCGATCTCGTCGAAGCGCGCCAGCACCTTGTAGGTGGCGTTGAAGGAGAAGCTGGCCAGATTGGCCGACTTGAGGGCCAGGAACAGGATCGCCAGCATGCCCAGCATCACGAACGCGCCCACCAGGATTTCCGTCTGTCTTTTTCCCATGCGATCTTCCCCCATACGCGCCGGCACGCCGGCAGCACCGCTCACGGCGAACTGAACATCAGTGCCGTGAGGATGAAATCCAGAAACAGCACCGACAAGGATGAAATTACCACCGTACGGGTCGTCGCCAGGGCAACGCCCTCGGGCGTCGCCTTCGACTCGTAGCCGACGTAGAGAGCGATGAAGGTCGTGGCAATGCCAAAGACGACGGTCTTGATGACGCCGTTGCCGATGTCGTCGAAGACGTCCACGCCGTCCTGCATCTGCGACCAGAACTGCCCTTCGTCGATGCCGATCATCCAGACGCCCACGACATAGGCGGCGAGGATGCCGACCGCGGAGAAAACGGCGCCCAGCAAGGGCATTGACAGTATGCCCGCCAGGAAGCGCGGCGCCAGCACGCGCACGCGGGGGTCCACCGCCATCATCTCCATCGCCACCAGTTGCTCGCCGGCCTTCATGAGGCCGATCTCCGCGGTGAGCGAGGTTCCGGCGCGGCCGGCATACAGCAGGGCCGTGATGACGGGGCCCAGTTCGCGCGCCAGGGCCAGCGCCACGAGCAGGCCCAGCGACTCGGCCTGGCCATAGCGGCTCAGCGTCAGGTAGCCCTGCAGGGCGAGCACCAGCCCGACGGCGGCACCCGAAGCGGCGATGATCACCAGGGAACGGTTGCCGATCGCGTGGACCTGGGTGACCGTGAGCTGGGGCCGGCGCAGGCTCGAGAACATGTGGCGCGCCAGGTCGGCGAAGAACAGCGCGGCATGGCCCAGCACCGCGAGGCGGTCGATGATGCCGCGGCCCAGCGCCGCTGCGAGGTCCAGGGGATTCATGTCCGCGCGATCACGCCGAAATGCCCAGTTCCCGGGCAATGGGCGCGGCGGGATAGTGGAACTTGACCGGACCGTCGGGTTCTCCGCGGATGAACTGGCGCACTTCGGGCTCTTCGGATGCCTTGAGGGCCTCGGGGGTTCCATGGGCGATGACGCGCCCGGCAGACATGAGGTAGGCGTAATCGCATATCTGGAAACACTCCTCCACGTCGTGGGAGACGATGAGGGAAGTCGCCCCGGTGGCGTCGTTCAGGCGGCGGATCAGGTTGGCGGTGACGCCCAGCGATATCGGATCGAGGCCGGTGAACGGCTCGTCGTACATGATGATCTCGGGGTCGAGCGCCACGGCGCGGGCCAGGGCGACGCGCCGTGCCATGCCGCCTGAAATCTGCGCGATGCCCAGGGCGGCGGCGCCGCGCAGCCCCACCGAGTCGAGCTTGAGCAGGACGATGTCGCGGATCATCGACTCCGCAAGGTCGGAATGTTCGCGCAGCGGGAAGGCTACGTTATCGAAGACGCTCAGGTCGGTGAACAGCGCCCCGAACTGGAACAGCATGCCCATTTTGCGGCGTAGCGCATAGAGTGCCACTCGGTCCGAGGTGTCGACCGCGGCGCCGGAAAACAGGATGCGCCCGCTTTGCGGCGTCACGACCCCGCCGATCAGGCGCAGCAAGGTGGTCTTGCCGCAGCCGGAGCTGCCCATGATCGCGATCAACCTGCCACGAGGGAAATCCAGCGACACATGGGAGAGCACCACACGGCTGTCGTAACCGAATGTCACATCCTGGATGCTCACCATCACGTCAGCAGATGGAGCCGAACTTTGCGATTGCGCCAACGAGATTTCCTTCTGGGCCGATCGGCAGATGTTCATCGGGTGTAAAGGCCCGCAGGATTGTCGCATAGGACCCGCCGGTCTCCGGCCGGCGCCATGGGGGCGCGCGCCGCCGCGCGCCCGCCCGGCGATAACGCAATGCAGCGATGGACCGGTTCGGGCGCGCAAAGTTCATGGCCGCCGGCGCCGGGGCGCCCGCCGCCCGCGGCGCGAAGGCACGCGACGATGGAAATTCAGCGCGGCAGGATGGAAGATCCCATCAAGAAGGCGTCGACGGCACGCGCGCACTGCCGGCCTTCGCGGATGGCCCAGACCACCAGCGACTGGCCGCGCCGCATGTCGCCGGCGGCGAACACCTTCGGACGCGAGGTCGCGTAGGCCGCATGACCCGTGCCCTCCTCCGTCGGGGCCCGGACGTTGGCGCGGCCGTCCTTCTCGACACCGAAGGCGTCCACGACCGCGGCCAGGGGCGAGACGAATCCCATGGCCAGGAGGACGAGGTCGGCGGGAATCTCGAACTCGGACCCCGGCACCTCCACCATTCGTGACTGCCCGGTGACCGGGTCGGCCTGCCACTGCACGCGCGCGGCCACGAGCGCCTGGACCCTGCCCTTGCCGTCGTCGCGAAAGCGCTTGGTGGTTATGGACCAGTCGCGCTCGCAGCCCTCCTCGTGCGAACTCGAGGTGCGCAGGCGCACGGGCCAGTACGGCCAGGTGAGCGATTTGTTCTCGGAGGTCGGGGGCTGGGGCAGCAGTTCGAGCTGGGTTACCGAACGCGCACCATGGCGGTTGGAAGTGCCCACGCAATCGGAACCGGTATCGCCGCCGCCGATGACGATCACATGCTTGTCCGTGGCGAGGATCTGACCCGGCACGGTTTCGCCGCTGACCACCCGGTTCTGGGCGGTCAGGAACTCGAGCGCGAAATGCACGCCGTCGAGATCGCGGCCCGGGACCGGCAGGTCACGCGGCTGCTCGGCGCCGCCGGCCAGCACGACGGCATCGAACTCCTGCGCGATCGCCGCGGCGCTCATGTGCTCCGTGCCCGTGCACATCACGGTGCCCAGCTCGGGGCGGGCATCGCCGGCAACGAGCACGCCGGTGCGGAAGACCACGCCCTCCTGGCGCATCTGTTCGACGCGCCGGTCGACGAGCGTCTTCTCCATCTTGAAATCCGGAATGCCGTAGCGCAGGAGGCCGCCGGGTGCGGCGTTCTTCTCGAAAACGGTGACGGCGTGGCCGGCCCGGGCCAGCTGCTGCGCGCAGGCGAGCCCGGCCGGGCCGCTGCCGATGACCGCCACGGTGCGTCCGGTCGATCGCGCCGGCGGCTGGGGCACGACCCAGCCTTCGGCCCAGCCGCGGTCGATGATCGCGTGCTCGATCGACTTGATGCCGACCGCGCTGTCGTTGATGTTGAGCGTGCAGGCCGCCTCGCAGGGAGCCGGGCAGATGCGCCCCGTGAACTCGGGGAAATTGTTGGTCGAATGCAGCACGTCCAGGGCCGCGCGCCACTGCTGCCGGTACACGAGGTCGTTGAAATCCGGAATGATGTTGTTGACCGGACAGCCGGCGTTGCAAAAGGGTATGCCGCAATCCATGCAGCGGGCGCTTTGCATGACGGCCTGCGCAGGTTCCAGGTGGGCGACGAATTCGCGCCAATGGCGGGTGCGGTTCGCGGGCGCCTCGGCGGTTTCTTCCTGGCGGGCGAATTCGAGGAATCCGGTGATTTTTCCCATTTTCTTCCTGGCTCGGGCGGCTGGCGGTGGTTGACGTCGTGGTTGCTGGGACCCTCACCCCGGCCCTCTCCCGCCGGGAGAGGGGGGGCAGCGGGGCTCAGGCGGCCAGGCGCGTCGGAGTGGAGGGGGCGGCCATCTGGCGCAGGGCGCGCTGGTATTCGTGCGGAAATACCTTGCGGAAGCGCAGGCGCGCATTGTCCCAGTCGGCGAGGATTTCCTTGGCGCGGAAGCTGCCGGTGTAGCGGAAATGGCGCTCGAGCAGTTCGCGCAGCATGCGCTCGTCGCTCGCCGGACCGGCGCCGATGGAGTGCCAGACGGCGCGGTCGATCTGCGCTTCCTGCTCCTTGTGGGCGAGGACGGGTTCGATCGCCACCATGGCGGTGTTGCAACGCGCGGCGAAATCGCCGTGCTCGTCGAACACGTAGGCAATTCCGCCGGACATGCCGCCGGCGAAATTGCGGCCCGTTCCGCCCAGCACGACCACGGTGCCTCGGGTCATGTACTCGCAGCCGTGGTCGCCGGTGCCCTCGACGACGGCAATGGCGCCCGAATTGCGCACGGCGAAGCGCTCGCCGGCAACGCCGTTGAAATAGGCTTCGCCGCCGGTGGCGCCGTACAGCACCGTGTTGCCAACGATGATGTGCTCGGGGCCGAAGCCGCGGAAATCATTGGGCGAGCGCACGACGATCCGGCCTCCCGACAAGCCCTTGCCCGTATAGTCGTTGGCGTCGCCCACGAGGTCCAGGGTTATGCCGTGGGCCAGGAACGCGCCGAAACTCTGGCCCCCGGTTCCCTGCAGCTGGATGTGGATCGTGTCGTCGGGAAGGCCTTCGTGCCCGTAACGGCGGGCCACCTCGGAGGAGAGCATCGTGCCGACCGTGCGATGGATGTTGCGCACGGGGTGGATGAAGCTCACGCGCTCGCCGCGCTCGATGGCGCCGCGGCTCTGCTCGATGAGCTTGTGGTCGAGCGCCCGGTCGAGGCCGTGGTCCTGCTCCTCGCATTTGCGCCGGGCCACTGCGGCCGGCATGTCGACCTGGTGGAAGACCCGCGAGTAGTCGAGTCCGCGCGCCTTCCAGTGGTCGATGCCGCGGCGCGTGTCCAGGAGGTCGACGCGCCCGATCAGCTCCTCGACACGGCGCACGCCCAGCTGCGCCATGATTTCCCGCGCCTCCTCGGCGACGAAGAAGAAGAAATTGACGACATGCTCGGGCTGGCCCTGGAAGCGCCGGCGCAGCACGGGATCCTGCGTGGCAACGCCCACCGGGCAGGTGTTGAGGTGGCATTTGCGCATCATGATGCAGCCGGCGGCCACCAGGGGCGCGGTGGCGAAGCCGAATTCGTCGGCGCCGAGCAGCGCGCCGATGACGACATCGCGGCCCGTCTTGAGCTGGCCATCGACCTGCACGGCGATCCGGCCGCGCAGGCGGTTCAGGACGAGGGTCTGCTGGGTCTCGGCAAGGCCGATCTCCCAGGGCGTGCCCGCGTGCTTGATCGACGACACGGGCGAGGCGCCGGTTCCGCCGTCGTGCCCGGAGATGGTGACATGGTCGGCCTTGGCCTTGGCGACGCCGGCGGCTACGGTGCCCACGCCCGCCTCCGAGACGAGCTTCACCGATATGCTGGCGCGCGGATTGGCGTTCTTCAGATCGTGGATGAGCTGGGCCAGGTCCTCGATGGAGTAGATGTCGTGGTGGGGCGGCGGCGAGATCAGGCCGACACCGGGCACGGAAAACCGCAGGCGGGCGATGTACTCCGACACCTTGTGGCCCGGCAGCTGGCCGCCCTCGCCGGGCTTGGCGCCCTGGGCCATCTTGATCTGGATCTGGTCGGCCGAGACCAGGTATTCGGCCGTGACGCCGAAGCGCCCCGAGGCCACCTGCTTGATGCGCGAGCGCAGGGAATCGCCTTCGCGCAGCGGGATGTCGACTTCCACGACATCGTCGCCCAGCACGCTGCCGACCGTCTCGCCGGCATGGTGCACGCCGCCGCGCAATTCCTGGCGATAGCGTTTGTCGTCCTCGCCGCCCTCGCCCGTGTTGCTCTTGCCGCCGATGCGGTTCATGGCGATGGCCAGGGTGGTGTGCGCTTCGGTGGAGATGCTGCCCAGGGACATGGCCCCGGTGACGAAGCGGCGCACGATTTCCTTGGCCGGCTCGACCTCCTCCAGGGCGATGGCCTTGGCCGGGTCGACCCGGAACTCGAACAGGCCGCGCAGCGTCATGTGGCGTTGCGACTGGTCGTTGATGAGCTGCGCGTACTCCTTGTACGTGCGGTAGCTCTCGGCCCGCGTCGCGTGCTGCAGCTTGGCCACGGCATCGGGCGTCCACATGTGGTCCTCGCCGCGCACGCGGTACTGGTAATCGCCCCCGGCGTCGAGCATATGGGCCAGCACCGGGTCGGCGCCGAAGGCGGCCTCGTGCATGCGCACGGCCTCCTCCATGATGTCGAACAGGCCCACGCCGCCCACCCCGCTGGCCGTGCCGCGGAAATAGCGGTTGATGACGGTGGACGAGAGCCCCACCGCTTCGAAGATCTGCGCGCCGCAATACGACATGTACGTCGATATGCCCATCTTGGACATGACCTTCTGCAGCCCCTTGCCGATCGCCTTGGTGAAATTGGCCACGGCCTTGCCGGCGTCGACGCCGTTGGGCTTGTCGCGGAACATCTCCTGGAGCGTCTCGATCGCCAGATACGGATGGACGGCCTCGGCGCCATAGCCCGCGAGCAGCGCAAAATGGTGGGTTTCCCGCGCCGAGCCCGTTTCGACGACCAGTCCCGTCGATGTGCGCAGGCCGGCTGCGATCAGGTGCTGGTGCAGTGCGCTGGTGGCCAGCAGGGCCGGAATGGCCACGTGCCCGGCGTCCACGCGCCGGTCGGTGACTACCAGGATGTTGTACCCGGCCCGCACCGCATCGACGGCCTCGGCGCACAGCGAGGCCAGGCGCGCCTCGACGCCCTCGCGGCCCCATGCCACGGGGTAGCAGATGTCCAGGTCGTAGCTGCGGAATTTGCCCGAGGAGAACGCTGCTATCGCGCGTATCTTGCGCATGTCGGCGGCGTCGAGCACGGGCTGCGAGACCTCCAGCCGCATCGGCGGATTGATGTTGTTGATGTCGAGGAGGTTGGGCTTGGGGCCCACGAAATTGACCAGCGACATCACCAGCTGTTCGCGGATGGAATCGATGGGGGGATTCGTTACCTGGGCGAACAGCTGCTTGAAATACCCGTACAGCGGCCGGTTCCTGCGCGACAGGACGGCCAGCGCCGCATCGTTGCCCATCGAACCCACCGCCTCCTCGCCATCGGCGCCCATGGGCTGGAGCAGGATCCGCAGGTCCTCCTGCGTGTACCCGAAAGCCTGCTGCAGATCGAGCAGTCCTCCTCCTTCGCGGCCGGTGGCCGCTACGGCGGACGCGTCCGTCGGCGCGCCCTCGTGGTAGGCGCGCTCGCCCTGCGAAGCTCCCGCAGGGAGCGAAGCAGGGGGTAAGTCATCCAACTTTATCCGGATCCGGCGGTTCCACTCCCGGTAGGGCTTGGCCGAGGCAAGCTGGGTCTTGAGCTCGTTGTCGTCGATGATGCGGCCCTGCTCGGTGTCGATCAGGAACATCTTGCCCGGTTGCAGGCGCCACTTCTTGATGATGCGCGATTCGGGGATCGGCAGCACGCCCACTTCCGAGGCCATGACGACCATGTCGTCGTCGGTGATGATGTAGCGGGCCGGACGCAGTCCGTTGCGGTCCAGGGTGGCGCCGATGCGCACGCCGTCGGTGAAGGCGATGGATGCGGGGCCGTCCCAGGGCTCCATCATCGCCGCGTGGTACTCGTAGAAGGCGCGCCGGCTGTCGTCCATCAGGCTGTGCTGTTCCCAGGCCTCGGGAATCATCATCATCATGGCGTGGGCCAGCGGGTAGCCGGCCATCACCAGAAGTTCGAGGGCATTGTCGAAGCAGGCGGTGTCGGACTGGCCCTCGTAGATGAGCGGGTAGAGCTTCTGCAGGTCGCCGCGGAGCACCGGCGAGGACATGACCCCTTCGCGGGCCCGCATCCAGTTGAAATTGCCCTTGACGGTGTTGATCTCGCCGTTGTGGGCGACGAGGCGGTAGGGATGCACGAGCTCCCAGCTGGGGAAGGTGTTCGTGGAAAAGCGCTGGTGGACGAGGGCGATGGCCGAAACGACGCGGGCGTCGGCCAGGTCGCGGTAATAGCGGCCCACCTGGTCGGCCAGCAGCAGACCCTTGTAGACGATGGTGCGCGTCGACATGGAGGCGACGTAGTACTCCTTGCCGTGCTGGAGGTGCAGCGCCTGGATCTTGTGGCTCGCGGCCTTGCGGATGACATAGAGCTTGCGTTCGAGGGCATCGGGCACCATGACATCGGCGCCGCGGCCGATGAACACCTGGCGGATCACCGGTTCGCGCTCGCGCACGAGGGGCGACATGGGCATGTCACGGTCCACGGGCACATCGCGCCACCCGAGGACGACCTGTCCCTCGGCGCGCACGGTGCGCTCGAGTTCCTGCTCGCAGGCCAGCCGCGAGGCGCTCTCGCGCGGCAGGAAGATCATGCCGACGCCATATTCCCCCGGCGGCGGCAGGTCGATGCCGGTGCCAGCGAGTTCCTCGCGGTAAAAGGCGTCGGGTATCTGCAGGAGAATTCCGGCGCCATCGCCGAACAGGTGGTCGGCGCCCACGGCGCCGCGGTGGTCGAGGTTGCGCAGGATGAGCAGCGCCTGCTCGACGAGTTCGTGGCTGCGCACGCCGCGGATGTTGGCGACGAAACCCACACCGCAGGAATCGTGCTCGCTGGCGCGGGCATACAGGCCGCCGCGCTCGGCAGCGTCGCGCGCCGCGTCGATCTGCGCGACGCTTGGCGCTTGAGAGAAGGCCTGCGCGGGCGCGGCGGTCGACGCCGGCTGTGTCGTTTTCTTCATGAGCGCTCCCGCCACGTGGCCATAGGGAAACCTCGCGGGGAGCGAGCCGGACTGCGACATCCGCGCCTTCAGGCGCGTGTCGTCACGATCGGCGTGAACGGGCACCCCGCCTGAGGCAAGAAAATGTACCGCAATGCACCAGCAGCCTCAAGGAGTTTAATATGGGGTCAGATACTAATTAATCAAAATGCAACATGCGGCGTCGCTTAAAAAGGGACATAGTAAAAATGGCACGCGGCGATCGTGCCTTTGAGAGGCGCGCAGCGTGCGGACCCGCGGATGCGTCGTGGCCGCTTTACAAGGATTTACCCCCCGGCAACAATGCTTAACCCGGCCCCGGCGGAGAATCTCGTTTTACCGCTTTTGCGGTAGGACTCGATTCTTCCAGCCATGATCAGCGCCGCCGTCGATTTCCCGCCCCCCTTGCAGGAACCTGCAAAGCCCATGCCGGTAACCCACGCCGCAGGAACCGCCCCGCCGCAATCGGCCGAACCGGCCAGCGCGATCCTGCTCATCGACGACGATGTGGAACTGGTCGAGTTGCTGCGCCACTACCTCGAACGCGAGGGATTCCGCGTGGGAACGGCGCAGGACGGCGCCGCGGGCGTCGAGGCGGCCCGCACCGGTCTCTACGACATTGCCGTCGTCGACGTCATGATGCCGCGGCTCAACGGCATCGAGACGCTCAAGGCGATCCGCGCCAGCGGCTCGATGCCCGTGTTGATGCTGACGGCCAAGGGCGACGACACCGACCGGATCATCGGCCTGGAGATCGGCGCCGACGATTACGTTCCCAAGCCCTGCACGCCGCGCGAACTCACCGCCCGCATCCGCGCCATCCTGCGCCGCACGCGCGCTCCGGCCGCGAGCGAGGAGTCGCCCACGGTGCTCCAGGCCGGATCCCTGGTCATGTGGCCCCAGCGCCGGCTCGCCGAATGGCAGGGCCGCACGGTGGACCTGACCAGCACCGAATACAACCTGCTGGAGATTCTCGCGCGCAACGTCGGGCATCCGGTCAGCAAGAAGCTGCTTTCGGAACAGGCCCTGGGGCGTCCCCTGGCCGCATTCGACCGCAGCATCGACGTGCACCTGAGCTCCATCCGGCAGAAGCTCGGACAGCTGGCCGACGGCCGATCCTGCATCCAGACCGTATACCGACTGGGCTATCAGTTGATCCGCGACTGAGGCCATGGGGCGCCTCTTCTGGAAGCTCTTCGCGCTGATCACCCTGGTGCAGATGCTCATCGTCCTTGCCGTGGGGTTTTCCTTCGTGCTCAGCGGCGGCGTGCCCCACCCCGACGGCATCAATGCGCCGCCGGCGGGGCACGGCCCGCCCCCGCCCGATTTCGATCCGGCGCGTCCGCCCCCTCCCGGGGCCATCGATCCAGGCTCACCGGCTTTCGACCACGGCCACGGCCCGGGGCCGGGTCCGCACCAACCGCACATCGTCATCCCGCCCCAGCCGATCATCGGCGGTCTGGTCGGCAGCGTCATCACGGCCGCCCTGCTCGCCTGGTTCCTCGCCAAGCCGATCCGCAGCCTGCGCGATGCCTTCATGGCCGCGGCGGCGGGCGACCTGGACGTCCGCATCACCGGGAAAATGGGCCGCGGCAAGGACGAAATGACCGACCTGGGCCGCGACTTCGACCTCATGGTCGAGCGGCTGCAGGCGCTGATCGTGGGACAGCGGCGCCTGCTGCACGACGTTTCGCACGAAATGCGCTCGCCGCTGGCGCGCATGCAGGCGGCGATCGGACTTGCCGGCCAGCAGCCCGAGGACACCAGGGAAGCGCTGCTTCGCATCGAGCGCGAGTCGGTGCGCATGGACCGTCTCATCGGCGAATTGCTGGCCCTTGCCCGGCTGCAGTCGGGAATCACCGGCGAAATGGACGATGCCATCGACTTGCGCGAACTGCTCGGCGTGATCCTCGACGATGCCGCCTTCGAGGCCCGGGCCCGCAACCGGGTCGTCACCGCCCGGATCGACGTCGACGGTTTCGTTCGGGGCAATGTGGAATTGCTGCGCCGCGCGCTCGAGAACGTGGTTCGCAACGCCATCAAGTACAGCTACGAGGGCGGCCAGATCATCGTCGCCGCCCGCCCGGATGCCGCCGGCGCGCGCGCGCTGGTGAGCGTATGCGACTCGGGCCCGGGCGTTCCGGAGCCCGATCTGGCAGCGATTTTCGAGCCGTTTTTCCGTGGCGCCAATGGCGGCAATGCCGATGGCCACGGCCTGGGTCTGGCCATTGCAAAGCGCGTCATCGGCGCGCACGGCGGAACCATAGGCGCTGCCAACCAGGTCCGCGGCGGCCTGTGCGTGGAAATCACCCTGCCGCTATCGCCCCGCTGAGCCGCCGCTTGCGGCGTGTCAGCCGGGCCGGGTCATGGCGCGCCGTGCAACGTGGCTGAGCGCGTCGACGAGCAGGACGAGCACGAGCATGGCGGCAACGACGCTGCCCGTGCGCCCCATCTGGAAGAGGGCAAGATGAAAGGCGAGCATCTGCCCCAGGCCGCCGGCCCCCACGATACCCAGGACAGCGGCCACGCGGATGTTGTTCTCCCAGCGGTAGAGCACGTACGACAGCAATTGCGGGGCGACCAGGGGCACGGTGGCGTACAGCAGCACCTGCGGCGCCGTCGCACCCTGCACGCGCAGCGCCAGGGCCGGACCGGGCGGTGCGTTCTCGATGGCCTCGGCAAAAAGACGTCCGAGGACCCCCGCCGTGTGCAGTGCCAGTGCGAGGGTGCCGGCCATGGGGCCCAGGCCCGCGGCCACCAGGAGCAGGGAGGCCCAGGCGATCTCGGGCACGGAACGCAGCACATTGAGCAGCAGGCGCGCCGGTGCGCGCCACAACACGCCCCTGCCGTCGGCCGCGCGTGCCGCCGGCAAGCAGAGCACGGCAGCCACCGCCGTGGCCAGCAGCGTGCCCAGCGTGGACATCGCCAGCGTTTCGAGGCTTGCCCCCGCGAGCTTGCGCAGGAAGGCATGCCCCGTTTCCAGGGGAAAGAACTCGGCCAGGAAGCGGCCCATGGCGCGCAGGGACTCGGGCGCGAACAAGGCCGCCCACTGCAGGTCCAGGCTCCAGAAACACAGGCCGACGGCCAGGAACAGGCTCGCCGCCAGGAACAGCCGCCACCGCGATGCCATGGCCTCAGTCCTCCCGCAGCGCGCGGCGCGCGGCGGCGCTGGCCAGGTCGGCCAGGGCGACCAGCCCGACAAACACCAGCAGCAAGGTCGCCACTTCGTTTCCCGCCAGCATCTTGACCGAGGTGTCCATCATCTGGCCAAGCCCGCCGGCGCCGACGAAGCCGAGGATCACCGATGAGCGAATCGCGCATTCCCAGCGGTACAAGGTATAGGAACAGAGCTCGGCCGAGGCGTTGGGCAGGAGGCCGTGCAGGAACGCGGCCAGGCGCCCGCTGCCGTTGACCAGCAGGCTGCGCGCCGCATGCGCGTCGGCGCTCTCGAGGATCTCGCCGTAGACCTTGCCCAGCAGGCCGCCATAGGTGAGCGCGATGGCCAGCACGCCGGAGGTGGGCCCCAGTCCGACGACGCGCACCAGCACCAGTGCCCAGACGAGCTCGGGGACGGTCCTGAGGCCCACCATCAGCACGCGCGTGCAGAGGCGAACGGCAAAGGGCACGGGCGCCATGCGCCCGCTCAGGCGGGAAACCGAAAGCGCGGCCGTCGACACCAGGGACAGCGGAATGGCCAGCACCAGGGCAAGAGCGACGCCGCACGTGGCGATGGCGATCGTGCGGCCGGTCGCGTGCGCGACGAGTTCGAGGAACTCGGCGGAGAGCGCCGGCGGATAGAACTCGCCGAGGAAACGCCCGGTCACGCGCAGGCTGTGCGCGTCGAGCATCGTCCAGGGCGTGAACTCCGTCGCAACCAGGAGCGGCCACAGGACCAGCGCAACGGCGATCGCCATCGCAAGGCGCCCGCTCCATGCCGGATCGCGGCGCGCGGGCGGGGCCGCGGCCAAGCCTGCGCTCATGAGGCCGCGGCAGCGCGTCTCATGCGCCGGCCCAGGCGCCCGACGCCGCGGCCGTACGGGCGGCATCGCGCGGACCACCTTCGCGCAGGTCGTAGAGCGCCCGCCACTGTTCCGGCGCCAGCGTACCGGCTGCCTGGTCGAAGGCCACCGTGCCACCGCGCAGGCCGACCAGTCGCGGAAAGTGCGCCTTGGCCAACTCCACCTGGTGCATTGCCATCACGAGGGTCACGCCGCGCCGGCGGGCCTGGCCGCACAGCATGTCGATGACCTCGGCGGCGCGCGCCGGATCCAGCGCCCCCAGCGGCTCATCGAGCAGCCAGATGCGCGCCGGCGCGAGCCAGAGGCGCGCCAGCGCCACGCGCTGGCGTTCGCCCCCCGAGAGCCGGTCCACCCGGTCGAAAAGCCGTCCTTCCAGGCCAAAGGGCGCCAGGGCGGCTGCCGCACCGGCAATGTCGCCCGGATACAGCCACGAGACGAAGCTGCGCCACAAACCCATGCCGGGCAGGCGCCCGGCCAGTACCGCCGTCACCACGCGCTGGCGCGGCGGCAAGGGTGGCGTCTGCGGCGCCAGGAACAGCGCGTGGCGCAGGCGCCGGCGCGCGCGCGCGCTGCAGGCCCACGGGTCGCTGCCATCGAGCCGCACCACGCCGCTATCGGGCCGCAAGGCACAGGCGGCAATCTGCAGCAGGCTGGTCTTGCCGGCGCCCGAAGGCCCGACGATCGCCACGTGTTCGCCCGGCGCCACGCGCAGGTCCACGCCGCCGAGCACGGCGCGGCGCTTGCCCGTGGGCGTGACCCGCTGGACGCCGATTCCCGCCAGTTCGAGTGCCAACCCCACGGGGGGTGCCGCGGGCCGCAACACGCCTCAGAGCAGCCCGGCGCTGCGCGCGGCCGCTTCGATCTGCCGGTAGTTCTCGGCCCGTGTCGGGATGAAACGCGACGCGCGCTGCAATCCGAGGATCTCCCTGCCTTCCGGACTCGCGTCGTTCAGGTCGAGAAAGGCCCGCGTGATGGCCTCGCGCAGCGCCGCGGGCAGGGCGGCGCGAACCGTCCAGTTGTAGTCGTAGTAGGGCTCGGTGGTGAAGAAGACATGCACGGCGCGCGTGTCGACCTTGCCTTCCTTGACGAATCGCTCCCAGACCGAGATATTGAGCGCACCCGCATCGACCTTGCCGCCGACCACGGCGGCAATGGTCGCGTCGTGGGCGCCGGAATAGCTGACCCGCCGCAAGTCGCGGTCCGGGTCGACGAAGACATCGAGCAGGGCATTGCGCGGCATCAGGTGGCCCGAGGTGCTCGACTGCGAGCCGAAGCTCAAGGTGCGGCCCTTGAGATCCTGGAGTTTCTCGATGCCGCTGCCGGCAGCCGTTATGAAGACGGAGCGGAACTGCGCATCCTCGGCGCGCTGCACCAGCGGCACCACCTGGCCATGGGATCGCCGGCTGGCCTGCACGAAGGTGAATCCGCCGAGCCAGGCAAGATCGACCTTGCCATTGGCCAGGGCCTCGACGGCCGCGGCGTAGTCGGTGACCGGCGTCCATTCGACCTTCATGCCCAGGCGCTTCTCGAGATATTTTCCCAGGGGGGCGAACTTGCGCGCGAGCTCGGTGGGCGCCTCGTCGGGTATGGCGGTCACCCGCAGGACGGGCGGGACCTGGGATCGCGCCGGCAAGGTGCCCGCGGCAATGGCGAAAAAGACGGCCGCGTGCCGCAGCAGGCATCTGCGCCGCTCGGCGGCAGTGTCCAAGGCCTTCAACACGCGTTCGTGCGCCACTTGCGCCCTCCCCCCGCCGGCCCGCGACCGGACACTAGACGAGTGCGATGATGCCACGGAAGAATTCAGGGCCCGTAGGACCCCTTATTCTTCTCCCCTTGTCCCGCCGCCTGGCGGTTCGCGCCCGGTGGCCGGTGGTGGCGCGATGGGATCGTGCGAAAAGGTTTATGTTTCGCGTGACTTCCTGGCCGGAACAAGGAACTTTCCATGATGCCCAATCCTCAGCGCACTGCGGGCGATCCGCCCCGCGTACCCCGCCTGACCAGTCTTGCGCATGGCGGCGGTTGCGGTTGCAAGATCGCGCCGGGGGTGCTGGCCGAGATCCTCAAGGGCGCGAGTGTCCTGCCAGTGCCGCCGGCCCTGCTCGTGGGCATCGAGACCGCCGACGATGCCGCCGTCTACCAGATCAACGAGACGCAGGCGATCGTCGCGACCACGGATTTTTTCATGCCGATCGTCGACGACCCGTTCGATTTCGGCCGCATCGCCGCCACCAACGCGATATCCGACGTGTATGCGATGGGCGCGCAGCCGCTCTTTGCCCTCGCGCTGGTGGCCATGCCCGTCGATGTCCTGCCCGTTGCGACCATACGGGCCATCCTCGACGGGGGCGCGGCCGCCTGCCGGCAGGCCGGCATCGTGGTGGCGGGCGGCCACACGATCGACTCCGTCGAGCCGATCTACGGGCTGGTCGCGATCGGCATCCTCGATCCGCGGCGCGTCCTGCGCAACAGCGGCCTGCAGCCGGGCGACCGCATGATCCTGGGCAAGCCCCTGGGCGTGGGCATCTATTCGGCCGCGCTCAAGAAGGAGGCGCTCGAACCGGCCGCCTACCGGCAGATGATCGCCACGACCACCCAGCTCAATACGCCGGGCCCGGATCTGGCAAGGCTCGAAGGCGTGCACGCGCTCACCGATGTCACCGGATTCGGACTGGCAGGGCACGTGCTGGAGATGGCCCGTGGCGCTGCTTGCCGCGTCGCCATCGACTGGCCCGCGGTTCCGCTGTTGCCCCAGGCCAGGGACCTGGCCGCTCGCGGCTTCGTCACCGGAGCATCGGCGCGCAACTGGTCCGGTTACGGGGCGCGGGTGTCGTTGCCGGAAGGTTTTGCCGACGCGGATCGGGCGCTGCTCTGCGACCCGCAGACCAGCGGCGGCCTGCTGGTGGCGTGCAGTCCCGCGGCGGTGGAGGCCGTGCTCGGCGTCTTTGGCCGGCACGGTTTTGCCGCGGTCGAGTGCGGCGAGGCGCTGGGGCACGCGCCCGGCGCGGAACTGGTGGTGCGTGCCTGATCGGACCGGCACGCGACCCGTACACGGGCGGCCTCAGGTGCCGGGCGTGCGGGCCTTGCCGACGTGGTAGAGCAGGCCGCAGATCACCGCGAAGGGAATCAGCGAGAGGGCATCGGACCAGGGACCCGCGAAGAAAGGGTTATGGGCGGTCGACCAGTCGTTGAGCGTGGCGTCGAGCCGATCGAGGACGCCGGCCAGGAAGGCGATGATGATCCCGGCGATCGCGCCGCCGGCGATGTAGCCCGAGGCGAGCAGGACGCCGGGGCTCTTGTCGCTTTCCTCGGTGAAGCGCGCGACGCTGAGCCGCGCGTGCGAAGGGTGCTTGCGCAGCCGCCGGTCGACCAGGGCACGGATCACGCCGCCGATGAATATGGGCGAGGACGAGGACAGCGGCAGGTAGACCCCGACGGCAAAGGCCAGGGCGGGAACGAAGGTCATCTCCAGCATCACGGCGATCATGACCCCCAGCAGCACCAGGGCCCAGGGGAGTTTCTGGTCGAGTATGCCCTTGATGATGTAGGACATGAGGGTTGCCTTGGGCGCATTGAACTTGCGCACCGTCGTGCCGTCGGGGCGCGTGGCATGCGTGCCGTTGATGCCCGGATCGACCAGCCAGACGGCATTGCCGTCGGCGCCCACCAGGTAGCGGCCGGCCGGGCCGCCGGTTTCATCGGTCTTCTGCCAGACCCAGTAGCGTCCGGCGTCGTCGCGCGCCTGCGGGCCGCGCAGGGTCTCCTGCTTTTCGAGGCGGCTCACATCGGTGTGCAGGCCGGCCGGCGCAACGGTGGCCACCGGCACGTAGACCGTCGCGGCGTCGTTGAGCTTGAGCAGGATGGGGCCCAGCATCACGGCGGACAGGAAAGCCCCCGCAAGTATGGCCAGCTGCTGGTAGCGCGGCGTGGCGCCCAGCAGGTAGCCGGCCTTGAGGTCCTGCGAGGTGGTGCCGCCATTGGACGCCGCGATGCAGACGATGCCGCCCACCGACAGGGCCGTCACGTAGTAGGGGC
>Ga0181519_10001915_pt1 | contig 17989 bp, 17 predicted proteins | sample PEATcosm2014_Bin_26_FD_121102 | JGI IMG/M metagenome (GOLD analysis project Ga0181519, IMG submission 121102) | Peatland microbial communities from MTU Mesocosm Facility, Houghton, MI, USA - PEATcosm2014_Bin02_10_metaG | ecosystem: Environmental > Terrestrial > Soil > Wetlands > Peat | place...
CGATGCGCAGTCCATTTACGCCTTCCGTGCGGCAACGATCCGCAACATTCTCGATTTCCCGGGACAGTTAGCCGAGCCGGCGCATGTGGTCACGCTCGAGCGCAACTACCGTTCGACGCAACCGATTCTCTACGCGTCCAACGCCGTGATCGCCGAGTCGAGCGAGCGCTATGCGAAGGCGCTGTGGACGGATCGCCGTTCAACGCGTCTGCCGCAGCTCGTCAATGTGAGCGACGAATCGGGGCAGGCGCGCTGGGTGGCCGATCAGGTGCTGGCGCAACGTGAGGCCGGCACGCAATTGAAGCAGCAGGCGGTGTTGTTTCGCACCGGTAGCCATAGCGCGGCGCTCGAACTGGAACTGACGCGTCGCAACATCCCGTTCGTGAAGTTCGGCGGATTGAAGTTTCTCGAAGCGGCGCACGTGAAGGACATGCTCTCGATCCTGCGCTGGGCGCACAACCCGGCCAGCCGCCTGTCGGGGTTTCGTGTGGCGCAGCTCATCCCCGGCATTGGCCCGGTGAGCGCGACGCGGCTGCTCGACGCCATGGCGCAATCGACCACGCCCGCGCAGGTGCTCGCCGACTTCAGGCCACCGTCGGCAGCCGCAGCCGATTGGCGTGCGTTCGTCGACGTTTTCATGGCACTGCATGACTCGCGTGTGGCCTGGCCGGCCGATGTCGATCTCGCGTTGCGCTGGTATGCGCCGCTGCTCACACAGCGTTTCGACGATGCGGCCGTGCGTCAGGCCGATCTCGAACAACTCGCACGCATTGCCGGTACCTATGGTTCCCGCGAGACATTCCTGACCGAACTCACGCTCGATCCCCCTGACGCCACGAGTGCGCAATCCGGCGCGCCGTTGCTCGATGAGGACTATCTGATTCTGTCGACCATCCACAGTGCCAAAGGGCAGGAGTGGCACTCCGTCTACGTGCTCAACGTGATCGATGGATGTATTCCGTCGGACATGAGCACGGGCGACGAGGAAGACATCGAGGAAGAACGACGGCTGTTGTACGTGGCAATGACGCGCGCGAAAGCGTCGTTGCAACTGGTCGTGCCGCAACGGTTTTACGTCCACCAGCAAACCGGTCTGGGAGATCGTCACGTGTACGGCACGCGCAGCCGTTTCGTATCCGACAAGATGTTGCCGCTGTACGAGATGCTCCCGAAGCCGCGCGAGGGCGATGCCCCGCCCGGGCCCGTGGGCGACGTGAGCGTGCACATCGATGTGGCAAGGAGGCTTCGCAATGCGTGGTCCTGAGATCGTGCTGCGCTGCGCGCGAGCGTCGGACGTGGCGGCGGTGACGTCGCTCCTCATGCAGACGTATCACACGACCTGGGCGCCCATGTTGCGGCCCGAGGTGGCGGCGACATTCGCTTCCGGCGAGCGCACGCAGGCGTATGTGCAAGCCCATTGGCACGAGTTCACGGTGGCGACGCCGGGCGCGGACGGCGAACCGGTCGTCGGCATGGTGCACACACTGGGTGACTTCATCGACGCCTTGCACGTGGCGCCGTCGCAGCAGCGTCGTGGCATCGGCGCGTTGCTGCTGGCACACGCCGAGGCGCATATGCGCGCGCAGGGCCATCGCACTGCCCGGCTCGAGACCGATACGTTCAACACGCAAAGCCGCGCGTTCTATGCCAGACACGGTTACGCCGAGGTCGCGATGTATCCCGATGAAGAATGGGATAGCGGCTTCACGACCGTGCTGCTGACCAAAGCCCTCTGAGCGGCGAATTCTTTCGTCACGTTTTCGCTGTCATGCGCGGAAATTTTCCACGGTTGCCGTCTTTCGTGCATCAGGTATAGTCGCCGCATTGGCGGCGGGGTGCTACGTCCGGCCGCCACGTCGGTGTCATAAAGCACGTGAGAGCAGCACGTGAAAAAACGAATGCGAGGGGATGTGAATGCAATGGCTGGTTGACCAAATGACGCTGCTGCCAACGGCGCTGTTGCTCGTCTGTATGGCGCTCGGCACGGCGCTGCTTGCCGTCGTCGTTGCCTCGCTCGCGCGTGTCTGGTTGTTCGACCGCCTGGCCGATCCGTCGGAAGCGCGCGGCACGGTGGCCGATGTCGTCCACGGCAGCTTGCTCGCGTTCATCGTCTTCGTGCTCGCTCACGTGCTGACCGACGTGCGTGCCAACCTCGGCCATGCCGACGATCAGGCGCTGCACGAGGCGTCGGTCGTAAGACGTCTGGATCGCGAACTCAAGGCGGTCGGAGACACCGATGCGCAGGCCGCCCGGGTGTTGCTGCGCGCTTACGTGAAGTCTGCCGTGACTGACGAATGGGCGACCCTGAGCACCGCCGATCCCGATCTGTCGCCGACGACGGAAGATGCCCTCACAGCGTTTGTCGGCGCCACGCGTCACGTGGTCTCGAAACATGAGGACAGCGCCAGTTCGATCCGTACACTGCTCGATCGGCTGGAGGAGTCGCGGCAGGGACGCTTCGAGAATGCAACGAAGACGGTGCCCGCTGTGTTCTGGTGGGTCATCTCGCTCTTCCTGCTCGCGGCGATGGCGATGAATGGGCGGTATCCCGGCTCGTGGAAGGGTAATTTCATCATTGCGATCCACATGGGGGCGATCGGCATGGTGGTCGCATTGATCATCAATCTGGACGAGCCGTTCCGCGGCGCATCGGGCATTTCGCCCGTGCCGCTGGCGAAGTCGGTCGGTATCGCGATTCCGCACTGAGTTGGGACGTTCGCGAATGTTTTTGTGCCGGATCAGATTCGGTTGTCTTATTCGGTTGTCGTATGCAGGAGAAGAGAACGATGTTTTCGAATGTGCCATCGCCGTCGGCGGAATCCACACCGGAAATCGAGGCGTTTCGCCCAGGTGTTTACCGCCACTACAAAGGCAATTGCTATCTCGCGCTGGGCATCGCCCGAGCGGACGAGACCGACGAACCGGTGGTCGTCTACACGCGACTCTATCCGCGTGAAGGGTTGCCCATGAGCACGCGGCTGTTGCGCATCTGGAACGAGCCGGTGATGACGGACAGCGGGCCGGTGCCGCGCTTCACGTATATCGGTCACACGACCCCCGACGCCTGAGCGGCGCCATCGCGCATCGCGAGTCTGGCAACGACGCGCCAGAATCACACGACTTACCGCCATCCCGCCTTTTTCAAGAGCCACCACCCATGACCACGCTCCCCCCGACGGGCCATCAGGCCACTGCCGCGTTGCGCGCCCACCCCGTGACCGCCGACGAGCACGCCCCCCGCGCCAGCGGCACCGATGACGCCAAAGCGGCGTCGAAGCCTGCGCCTCGCAACCTGCGCCGTTGGTGGGCCCTGTTCGCGATTCTTCCGTTCGTGACGTCGGTGGCGGGGTGTGGATTGTTGGCCGCGCCGTGCCGCGTGACATCGGCGGGCCTGAAGATCATTCCGGGGGTTGGGGGCGTGCTGGCGGCGCCGACGGACGCGTGTGCCGCCGCTATCGACTGATCGTCCCGGGCAGTGACGCGCCGCAGGACAACGCGTTTTCCTGCCGCAGAAAAAAAGAAAGCCCGCTTGGTGCGGGCTAAATCCATATCAGGAGGAGACATGGAGGAGACGAGTTCAGTATAGGACGCTGTGCTGCAACGCACCATATGTATTTTTACGTAAGCCTCCACATGTTGCGCACTCGCAACGAAAAATAAATCCCATAAAATCAAGGATTTATTTCCATTGTCACGCTTTCCCTCCCCTGTCTCCCCTTCGCAGTCTCGAGTTCTTCCTCTAGTTATTGTGCGCGCGCACGTCCTTTCGTTGCCATCTGTTCGAGGACGAAGGGGACCGAGTCGCGCAGGGACGGGTTGACCGTTGCGTCGTGATCCAGCCCGTCGTACACATGCACCCGCGTGTGGGTACCGGCTTTGGATACATCTCGCGCAAACGCCTGCTGCATGATGACCGGTACGTCAATGTCCTTCGTGCCCATGCCGATGAACACCGGATGCTTGATATGCAGCGTCGGGTAACGCAGTGACGGTGTCTGGTTATTCAGCAGCTTCTGGATCATCGGCTGCATGCTGTTGCCGGCGTTCAGGCCGGCCGCCGTGGCGTGGTCGGTCAGCTCGCCAATGCACAGCGTGCGGGCCTCGTCGAGCACCGGTAGCGCCTGCGGCGAGAAGTACCGTGCCGCCAGCAATGTCGGATCGCGGTCGGCAGCCGACAGGAACAGGTACATCGCGTAGGGAATCTTCGGGTCCGGGGCGCCCGGGTCGGGTTGACCCCCAAACAGCGTGGCGGCGGACGTTTGCTCATTGAAGTACGGTGTGCCTGTGAGCACGGTCGCGATCACTTTGACGTCTGGCGCGTACTGCGGTTGATAGCCCGCCGCCGCGAACGCCGCGTGCGCGCCCTGCGATTGTCCGACCAGCACCACGCGGTTCTGCAACGGAAACACGCTGCGCGCGGCCAGCAGACTGTCGAGCACGCTGTAAGCCTCCGCTCGCGCATTCAGGTAGTGATGCAGCCCCTGAGAGCCAAGGCCGGCGTAGTCGGGCGCCACGATGGCGAAGCCGAGCGAGAGCCACGTGCCGAGGTACTGAATGTCGCGCTGGCTGCGCACATTGAGTGACGGGGCGCAGGCGCTGGCGATGCCCACCGTGCCGTGTGCCCACACGACGACCGGCCAGCCGCCGGGCGGCGTCGGCCCTTTGGGCAGGAAGACGGTCCCTGTATCCTCGCGCGCTTCGATGCCGCCAACGCCATCGATGGAGCTGTATCGGATGCGGAATTGCGCACCCGCCTCGGGCAGACCGTGGTCGGCTTCGAGCGGTTGCCGATCGACGATGGCGCCGTGAGGGATGGTGGCGGGCGCGGCGTCGGGCGTGATCGCGTGAGCGGCACGGCCGATGACCAGACTGGCGAACATGGCGGCGCTCGCGAAGCGCCACAGGCGGTTGAACATGTTGAACTGTCCTCGTCTTGGGTTTTGCTTCTGAAGCTTGCGCGAGCGACGACCCTGCGTCGCCCGAATGCCTGCCGCCATTGCCCCGACCAGCACAAGTGACGTTACACCGTCCCTACACGAATGTTTCGCGGGCCCTGCCGCTATGCACGTTCAACCGTGCGACGCCGAATTGCCCTGCGTCTGGGCGACGGCGGCTTGCTCGGCGGCCTCTCGCCATGCCCGGCGCGAGCGGCGCATACGACGCAGCGCGAGCGACGACATCGTGATCCAGCCGAACGGACGCGGGTCGACCAGCATGCTCACCGCGCGCGCGTAATCGAGCACCAGGCCGGGCGTCCACGCCATCGTCTTGGCCCGCTTGCGCAGTTGCGCGGCGACCCACAGTTCGGGCGTGAGCCACAGACGCACGAACGTCCACCAGCCGGCGTCCTCGCCGTTCGGCAGTTGGCCCACCCGGCCTTCGATCGCCGCCTCGAGCGCGTTGGCCACACTGCTCGAGCAGTTGCGGTGCGTGAGGTTGTACGTGTTGTCCTGCTGATAGGTCTGCCAGAACGCGCTCAGTTGGCGCGGGCTGTAATTGCGAATGCGGACTTTGACCGTCGACGGGCACCAGGCTTTCGATTCCGTTGCATAGTCCGGCTGGAACACGCCGGGCACATCGTTCTCGCGCGTGGCGCGAAGCAGTTGCCCGAACTGGTCCGGTGAGCGGTCGATTTCCTTGGCCGGATAAAGGCTCACGTAAATGCCCTCGTGGCTCTCCAGCGCGGCGTGGCCCGTCGAGATCACGCCGTTCTTGTCGACCGCGGCAATGTAGCGGTCGATCACCGGATGGCGGCGTGGCGGCGCCTTGGAGGAGCCCGATGGGGTCCAGACGTGCACCGTCAGGGCCGGCTCGGACTCCGTGGGCGGCCCTTCCCAGCGGGGCGCGCGCGGGCGTTCGCTCCACAGGCTGCGCTTGTCTTCCGGGCTGCCCAGAATCTGCTCGACGCGGAAGTCGCGGCGCATGCGTCGCGCGCGCATGGCGAGCACCAGCACGTTCCAGCCGGTGAACGCGAGCCCCAGCCCGATGGCGTACGGCAGCGTGCCCTTGTAGTGCGTCGGATACGGTTGGTAGAAGAAGATCGCCACGGCAATCTCAAGCAACCCGCCTGCCATGGCCCACGCCCAGCGTGGATACCGCACGACGTACGCGGCCACGCATTGCAGCAGTCCATCGGCAAGGAACAGGGTGCCGAACAGCATCGACAGCCAGAAGTTGCCGTTCTGTTCATGGAGGACGAGAACGAGCAGCGCGGCAATGGTGAACGCCCCGCCCTTGAGCCCGCGCACGAGCCGCTGACCGCCCACGCCAATGGAGACGATGGCGAGCGTGGCCAGCCCTTCAAGCAACAGCAGCCAGGCGAACACCTTGAGCGGGAAATGGACGACACCGTCGAGCGCGTCGACGATGAGTGCCAGCCCGAAGGCGAAGAAAATCGCACCGATCCAGACCAGTGCGCGAGCGCGGCGGCGCAAATAATCGACGCCAAGCAACAGCAGTATCAGACGTACCAACGTAAGGTCTCCATCGCATGCGCCTGTCCCGCTGATCACGGAGTAAGCGCGCACCCCGAATGCGGGAGGATTAAGGATTTGTCTTATTGTGACGCTATCTTAGCGCGTGAACCGTGACAGGCCAAAAACAAAGGCGGCGCGCTCCTTACGGGGCGCGCCGCCTGTTGCGACAGACAACACGGACAACACGGATGCAAGGCCCCGAAAGGCGATGCATCCGCCGGCTGACTTAGTCCTTCTTGCTTTCGAGCTGCGGCAGGGCGTCGCCGCTCGATGCGGTCAGCAGACCCACCTTGGCGTAGGTCATCAGCTTCTCGCGGGTGTCGACGATGTCGAGCGTACGCATCGTGAGTTGACCGATGCGGTCGAGCGGCGTGAACACCGAGTCACCCTTTTCCATCGTCAGACGCTCGGGCTTGTACGTGAGGTTCGGCGATGTGGTGTTGAGCAGCGAGTAATCGTTGCCGCGACGCAGTTCGATGGTCACTTCGCCCGTCACGGCGCGTGCTACCCAGCGTTGCGCCGTCTCGCGCAGCATGATGGCTTGCGGGTCGAACCAGCGGCCCTGATACAGCAGACGGCCCAGACGGCGGCCGTTCTCGCGGTACTGCTCGATGGTGTCTTCGTTGTGGATGCCGGTCACGAGACGCTCGTAAGCGATGAACAGCAGCGCGAGACCCGGGGCTTCATAGATGCCACGGCTCTTGGCTTCGATGATGCGGTTCTCGATCTGGTCGCTCATGCCCAGGCCGTGACGCCCGCCGATGCGGTTGGCTTCTTCGAACAGTTCCACGGCGTTGGCGAACGTCTTGCCGTTCAGCGCCACCGGCTGACCTTCCTCGAAGCGCACGGTCACTTCCTCGGCCTTGATCGCGCAATCGTCACGCCAGAACGGCACGCCCATGATCGGCTGCACGATCTTGATGCCCGAATTCAGATGCTCGAGATCCTTGGCTTCGTGCGTTGCGCCCAGCATGTTCGAGTCCGTCGAATAGGCTTTCTCGACCGACATCTTGTAATCGAAGCCGTTGGCGATCAGGAATTCCGACATTTCCTTGCGGCCACCGAGTTCATCGATGAACGTCTGGTCCAGCCACGGCTTGTAGATTTGCAGGCTAGGGTTGGTCAAGAGACCGTAGCGGTAGAAGCGCTCGATGTCATTGCCCTTGTACGTGCTGCCATCACCCCAGATATTGACGTCATCTTCCTTCATCGCGGCGACGAGCATCGTGCCCGTGACGGCGCGGCCGATCGGCGTGGTGTTGAAGTAGGTGACGCCGGCGGTCGAGATGTGGAACGCGCCCGATTGCAGGGCGGCGATGCCTTCGGCCACGAGTTGCGCGCGGCAGTCGATCAGGCGGGCGTTCTCGGCGCCGTAACCCATGGCGCGACGCGGGATTTCCTCGTAGTCCGGTTCGTCCGGCTGACCCAGATTGGCCGTGTAGGCGTACGGAATCGCGCCTTTTTGGCGCATCCAAAGCAGCGCAGCGCTGGTGTCGAGACCGCCCGAAAAGGCGATGCCGACCCGTTGTCCCGTGGGAATGTGTTGCAGAATCGTGGTCATCGGCGTGGAAAAGCTGGGTTTTTAACCTGTCAAGTATCCCCGTCCGGGCTATGGATGGTCAAGTCTGACGGCCGATTCCCGTGTGCCGGGATCGCCGTCACCTCCCAAATCCTCACCATTGCGTACCCGCCACGCTGCACGCCGAGGCCAGAAAGTCGGAGAACGCACGTATCACGAGCGATGCCTGACGATGCTGCGGATATACGACGTGAATGGCCGTCGGCGCGGGCGCGAAGTCGTCCAGCACCGTGACAAGCCGCCCGCTCAGCAGCGCCGGCGCGACAATGAACACCGGCAGCCACGTCAGCCCGAGCCCGGCTACCGCGGCGTCGCGCGCCAGTTCGCCGTTGTTCACGCGCAGGCGTCCGGCAACCGGGATGTCGACCGGATGCCCGTCTCGTGCGTAGGCCCAGTTCACGCGCTGCGTGTGGCCATAGGGCAGCACGGCATGGTCGCGCAGGTCTTCCGGGGTTTGCGGCGCGCCGTGGGCTTCCAGATAGCGCGGACTGGCGCAGGTGACCATCCGCATGGGCGCGACCGTTCGGGCGATCAGCGACGAATCGGCCAGCTCGCCGATGCGCACCGCCACGTCGTAGCCCTCGGCGATGATGTCGACGGTGCGGTCGTTCAGTTCCAGCTCGATGGTGACGTCCGGATATGTCGTGAGAAACGACGGAATGACCGATCCGAGGAACATCGTGCCGAACGACATGGGCGCGGAGACCCGCAGATTGCCGCGCGGGCGCTCGCCTTGGCTGCTTACGGCGAGGTTGGCGGCCTCCACGTCTTCGAGAATGCGTCGTGCGCGCTCGTAATAGATCCGGCCGAGGTCCGTGACCGCCAGCCGTCGCGTCGTACGTAGCAGCAACCGCGCGCCCAACGACTGCTCCAGCGACGAGATGCGGCGGCTCACGAACTGCTTCGAGAGCCCGAGTTTCGCCGCCGCGCCCGTAAAGCTCATCGCATCCACGGCGGTGACGAAGATGCGCATATCGTCGAGCAGATCCATCGGCAAGAGTCCTGTCGTAAAAGAATCGGGTGACAACGAGAGGGTTTCGCTCGTCATTGTCACCCGCTAGCTGACAATCTTAGCCGACACGCGGGGGGACGCGTGTCGGCGCTGGGCTGCGTTACCGGAGCGCCAACCGCAATCCCAGCAGGATTGCGGCGGTGCCCGCGACGGCGAGCGCTGTCGGGCGATGGCCGAAGATGCCCCAGTCGAGCAACGCCGTTACCACGGGCACCAGATAGAACAGGCTGGTGACGGTGACGAGGTTGCCCGTCGCGATCATGCGGTAGAGCAGCAGCGTGGCGCCCACGGAAATCACCAGACCCATGTAGAGCAGCGGCAGCCAGAAGCCCAACGACGCATCGATATGCCACGGCTGCGCGGGCGCCACGAGCAGCGCCAGTGCGAGCCCGACCGCGTATTGCAGCGGCAGCACGTCGAGCGGCGTCTGGCGCGAGCCCTTCTGCGCGAGCGTGCCGAGCGTCATGCACGCGAGCGCGCTCAGCGCCCACACCGAGCCTGCCGCCGACAGTCGCGCCGACATCAGACTTTGCGCGACGACGAGCGCCAGTCCGGCCAGCGCGACGGCCAGCCCGGCGAGACGCCGTGCGCCATGCGTTCGCTCAAGTGCCACGAGCGTGAGAATCGGCTGCACGCCGAGCACCGTCGCGAGCGCCCCCGGCGTGATGCCGTTGGCAAGCGCCAGCAGATAGGCCGCCTGATAGCCGCCGACGAGTAACGCGCCGGTGCCCGCGACCTGCCATCGGGTGCCGGGCGCCGGCCACCACTGACGACGCGTCAACGCGATCAGCGTGAGCGCGGCAAGCGCCACGCCCAGCCGCACCACGAGAAACGCAAACGCCGACGCATGCGTCAGCCCCCATTTGGCGGCCAGTGCGCCGCCGCTCCACAGCAGAACGAACAAGAGCGTCGCGCCATGTCGGCGCCACGCGAGACTTTCAACGTGCATCGATCTTCCCCTGAACAGGATGTCCGGCCTGCCGGGCGTCGCGTCAATGAAAGCGGCGTGCGATCGCCGTCTCCCATGACGAGATGCCGATCGCATGCGCAACGTGACGACATGTCATCGCGTTCGACGCATGACGCGCGCACAGGCGGATCGAAACTGAAATTCGGATGAAAAGGTGCGGTGCCGGGCGATGAACACCCGGAACATCCGGGGCACCCAGCGCGCCAGCGGTGGCGTCAGGCCACGGTGCTGACGACGGCGACCACCACGGCGGGAGTTGCCACGCCGGCTGGCGGTGAGAGCAGGGAGAGCGGAGGCGGGGCGACGGCTGCGAAGCGTGCGCGCACACGCAAGCCGACACCGCATTGCAGCGGCGCTGCGTCGGAGTCGGCAAGTCGGGCAGACGCGTGAGTCGTCATGGATCGATGAAGAGACAAAGGGCGCGCGTCACTCGACGGGCGTGGACACACTCTACACGTGCCGTTTGTACGCGGCAAGCGCGGGGCGAACATGACATCAAACCGTCGGCCAGGCACCCGTGCGTTCGACGCTGGGCGACGTCTCGCCGTCACGCCATTGCACCGGCAGCGCGCCGTGCACCCGACGCACTTCCCGCACATGCAACCTCACGAGTCGTTGTGCGCCTTCAAAGCCGCTTTGCGCTTCGTCCTGCCACAGAATTTCGGCGTCGCCTGCCACATGAAGAAAGTCTCCCGTCGCGAACTCGACGAACACCAGTCCCGCGCGCGGGTTGGCGTGGAGATTGCCCAGCGTGTTGTAGAACGCGTTGCCGCGAAAGTCGGGCCACGTCAGCGTGTGCGCATCTTCGACACGCACGAAGCCCGGTTTGCCGCCGCGATGCGAGACGTCCGTGCCCACGCTGCGTTCGGTGGCGTCTTCGCCGGCGTGCTGTGGCCCATAGTGCGAGGCGATGAAGAACGTGTCGGCGCTGGCGATCTGCCACTGGGCGTCGTCGTCGAGCGACGTTTGCGATGGCTCGGCCCGAGGCGCTTCGTCATGGCTATGCGGCGTGGTTTCGCGTTTGCGGATGTACTGCGGGCAGTTGCCGAAACTCTGCGCAACGCGAATTGCAAAGCCCTGCGCATGCGCTTCGATCACCGTTCCGTTCACGCGATTCCGGCGGCGTGTGGACGGCTCCAACCCGAGCATGCCGATCGGTGCGCCCGGCGTTATCGCGCCATGCAACGGATCGGTCGAGGGCGGCAGTGCGTGCACACGCAGCAGCGTCGGGTCGGGCGACTGCACGAAGCCGGGCGTGCCGCTCAACAGCGTTGCCCAGGGCTGGCCGTTCGAGTCCAGCGCACCCACGACGAGAAACGGCAACTGCGCGAAGAACTGACGATGCTGATCCGGCATCGAGGTCCGGATGACGCGCGCGCCGATTTCCGCCATCGCTTCACGCGAGCCGGCGAGCGTTTGCACAGCCATCTCGCCTGCGTGGAACGGCGAGCCGGTGGGCGATGTGGGTACGGGCGCGGTCATGGCGTCCTCCTTGGTGTTCATGCTGCGTTCAGCCAGCGTTCAGCCAGCGTTCAGGCGGCATTCAGGCCGCAGGCCGTCGACGCCATCGGCACGAAGCGCGGCAGCGCGGCCACACGGGCCAGCCAGGCACGCACCGCAGGATAGGGTTCGAGCGAGACGTTGCCTTCCGGGGCATGCGCGAGATACGCATAGCAGGCGATGTCGGCAATCGTGGGGGTCTTGCCTGCGAGGAACGGCGTGGCTTGCGGTGCGCTCAGATACGTCTCGACGCGCGAGAGCAAAGTCTTGGCGCGTTCGATCATCTCGGTGGCGTCGACGGGACGCTTGAACACCACCACCACGCGCGCGGCCGCCGGGCCGAACGCCAGATCGCCCGCCGCCACCGACAGCCAGCGCTGCACCGTCGCGGCGCCGACGGCATCGCGCGGCAGCCATCTGCCACCGGTGTCATAGCGCGTGGCGAGATACGTGAGGATCGCATTGGAGTCGGCGATCACCACGCCATCGTCGTCGATCACCGGTACCTGAGCGAACAGGTTGATGGCGAGAAACGCCGGCTGTTTGTGCTCACCCGCCACGAAGTCGATGTCGATGGCCTCGAAGGGTAGATCCAGCAGATGCAGCATCAGCTCGACACGATGACAGTGGCCCGACAGCGCGTGCCGGTAAAAGCGAATGGGACGAGCCGGGCGGGCGGGGTGTTGCGCTTGTGCTTCGGCGAGGTGAGTCATGGCATGTCTCCGGTGATGGGGCGGTGCGGTCCCGAGGTCGGAGCCGTTACCCGATGAGCGCATTGTCCACCTCACCGATTTCCGGATAAATACCTCGAAACTGATTTGACTACTCCGATAATCGGAGTAATGATGCGACGCATGGATAAGCTACGTGCCATGCAGACGTTCGTCGCCATCGTCGATCAGGGCAGCCTGAGCGCGGCGGCGCGCGCACTCGATTCCTCCCTCCCGGCGGTGGTGCGTACCCTGGCGGCGCTCGAGACTTCGCTCGACGTCCGGCTGCTCAACCGCACAACGCGACGCATTGCGCTCACCGAAGAGGGACGCACGTACCTCGACACCTGCCGTCAGATTCTCAACGAACTGCACGAGGCGGAAGCGCGGTTGAGCGCACGGCACGAGGCGCCGAGCGGCACGCTGGTGGTCACGGCGCCGGTGCTCTTCGGGCAACTGCACGTTGCGCCTGCGCTATATCGCTTTTTGCGCGCCTATCCGGCCGTCAAATGCCGGCTGTTGCTCAACGACCGCGTGGTGAATCTCTGGGAGGAGGGCATCGACGTCGGTATTCGCATCTCGCCGCTGGAGGACTCGACCCTCGTCGCGCAGGGCGTCGGTGCGATTCGTCGTGTGGTGGTGGCGAGTCCGGCGTGTCTGGCCGAGCAGGGCGAGGTCGTGCATCCGCGCGAACTGGTCGGCAAGCACTGCATCCGCTCGTACGGCGGCGGATTTGGTCAATGGCGGTTTTGGGAGGGCGGGCGGGAGTTCGTCGTTCCGGTCGATGGCAATCTCGAAATCAGTCACGGCTTCACGGCCATCGAGGCGTGTATCGGCGGGATGGGCTACGGCTGCTTCCTCTCGTATCAGGTGGCGGCCCCGCTGGCGGACGGGCGACTGGTGCGCGTACTCAGAGACTACGAAGGGCCGGCGCGGCCGGTCAGTATCGTGTATCCGCATGCGCGGCTTTTGCCATCGCGTACGCGAGCGTTCGTGGATTGGATGAAGCGAGCGTTGCGCAACGTGCCGATGGTGTAATCGGGGGCGTGCGGTGGTGAGGAGACGGGCGTCAGAGAAAAGAACGCGGAAAGCGACGGAGCCGCTTCCCGCTTAAAAAGCCCGCCGACGCCAACCGGCGGGCCGCTTCGTTCTTGAGGGTGAAATCAGTCGCGGCGCCAGCCACCGTGCCAACCGCGATCATGGCGGTCGTCCCAGCGGCGATCGTGCCAATCGCGCCAACGATCACGACCGTAGTAGACGACCGGCTGCGGCGCCACGTACACCGGACGCGGTTGCACGTAGACCGGCTGCGGTGCGACGTACACCGGCGGGGCCACAACGACCGGCGCGGGCACGCCCAGATATACGCCGACGTCCACGTGAGCCGACGCGGCGCTCGAGGCAACAGCGGCGGCAGCGCCGAGAGCAGCAATGACAAGCAGGCGTTTCATGATGATCTCCAGAGGCGCTCGCAGGTCGATGCCAGAGGCGAGGAAGCTGCGTGCGCGAAGGCAATGTTGCCGGTCAGTCGGATCGATTCGCGAAGGCGGACGCTGTTGCGCTGTCGAGTTGCCTTTCGTCGAACCGTTGAAGCCAGTGTATCGACGAGGCGGCGTAGCAGGTGCTACGAGTTTGTCTGGGATGTGTCGTTTTGTAACGAGGGCAGCACACGGGGACTGCGCCGGTAGTGCGCGGGAGGTGATGGCGTGAGGCAATGGCGGGAGGCGGGCTGCGTCAGCTAGCAGTCCAGAAGAATCGGCCGCTGAAAAAACAAAAGGCGTCACGCGAAAACGCGCGACGCCTTGTGCTTTGATTCGTTGGTAGGCTCGATTGGACTCGAACCAACGACCCCCACCATGTCAAGGTGGTGCTCTAACCAGCTGAGCTACGAGCCTAGAAAGACCGCGAGTATAGGGTCAATTTTTGAAGCTGGCAAGCGTTTCGCGCGAAATATCCGAAAAAAGTTTCCTTCGCGCTCATTCGCCGCGCTTGGCGGTGCCGCGCCTGGGCTTGAGCCGCACCCAAAGGCCCTTGTTGCCCCCACTGCCCGCACGCTGTTCGACGTCGAATAGTCCGATGGTTGTCACGAGGTCGCTCAGCTTGCCGAATCCGTAGTTGCGCGAATCGAAGTCAGGCGCCTGCTTGGCGATGTGACTGCCGATGGGGCCGAGGCTCGCCCAGCCGTCTTCATCGGACACGCCGGTCACGGCATTGCGCAACAGCCGCACGAGGCGCGTGTCGCGCTTGAGGTCCGTCGCACTGCGACGCTTGCGTGGCGCCGGGGCTTCATCGTCGTCGGGTTCGTCGTCCTGGCGCAGCAATTCCGTGTAGATGAATTTGTCGCAGGCGGTGACGAACGGCTGCGGTGTCTTGCGTTCCCCGAAGCCGTACACGATCAGTCCCTGCTCACGGATGCGCGAGGCGAGGCGCGTGAAATCGCTGTCGCTGGAGACGAGACAGAAACCGTCGAATCGACCCGTGTAGAGCAGATCCATCGCGTCGATGATCATCGCGCTGTCCGTGGCGTTCTTGCCGACGGTGTAGCGGAACTGCTGGATCGGCTGGATCGAGTATTCGAGCAGGCACTTCTTCCAGCCGTCGAGATTCGGCTTCGTCCAGTCGCCGTAGATGCGCTTCACACTCGCCACGCCGTACTTGGCCACTTCGGTGAGCAGGCCTTCGACGATAGCAGGTGCCGCGTTATCGGCATCGATGAGAACGACGAGCGTAGGGCCCTGAGCGGTCACGGGGGCGTTTACAGGCATGTTGGGTTCCTTGATCGCGAAGACGTTTCGCATTATGGCCCGGAACCGTGACGAACGACGCGTCAGGCCGCTTGCGTTGCCGGTGGCGGCAAGTCGCTTGCCGCCTGAGCAATGAGATCGATCACCCGCTGCGGGTCCTGGATCTCATGCGCCAGAAGCAGGGCGACCTTGGCGAGCAGAAGCTCGCCCTTGTGCTGCGGGGCAGCGTCGATGGCGAGCGCGAGGGTGTCGTAAATTTCCTCGAGTCCGGCGATGGCGGTCTGTTGAGCGGTCATGACAGTGTTTCCTTGAGCGATGTGACGACTCACGCGCGGGCGGTCGCTTGCGCAAGAGCGCTGGCAAGACGGGTTGCGTCGAGCCGCTGCCAACGCGCGCAGATGTGGTGATCGGGGCGCAAGAGATACGCCGTGCCGTCGTGCGCACCGTACTTGGCTGCGGCGTGGCCCGTTGGATCGGGCAGCGTGATGTCCGATCCCGCGACGGCGTTTTGCGTGAGTGGCGATGGCGCAAATGCGATGACCTTCACCGGCACCCCGCGCTCGCGCCATCTCACGATCTCATGACGCAGCGCTTCGTCGAGCGAAGCATCGCCAAACGTCACGAGATGGAAGGCCGCCCCGAGGTGGTCGTAGAGATAGTCGTTCTCGGCGAGCCTGACGTTCGGGGCCGGTGCCCCGACGCTCGGGCCGGCGGTCATCTGTGCGTTGTCATCGTCGGGACAGTTGAGCGGCGAGTCACGATAGTCGTGTGCCCGCGACGTGCGCCAGTGGAACAGCGGCCGCACGAATTCGTGGTCGAGCGAGAGGTCCAGCACGGCGTCGCGCAACACGCGAAAGCCGTGCGACGGCGGCGTCATGAAGCGGGTGCTCTTGCCGGCTTCCGCAATGATCTCGCGTGCAGCGCCCACACGGTCGTGCGTGTACGACGCGAGCAGCGGCTCGGGCGCTGCGCCCGTCACCACGGCCGCGAGTTTCCACGACAGATCGATGGCGTCCTGAAAGCCGGTGTTGGCGCCGCGCACCCCGAAGATCGGCAGCAGATGCGCCGCGTCGCCCGCGAAGAGCACGCGGCCGTGTACGTAGTCGGGCAGCGTGAGCGCGCGCGCCGAATACACCGAGCACCAGTCGAGTTCCCACGGCTTGCCCCCCAGACCCATCATGTCGAGTTGTGCGTCGATGCGCGTGCGAATCGTCTCGGGTTGCAGCGCATCTTCGGACGTCTCCGACGCCGGCAATTGATAGTCCACACGCCAGATACCGTCGGGCTCGCGGTGCATCAGCACGGTATTGCCCGGATTCCAGTCGGGGGCGAAGTACGCGAGACGCTCGGTCGGCAGATCGAGATCGATGCGAATGTCGGCGATGACGAAGCGGCCCTCGTAGCTCGCCCCTTCGAAGCGCAGTCCCAGCGCCGTGCGCACCGTCGAGCGCGCGCCATCTGCGGCCACGAGCCAGCCCGTGCGTTGCGTGTACTCGCCATCGGGCGTGTCGATTTGCAACGCAACGCCGTTCGCTTGCTGCGTGAGACCGACGAGTTTGTTGCCCCAACGCATCTCGATGAGCGGCTCACGCTCGATGGCGTCCACCAGATAGCTCTCGAGCACGTTCTGTTGCAGGTTGATGAGCGGCGCGAAGCGGTCGTCCTCGTCCACCGGCGACTCCATGCGGAACACGCGCTGGCCGCGATAGTACGAATTCCCGCTGGTCCAGGGCAGCCCCTTCGCGACGACCGCATCAGCCACGCCCACGGCTTGCAGAATCTCCTGCGAGCGTCGCGTAAAGACGATGGCCCGGCTGCCCTCCGAGACCTGTTGCTCGGCCTGCAACACGACGCAGCGCACACCGTGACGTGCCAGCGCGAGCGCCGTGACCATGCCGATGGGGCCGCCGCCGACGATGGTCACGGGCACCTCCTGCGTGTCGCCCTGCGGCGCAAAGTGAGGATGGACGCGATACGCGTGGTACAGCGACGCGCGCGGGGTGGTCTCCGGTCGATGCATGATGTGGCACCTGATAAGCCGCTCGAAGCGTGTGCAGCCGGTCTCGTGTCGGCGCAGGCCAGTGGACGTGGCGGATGCACATCGCGGGAATGACGACACGCGTCATCGAGCATTTGGTTGTGAACGCAACGATTCTAGTGTGCTAATGTTGCGTTCGCAACCAAATATCGACCTATTTCGTCTAGGGGAAAACACGGCAATGCGGCCAGCCCACAAATCGCTCGACCAGTTCCTGACGTACAAGATGCACCGTTTGATGAAGCAGCACGACAAGCGCATTGCGCAGTCGTATGCGCAAGCGGTGCAACTGAGTCTGGCCGAGTCGCGCGTGCTTGCCGCGGTGGGCGCGGCCGGGGCGTTGTCGAACTCGGAGCTGGCGCGCCGTGCGAATCTCGACAAGAGTCAGGCGAGCCGGGGCGCGGACGGTCTGGTGTCGCGCGGGCTGGTGCGTCGGGCGCCGGACGAGCACGACGGCCGGGCGGTCCAGGTGACGCTCACGCCGGAAGGCGAGCGCGTGTGGCGCGTGGTGATCGACGCCGCCCGCGCGCACTACGACCGCCTGTTCGAGGCGCTCACGGACGACGAGATGCGCGTGTACGAGCGTCTGCTGGATAAACTGCTGCTGCGCTCGGACGAACTCGACGAGCACGAGTGACGGCAACGCCGCACACCGCGCGATGGCAAGAGAAAGGGCACCCGCAGGTGCCCTTTTTCTTTGGCGTGCGCTTCGAGGGCGATGCCGTCAGCCCCTCGGTGCCAACGTCAGCGACCCTCTGGCTTCAGGCGAACAACAGCGTCTTCGTCAGATCGCCCGGCGGCATGGCGCCTTTTGCGGCGAAGGCGGCGTTGCGATACGCGATGCCTTCGAGCGTCGGCAGATCGTACAGACGCGTGATGAAGCGCAGCACCGACGTGGTGTCGTAGAACGTGTGATCGACGTTGCCGCGCTTGGCGAACGGCGAGACCACGAGCGCCGGA
>Ga0181519_10001916_pt1 | contig 17989 bp, 15 predicted proteins | sample PEATcosm2014_Bin_26_FD_121102 | JGI IMG/M metagenome (GOLD analysis project Ga0181519, IMG submission 121102) | Peatland microbial communities from MTU Mesocosm Facility, Houghton, MI, USA - PEATcosm2014_Bin02_10_metaG | ecosystem: Environmental > Terrestrial > Soil > Wetlands > Peat | place...
CCCTTGATGAACAGGAAGAACCCGATCAGGAACAAGATGGCGAACGACGTGAACCCGGCGCCCCGGGCCACCAGGCGAAAGGCGCGGTCCTCGGGCGATCGGTCGTTGGGGACCGTGATCGGGCGCGGTGCAGCTTTTACGGAGCTGGCCGGGGCGTCGGTGCTCATCGCCGGGTGCGGGTCCTCTTCGCTACGGTGGGTGCGCGCGTCAAGCTAGCGGCCCCACATGAACGGACCATGGCGCCAACGCGAACGACTGGTAAAGCGCGGGTTACCTCACCCGAGCACAGCGAGGGGCAGGCTGGAGGTGCTGGCCTCGTAGTCGGCGCTCCCCGGGTAGGACACGGCCACCGTGTACGGCTGGTCACCCTGGGTGAGCTGGCCGGCGGCGATCTCGCACTTGGCCACGCCCTGGTTGGACGAGGTGGTGCTCACCGTCACCGTGGTGGAGCCGCTGTCGCAGGTCAGGGTGTCCCCCGACTCCCCGGTGATGGTGAAGGTGACCGTTCCCGACGGCGCCCCCAACTGGGAGGTGGCCCGGGGGTCGGCGATGATGGCCGCCCGGAGCACCACCTTTCCCCCGGTGACCAGCGGGTTGTGGTTGGCGAACACGTTGAGCGTGGTCGGCACCTTGTCCACGGTCAGGTAGCTGTTGGTCGAGCTGGACGACAGGAGGTCGGAGTCGCCCTGGTAGTTGGCGTCGATGCTGTAGAACCCGGGCTTGAGGCCCCCGGGGACGCTGAGCGGGGCCTTGATCTCGCCCTTGGACATCTCGTTGGCCGTCGGCGTGCCCAGGACCAGCGAACCCCCGGGGTAGCCGGTGCACACCCCGCTCGAGGGCAGCGGGTCCGGGCAGATCGCCCACTCCAACACGCCCTGGGCCGACCCGGTGCTCGGGGCCGCCGTGGTCACCAGGGCGCCGAAGGCGAAGCCCTGCGAGGACACCACCGAGCCCGGCACGTCGTAGAGCGTGGTCACGGTCGACCCCTTGCTCACGGCCACCGTGGTCGAGCCGCTCACCGGCGTCTTGAAGTTGGGGTCGGACAGGGTGGCCGTCACCGTGTAGCTCAGCCACTTGGCCCGCAGGCCCGACGGGAAGGAACAGGTGGCGCTGAGCCCGGCCAGCGGCACGGTGTCGCCCCCCTGGCACAGCTCGGTGGTCGAGTTGAGACCGGTCGGCGTGGCGTAGCTGACGGCGAAGACGACCGAGCCGGTGGGGGTGCCCGTGCCCGGGGCGGTCACGGCGATGGTGGCCGTGAAGCTGACGGGCTGGCCGTCGACGACCGACGCGGTCGAGGGGGTGGCGGCCACGGCGATGGTGGCGGTGGCCCGGTTGACCGACTGGGAGAACGTGGCCGTGCTGACGGCGAAGTTGGCGTCGCCCGAGTACGCCGCCGTGACCGTGTACGGCGTGCCGGCGGCCAGCAGGCCCCCGCTCACCGGGCAGGCGGCCACGTCCCCGGTCAGGGGGACCACCGCGCCGCTGTCGCAGGACACCGACGAGGCGTCGGAGCCGGTGATGGTGAAGGTGACCGAGCCGCTCGGCGTCCCCACGGCCGGGCTGGTGGGGGCGACGGTGGCCGTGAAGGTCACCGGCTGGCCGGTCACCGTGGGCAGCGAGGACGAGGTGACGGTGGTCGAGGTGTGGCCCCGGTGCACGACCTCGGACAAGGTCCCCTGGCTGGGGCTGAAGGTGCTGTCTCCCGAGTAGGCGGCCAGCACCGTGTACGGGCTGGCCGAGGCCAGCAGGCCGCCCGGGACCGAGCACTGGGCGACCGAGCCGGGGCCGGCCGAGTTCGGGGCCAGACCGACGGCGGAACCGCCGGTACACGCCGGGGTTGACGAATCGGTACCGGTGATGGTGAAGGTCACGGTGCCGGTCGGCACGCCGTGCGCCTTGACCACGGTGGCCGTGAAGACCACGGCCTGGCCGGTCACGGCCGGGGTGGCCGTGACCGTGGTGGTGGTGGAGCCCGATGCCGCCCCGGCCACCGGGGGCACGAGCACCACGGCCAGCAGGCACAGGGTCGCACCCAGCGCGGCCGCGCCGAAGAAGCCACGAAACGTCCGCGTCACCGCCACCTCCCGATTTGCATCGGCCGAACCGGGGAAGTCCCATGCGATTCCGCCATGTCAGGCTGCCCGATACACCGAAGAGCTCCGGGTCCGAAGATCTCGCCTTGCTCTGCACTATCGCGGCCCCGGAACGACTTGGATAGTGAAGATTCCCCGATTCAGGGCCCTTCACGAAGATTTAGCCCAACGATCACCCGTTGTTCGCGCGTTGTCCGGCGGGAATCCACTGACCCCCCGTGACGTGGACAGTGGATCGTCTCGACACGTGGCCGGCCTGGCCGTACCCGGTCACCACGTCGTTCTCGAATGTCGCCTGCGACCCCCCGCCCAGGTGGTACACGGCTTCGTGGACCGTGCCCGCCGGGAACTGGATGGTCGAGTCGGTCACGGCCACGTCGCCCCCGGTCAGCTGGAGGCAGGCCACGTAATCGCTGGCCCCGCACAACAGCGTGTCGTCGAGCAGCGTGAAGGGGCCCCGCAGCTTCTTGCCCCGGGCCCCCGTCTTGCGCTGCACCAGCACCGCCGAGCCCCCCTCGGGCTCGGTCATGGTGCAGTGCTCGACCGTGATGTCGTGGGTCGCCCCCCCGCCGCCGTTGCCCCCGTTGGCCAAGAAGAGGGCCCCGCCCGTCGCCGTGCAGCCGTCGATCGTGACGTCGGTCGCCCCTTCGTTCCACTGGTCGGCCTCGAAATCGAACGTGTCGAGTCCGGTGTGCTCGATGGCGATGTCGCTCAGCGTGGCCCCGGCGACCGAGGCGAACGTCACCCCCTGGCGGCCGACGCCGTCGATGGTGACGTTCTCGATGGTGGCCGCCGACACCGGGGCCAGGATCGTCCCCGAGTTGTGGTCGGCCCCGGCCCGCAGCGGGGCCAGGGTGATCCCGTCGCCGAAGGTGTTGGAAATGGTCACCGCGCGGATGGTGGCGTCGGCCGTGCCCTCGAGCTCGATCCCGCCGGCGAAGGCCAGCGTGGGATGGTACCCACCCCGGTTGGGCCCGGAGATCGCCATGGCTTCGAGCGTCAGGCCCGAGCCGCCGACGACGGTGAAGACCGGATCCCCCTTCTGGTGGGCCGTTCCCGAGACCGACGTGGTGCGAAAGGTCCCGCCGTAGATCGTGAGGCGCTGGGGGTCGTGCAGCCTGATGCCCTCGTTGACCAGGTAACAGGCGCCCGACGGCACCACCACGGTCTGACCGGCGGGCAGCGATTTGAACCACGTCCGCAGAGCCGAGCTCACGTCGGTGGAGCAGTTCGAGGTCACCGAGGCCGGCGGTGAGACGCTCGGCCCCGACGGGACCGGGACCGTCGCCGCGGCCCCCGTGGCCGGTGCCGTCGATGTCGTGGTGGACGGGGCCGGGGGGGTCGTGGGCCGGGACGCGTGCGAGTCCGCCGAGGGCGCGGCGTCACCGCAGCCGGCCACCGTGACCACCAACAAGGTGAGGAAAAGCGCCGGGCTGAGGGCCTTTGGGCTCAGAATCGGCGGCACGGCTGCGGAGGCTATCGTGATCCCGTTCTGGGACGGCATCGGTGCTGAAGAACGGGGCTACTGAAAGCCAATGAGCCATGCGGCGCAGAGCACAGTCAGGGCAGCCGTGCCCGCAGATGTCGTCGGTGTCGCTGACCTGCACGCCACGGCCATCGACGAGGGATTTCTGGCCTCGCTCGGACCCCGGTTCCTGCGCCGGCTGTACCGGCGGGTGCTCGCCTCCCGCCACGGCTTCCTGCTGGTGGCCGAGGAAGCGCCCGGGGGCCGAGGGCCGGGCCCGGCCCTCGGGTTCGTGGCCGGCGGCCTCGACGTCCGACGGCTCTACCGCCAGTTCCTGGTGCACGACGGGATCCCGGCCGCCCTCGGCTCGGCCCCCCAGCTGATCCGGTCGGTACCCCGGGCGCTCGAGACCCTCAGGTACGGGGTCGGCGCCGGCCACCGGGCCGATCCGGCCGGCCACGACCCGTCCGCCGAGGCCGAGCTGTTGGCCGTGGCCGTGGCCGACGGCCACCGGCGCCGGGGGGTCGGGGCGGCGCTGGTCGAGGCGTTCGTGGCCCGGGCGACCGACGCCGGGTCCGCCTCGGCTCGGGTGGTCGTCGGCTCGGCCAACGCCCAGGCGATCGCCCTGTACCGGGCCGCCGGCTTCGAGCCCGATCACACGCTCGAGCTGCACGAAGGCGCCACGTCGGTGGTGCTCCGCACCGCCCTGGCCCCGGGGCCCCGGCCATGATCGGCCGGGCGGTGGGGGTGGGCGCCGTCGCCTTCGCCGCCTCGGCGGCCCTGACCCCGGCGGCGGCCCGGCTGGCCCGCCGACTGGGCCTCGTCGACCGACCCGGTCCCCTCAAGCCCCACGCCCGGGCGACGCCGTACCTGGGCGGCGTCGGCGTGGCCGGTGGGCTGGCCCTGGGCCTGGCCCGGTACCGGCCATGGCTGCTGGTGCCGGCGGGCCTGGCCCTGGCCCTGGGCGTGGCCGACGACGCCCGGCCGCTGGGGCCGCTCACCCGGCTGGCCGGCCAGCTGGCCCTCGGTGGCGTGCTGGCCGCCGGGGTGGGCACCCGGTTCCCGGACCCGCTGGGCAAGGCCGCCGTGGTCGCCGCCACGGTGACCCTGATCAACGGGTTCAACCTGCTCGACGGGCTGGACGCCCTGTGCGGGTCGGTGGCCCTGGTGGCCGGCGGCGCCTTCGGTGCCGTCCTGGGCGGCGACCCCCGCCTGGTGGCCCTGGCCCTGGCCGGCGGGGTGGCCGGCTTCCTCGTCCACAACGTGCCTCCGGCCCAGGTCTTCCTGGGTGACGGCGGGTCCTATCTGATCGGCACGACGGTGGCCGGGTTGCTGGCCCTGGCCTGGGCACCGGGACAGTCACTGCCTACCGGCATCGGGGCGCTGGCCCTGGTGGCGCTGCCCACGGCCGAACTCGGGTGGGCGGTGCTCCGGCGGGCCCGGTCGCAGCGCTCCGTCCTCCAGGGCGACCGGGACCATCCCTACGACCGCCTGGTGCGCCGGGGCTGGACGCCGGGCCAGGCCAGCGCGGCGTACGCCGGGGTGGAACTGGTGCTGGCCGGGGCGGCCGTGGCCGGCCGGGCGGCGTCCCCGGCGCTGGCCGGCCTCCTGGTCGCCACCGCCCTGGCCGGCCCGCTCGTGGCCAGCTGGGCCGCCGGCCTGCTCGACCGCCCGGTGGCCGAGCCCGGCGACCCGGTCCCCGGCTGATGGCCCGCGTCTACCTCTCGCCTCCCGATCCCGGACCCGAGGACCGGGAGCTCCTGCTCGACGCCTTCGACTCCAATTGGCTGGCCCCGCTGGGTCCCCACGTGGACGCCTTCGAGCGGGAGCTGGCCCGGCGGGTCGGCCTGGAGCACGGGGCGGCCCTGTCCAGCGGCACCGCGGCCCTGCACCTCGGGCTGCTCCTGGTGGGCGTCCAACCCGGTGACGACGTCCTCGTGCCCACCTTGACCTTCGTGGCCACGGCCAACGCCGTTCGCTACGTGGGCGCCCACCCGGTCCTGGTCGACGTCGATCCGACCACCTGGTGCCTCGACGTCGGCACGGTGGCCGACGAGCTGGACCGGCGGGCCCGGGGCGGCCGGTTGCCGGCGGCCGTGGTGAGCGTCGATCTCTACGGTGGGGGCCCGGACTACGCCGACCTGGCCACGGTGTGCGCCGAGTTCGAGGTCCCCCTGATCGAGGACGCCGCCGAGGCCCTGGGCTCCTCCTTCGGGGGTCGGCCGGCCGGATCCTTCGGACACTGCGCCGTCTTCTCGTTCAACGGCAACAAGATCATCACGACCAGCGGCGGCGGCATGCTGGTCTCGAGCTCGGCCGACCTGGTCGAACGGGCCCGGTTCCTGGCCTCCCAGGCCCGCGAGCCCGTCGTCCACTACGAGCACATCGAGCTGGGCTACAACTACCGGCTGAGCAACCTCCTGGCCGCCCTGGGCCGGGGCCAGCTGGGTCGTCTGGACCGACGGGTGGCCCGCCGTCGGGCCATCTTCGAGCGCTACCGGTCGGCCCTCGAACCACTGGGCGGGATCGAGATGGCCCCGGTCGGTCCCGGGGTCGAGTCGAACCGGTGGCTGACCTGTCTGCTCATCGACCCCGGGGCCTTCGGCGCCGGGCCCGAGGACGTGCGCCGGGCCCTCGAGGCCATGGACATCGAGTCCCGGCCGACCTGGAAGCCGCTCCACCTCCAGGCCCTCTACGCCGACGCCCCGGTGCTGGGCGGAGGGGTCGCCGAGCGGGTGTTCGAGCGGGGGCTGTGCCTGCCCAGCGGGTCGTCGCTGACCGACGCCGACCAGGACCGGGTGGTCGGCGCCCTGACGGCTCTGCGAGGAGGCCGACCGTGACGCCCGGCGCACCTCACCGGTCGACCCCCGGGCTCACAGGCCGGGCACCCCGCCCCCGGTTCGCCTACCTGCTCCTCACCCACACCGATCCCGGCCAGGTCGAGGAGTTGGCCGACCGCCTGCTGGCCCTCAGCCCGTCGGCCCAGGTCGTCGTGCACCACGACCGGGCGGCCGGCGATCCGCCGTGGGATGGCCGACCGGACGGGCCCCGCCATCTGGTCGAGCGGGGCCCGGTGCTCTGGGGGGACTGGTCGATGGTCGAGGCGACCGAGCGCCTGGTCGGCTACGCCGTCGATCAGCTCGACGCCGACTGGCTGGTCCTCCTCTCGGGGCAGCACCGTCCGCTGGTCGACCTGGCCCGCTGGGAGGAGGTGACCGCCGCCTCCGGGGTCGACGCCTACGCCCGGGCCGACCGCCTGCCGGACAGGCTGCGCTTCGGCCGGGCCGACCCCGAGGCCAACGGCTACCTGGCCCGCGCCCGCCACCGGTGGACGGCCGTACGCCGGCCCCGTTCGGACCGGATCCACGACGCCCTCGGTCGGCTGACGCAGCTCGGCCAGGCCGCCCACCCGCTGGGCGCCGTCGAGTACGCCCACCGGCGGGGCGCCTGGGTGCTCGGGACGCCCCGGCGTCGTGGACCGGTGGCCGGGTGGACCTTGTTCCGCGGTTCGCAGTGGGTCGTGCTCAACCGGCGGGCCGCCCGGACCGTGCTCGAGGTCGATCCGGCCGTGCGGCGGTGGTTCCGGTCGAGCTGGATCCCCGACGAGTCCTACATCCACACCGTCCTCCGCCACCAGCGGGGACTGGTGGTCAGCGACCAGCTGGTCACCTACGTGCTCGACACTCCGAGCCAGCCTCGGCCGGGCTGGATGCGCCTGGCCATGGACGACCTGCCGGCGGCCTGGTCCTCCGGCGCGGCGTTCGCCCGCAAGGTGGACCTGTCGGACCGCCCGGAGGTCGTCTGGGCCATCGACCGGGCGGTCGACCAGGGGCGCACGACGGTGCCGGCGGCCCCGTCCCGGGGGCTCGGGTGACCGTCGACCGGGGTCCCGGCCCGGCCCCCGGAACTCGATGGGCGGCGTCTACACTCCCCAGGGCCGCGCCCCTCCACCGACGTCCGGCCCCGTCCCTGCGGTCCTCCGACCGACACCCCTACGTCCCCCGAGGTCGCTGACATGCGAAGGGTCCTGTTCGTGGCGTTGATCCTTCTCGGTGTCGCCCTCATCGCCGTCGGCATCGTGTACCTGGTGGAGCCGGCCCGCCATCTCCCGTCCTTCTTCCCCGGCCACTCGAAGAGCCACCACCACGGCGTCAAGCACGGCTGGGCGGCCATCGTCGCCGGGGTCGTCGCCCTGCTCCTGGCGGTGGTGGCCCGGCCCCGGTCCGGGCGTCGCCGGGCCTGAGGCGACGACCGCCGAACCGCCGATGCCCCACCCCGAAACCGACGGGCCGGCGGCGCCCCGACCCGTCGTGGCCTATCTGCTCTTGAGCCACAAGGAGCCCGAGCAGGTGGCCGCTCTGGCCGACCGGATCCTCGAGCTCAGCCCGGCCGCCCAGGTCGTCGTGCACCACGACCGGCGGGCCGACGCCGTGCCGTGGGCCGGCCGGCCCCCGGCCCGGGTGCATCTGGTCGACCGGACCCCGGTCTTCTGGGGCGGCTGGTCGATCGTCGAGGCCACCCTGCGCATGCTCGGAGCGGCCGTCGACCGGCTGGACGCCGACTGGTTCGTCATCGTCTCCGGCGAGCACTGGCCGGTGGCCGACCTGGCCACCTGGGAGACCTCGCTGGCCCGATCGGGGGCCGACGCCCTCGTCCCGTCGGTCCGATTGCCCCGGCGGCTCCGGTTCGGCCGGGGCGACCCCGACGGCAACCGGTTCCTGGCCCGGTGCGTGCACCGCTGGGCGACGGTGCCCCGCCCCCGAACCGACGCCGCCCACAAAGCACTGTCGGCACTCGCCAAGCTCTCGGCCTACACCCACCCGCTGGTGAAGCTGGAGTTCTCCCTGCGCAGCGACGCCTGGTTCGTCGGCCTCCCCCGGCGGCGGGGTCCGGTGCGCCGCTGGACGCTGCACAAGGGGACGGAGTGGATCGCCTTCAACCGGCGGTCGGCCGCCGTCCTGGCCGGGGTCGACCCGGCGGTCACCCGGTGGTTCCAGCGGAGCCACATCCCCGACGAGTCCTACATCCACACCGTGCTCCTCCACGCCCCCGGCCTGGTCGTCGAGGACTCGCTGGTCACCTGGGTGCCGCCCGAGCCCGAGACGGCGACCCCCCGCTGGATGCTGCTGACCCTCGACCAGCTGCCCGTCGTCGAGGCGTCGGGGGCGGCGTTCGCCCGCAAGATCGACTTCGCTCGGAACCCCGAGGTGGCGGTGGCCATCGACGCCCGGGTGGACCGCCGGCGCTCGCCGGCCGGGCCGGTCGAGCGCCCCGGCACGGCGGTGGGCGACCGATGACCGGGACCAGGGAGGCGGGCGCCGGACCGGGGCCCGGGCCGGTGTTCGCCTATCTGCTCTTGACCCACAAGGAGCCGGCGCACGTCGAGGAGCTGGTCGACCGGCTGCTCGACCTGAGCCCCGCCGGCCAGGTCGTCGTCCACCACGACCTGGCCGCCGGACCCGAGCCGTGGGCCGGCCGGCCGCCGGCCCGGGTCCACCGGGTGGAGCGCCGGCCGGTGCTCTGGGGGGACTGGTCGATCGTCGACGTCACCCTTAGCATGATCGCCGTGGCGCTCGAGCAGGTGAACGCCCAATGGCTGGTCGTGCTGTCGGGCGAGCACCGGCCGGTGACCGACCTGGCGACCTGGGAGCGAGCCACCTGGGACTCGGGTGCCGACGCCCTGGTCGACGACCGACCGCTGCCCGGACGGCTGCGGTTCGGCCGGGCCGACGAGGACGCGAACCGCTTCCTGGCCCGGTGCGCCCACCGCTGGTCGGCCCTGGACGAGCCGGCCCACCCGTTGGGGCAACGGGCCATGGGGGGCGCCTGGAAGCTCAGCCGCTACGGGGCGCCCCTGGGGGCCATCGAGTACTCGCACCGGCGACGGTCCTGGTTCATCGGCACGCCCCGGCCCCGGGGGCCGCTCACCGGAGCCACCTTCTACAAGGGATCGCAGTGGATGGCCCTCAACCGGCGGGCGGCCGAGGCCGTCGTGGGCGTCGAAGCCCCGGTCACCGACTGGTTCCGCCGGTGTCACATCGCCGACGAGACGTACGTCCACACCGTGCTCCGTCGCCACCCCGGGCTGGACGTGCGCCAGCAGCTCGTGACCTTCGTGCCCGACGGGCCGGCCCGGCCCGGACCGACCCGGTGGATGGTGCTCGCCCTCGAGGACCTCCCGGCGGTCTGGGCGTCGGGAGCGGCCTTCGCCCGCAAGGTCGACCCGGTGGAGCGGCCCGAGGTCATCTCGGCCATCGACGCCGAGGTCGACCGGCGGCGGGCCCGGCCCCCGGAGGCTTCGGCGGCCAGCGGGACCGCGGGGCCGTGACCGCCGGGCCGCCGATGGCCGGGGCCCCGTGCGTGGCCGTGGTGGGCATGCACCGCAGCGGCACCTCGGCCACCGCCGGGCTGCTCATCGGGCTCGGCCTGTCCGGGCCCCGGCCCGCCGACCTGGTGCCGGCCGACGACTCGAACCAGCTCGGCCACTGGGAGAGCCAGGCCGTCCACCTGTGCAACGTGCACGTGCTGGCCGCCCGGGGCGCCACCACCTACGCCCCGCCCCCGGTCGGACTGGGGTGGGAGGACGATGCCGCGCTCGAACCCTTCCGGGCCGAGGCCCGCCAATGGCTGTCCGACACCTCGGCCGGTCGGCCGCTCATGCTCAAGGATCCCCGGCTGTGCCTCACGATGCCCTTCTGGCGGACGGTCGTCACGGCTCCGCTCGGGGCGGTGCTGGTCCTGCGGGATCCGGTGGAGGTGGCCCGGTCGTTGCGGGCCCGCGACGGGATCCCGGTCCTGCTCGGGCTGGCCCTGTGGGACCGCTACCTGCGGTCGGCCGCCCTGGGCCTGGCCGGTCTGCCGACCCTGGTCGTCACCTACGACGCCCTGGTCAGCGACCCGGCCGGCTGGGTCGAGACGGTCTGTCGGTTCCTCGGCCACCTGGAGGTCGCCGTCGACCCGGGAGCCCGGGGGGCGGCGGCCAAACTGCTCGATGCCCGGCTTCGCCACCAGGCCACCGGGGCCGGCCCCTACGACGCCATCGCCCGGGACCAGCGCCAGCTCCTGGGCGTCCTGGCCGCTCAGGCCGGTCCCCACAGCGCCTGGCGACCTCCGGACCTGGCCCCGCCGCCGGCATGGGTCGACGACGTCATCGAACTCCGCCGGGAACTGTCCGGCACCCGGCGCCAGCTGTACTGGACCCAGCAGTCGAGGACGTTCCGAGCGGTCAGCGCCCTGTGGCGCTGGACCGGCCGGGGCCCGCAGCCACTGGCTGCGCCGACCGGTCCGGCCGACCCCGGGGTGGCCCGGTGACCGCCGGCCCGGGGGCGCCGTCGGGGGGCCGCCACGTGGTGGTGCTGGGCATGCACCGCAGCGGCACGTCGGCGGTGGCCGAGACCGTGGCCCGGCTCGGCCTGGCGCCGCCCGACCCGACGGGACTGATCACCCCGGGACCCTTCAACCAGCGGGGCTACTGGGAGAGCCAGCGGTTGGTCACCATCAACGAGGCGGTGCTGCGCCACCTCGGGGGAACGTGGTCGGCACCGCCGCGGCCGACCGACGGCTGGGCCGGAGCCGGCGACCCGGGCACCGCCCGGGTCCGGGCCGCCGTCCAGGCCTTCGCCGGCCAGGAGCTCGGCGGGCCCCACAAGATGGTGAAGGACCCCCGGCTGAGCATCACCCTGCCCCTCTGGCGGACCGTTCTGGCCCAGCCGCCGGTGGCCGTGCTGGTGCTCCGCGACCCCCTGGAGGTCGCCCGGTCCCTGGAACGGCGGGACGGGTTCCCCCTGACGCTCGGCCTGGCCCTCTGGCAGCGCTACGTCCGTCAGGCCGTGGCCTCGATCGTCGACCTGGCCGTCTTCGTGGTCGAGTACTCCGATCTCCTCGACCGCGGCGCCCCGTCGGTCGAGGACCTGGCCGCCTTCTTGACCCAGTGCCGGCTGCCCGTCGACCCCGACCGCGTGGCCGGGGCGGCCGCCTCCCTGGCCCCCGACCTCCGCCACCACCGGCCCGGCGGCCCGGCGGCCCGCGGGGTCATCCCGTCGGCCCTCGTGGCCGAGTGCCGGGCGGTGCTCGAGACGCTCTCGGCGTCGGCCGGAGGCCACCGCCGCTGGGCCGCTCCGGCGCTCGACGCCGAGCCGGCATGGGTCGACGACGTGATCGGGCTGGTGGCGGCCGGGCAGATGGTCACCTACGCCGGGGCGGCAGCCCGCCAGGAGCTGACCTGGATCAAGCGCTCGCGCCTGTTCGGGGCGACCCGGGCGCTGTGGCGGCTGACCTCGACCGGCCCGGTGCTGGCCCCGACCGGCCCGGTGCCGGCCTCGACCGGTCCGGCCGATCCCGACGGCGGACCGTCGGGGGCCCCGGTCGGCCGATGGGCCGATGCGGCCGTGCGGACGCTGCGGTCCCGACGGCGTCGGGGCTCGGCGATCCCCCACGAGGACAATCCGCGGCCGGCTCAGACGCTGAGCGACTTCCGGCTGTTCGCCGTGGTCAAGTCCTGGATGGACGAGGACATCATCGAGGCCACCGTGCGCAACGCCCTGGCCCAGGGGGTCGAGGCCGTCTACCTGGTGGACAACGCCAGCACCGACGCCACGGTGGACAACGCGGTGGCCGCCGGGGCGGTGGTGGCCGAGATCTACGACACCGACGCCTTCGACGGGCGCCTGGTCCAGCCGCTGATGAACGCCGTGGTGGCCCGGGAGTCGCTGCGCTGCCGGGCCGAGCACGTGTGGTGGCTGCTGCTCGACAGCGACGAGTTCCCCGAAGGTCCCGGCGGCCTGACGGTGGGCGAGTACCTGGCCACCTTGGACCGGCGGTTCCGCCTGGTGGGCGCCACCTTCAAGAACCACGTCCCCGAGGCCAAGCCCGAGTACCTCGCCGGCTTCCACCCCATCGACTTCCAACCCCGGTGCTACACGTTCGAGCCGGCCGACTTCTCGCCGTGCCTCCTGGGCCACTGGAAGCACCCCCTGCAGCGCTTCGACCGCCACGGCCACTTCGTCCTGTCCAACGACGGGGCCCACACGGCGTTCTGCTCCGACCGCCTGGTCGAGCCCACGATGGGCATCGTGGTCCACCACTTCCAGTACCGCGACGAGGCCCGGACCCGGGCCAAGCTGGAGCTGGCCAGCGGGCCCGGCTCGACCCGCACCGGTCTGCACGAGGCGGCCGGCTTCACCGGCTTCGTGCGCCGTCGCCGCTCGCTCGACGCCGTCTACAGCCAGCGTTGGGCCGACGTGGAGACGCCCCCGAACGCCCAGCGGGCGTCCAGCCTCGATCCCCGGCCGTGGCCCGGTGCGGCCTCGGTCCCCCGGTGGTACGGGCCCGAGGAGGTCGAGGCGGCCCGCCGGCAGGCGTTGGCCGGCGATGGCCCCGGCCCCCCGGCGTGACGCCGCCAGGGCGGGCCGGGCGATGATGCGGTGGCCCGGCCGGACCGGCGGTCCGATCCTCGACCCGGCCTCGGGGCCGGTGGTCGTCGGCGGCCTGGGAGGCAGTGGGACCCGGGTGGTGGCCGAGATGCTGCGCCATCTCGGCGTCTACACCGGTGCCGATCTCAACCGGGCCGGGGACAACGAGTGGTTCGCCTTCTTGTGCAAGCTGCCCCGGTGGGACCTGGAGGAGGCCGGGCCCGACGCCGCCGCGCTGGCCGGGTGCCTCGACCTCCTGGAGCGGGCCATGACCGGCCAGGTCGGACCGGACCGGGCGGACCGCCGGACCATGAGGGCGGTGCTGGAGCGCTGCCGGTCGTGGGCCGACGGGGAGGAGCGGCTGCCCGACGACCGGTCGTTGGACTGGCTGCGGGCCCGGGTGGCCAGCCTGGGCCGCTCCCGGCGGGACACCCCGACCCGGGCGGCGGCCTGGGGCTGGAAGGAGCCGAACAGCCACCTCTTCGTGCCCCAGCTGCGCCGGAGGTTCGGCGACCGGTTGCGCTATGTCCACGTCATCCGCAACGGGCTGTACATGGCCCAGAGCACCAACCAGTCCCAGGTCCGACGGTGGGGTCCGGGCTTCGGCATCCCCGGCGCCACCCCGTCGCCCGACCCGGTCGCCTCCCTGGACTTCTGGATCGCCGCCAACCGCCTGGCCATCAGCCGGGGGCGGGCCATGCCGGCCGGCACCTTCCTCCTCCTCAACCACGACGATCTGTGCGCCTCGCCCGAAGACGGGGTGGCCCGGTTCCTCGGGTTCTTGGGCCTCGACCCCCCGGCCCGGGTGGTGGAGCAGCTGGTGGGCCTGCCCAATCCGCCCAAGCCGCCGCCCCTCACCGCCGAGGAGATGATCAGGCAGTTCGGGGTGGATCGGCTGGCCCAGGTCCGGGCCCTCGGATTCCCGGCCGCCGGTCCCCGGTGAGCCCGCCCCGGGTTCCCGACGGGCCGGCGTTCACCCGGCCAGCCCGGCCCCGACCGACGCCCGGTCGGGGCCGTCGAGCGACACGAACCAGTCCATGGTGGCCCGGAGCCCTTCGTCGAGCGAGGTCGGGCTGACCGACGCGAAGAGCGAGGTGAGCCGGGTCGGATCGGCCTGGGAGTCGTGGACGTCGCCGGCCCGGGGCGGGGCCATGACCCGGGCCACCGGTCGCCCGAGCAGCTGCTCGATGGCCGAGATGAGGGCCAGCAGCGAGGTGCGCGACCGGAAGGCCAGGTTGACCGGCAGCTCGGAGGTGACCCGTCGGGCCACCGCGTCGGCCACCACCGCGGCGACGTCGCCGACGTAGGTGAAGTCCCGGGTCTGGGTGCCGTCACCGTGGACGGTCAGCGGTCGGCCGGCCAGGGCGGCGGCCACGAAGGCCGGGATGACGGCGGCGTAGGCGTGGTCGGCCCGCTGGAGGGGACCGAAGACGTTGAAGAACCGCAGGGCCAGCACGGGCAGCCCGAAGGAGCGACCACAGGCCAGCGCCCAGGTCTCGGCGGCCAGCTTGGAAGCGGCGTAGGGGCTGGCCGGGCGGGTCGGCTGGTCCTCGCGGGCCGGGAGGACGGCCCCGGGGCCGTACACCGACGACGACGAGGCCACGATGGCGTGGCACCCGTGGCGGCGGGCCGCCTCGAGCACGATCACTGTCCCGGTGGCGTTGACCTCGTAGCTGGTCCGCGGGTCCTCGAGGGACCGGGCCACCGCCGGCACCGCCGCCAGGTGGACCACGGCGTCCACCCGGGACATCAGGTCGGTCACCAGCCGGTCGTCGAGCACGCTCCCGACGACCAGCTCGGCGTGGTCCAGACCGGCCAGGTTCGAGGTCAGGCCGGTCGACAGGTCGTCGAGCACGATCACCCGTCGGGCCCGCCCGGGCCGGCCGAGCTCGGTGCACACGTGGGCGCCGATGAAGCCGGCACCCCCGGTGACCAGCACGTCCATCACAGCCGCTCCACGTTCGGGCCGTCGATCCGGCCCCGGGTGTCGAGGACGTAGCCGGCCCACCGGCCGACCAGCTCGAAGTCGAAGGCGTCGTGATCGGTCACCACCACGACGGCGTCGGCCGCCCGGATCTCCTCGGCGCCCAGCTCGACCAGCAGGGCCGGCATGCCGTCGTCGTCGAACCCGTCGTCGGGCAGGCCCACCTCGGCGACGTGCGGATCGGCCACCCGGACGACCGCCCCGGAGCGCCGCAGGAGCTGGACGATCGCCCGGCCCGGGCTCTGGCGTGCGTCCCCGGTGTTGCGCTTGTAGGCGATGCCGAGCACCAGGATCCGGCTTCCCTTGATGGGCATGGTCATGCGGTTGAGCCCTTCGGCCAGTCGCTTGACCACGTACTCGGGCATGTGGTCGTTGATGTCGTTGGCCAGCTCGACGAAGCGGAAGGTCTGGCCCAGCGACCGGCGGACCCGCCAGGACAGGTAACTCGGGTCGATGGGCAGGCAGTGGCCGCCCACGCCGGGACCCGGGGTGAAGGACATGAAGCCGAACGGCTTGGTGGCGGCGGCGCCGACGGCCGCCCAGATGTCGATCCCCAGGTCGTTGGCGTAGACCGCCAGCTCGTTGACCAGGGCCACGTTGACGTGGCGGAAGGTGTTCTCGAGCAGTTTGGTGAGCTCGGCCTCGCGGGTCCCGGCCACCGGGACCGTCCGGTCGACCAACGTCTCGAAGAATCCCTGCACGGCGGCCAGCGACGCCGCGTTCACGCCGGAGACGACCTTGGGCGTGTTGACCAGAGTCCAGCGGGCGTTGCCCGGGTCCACCCGTTCGGGGCTGTACCCGAGATGGAAGTCCACCCCGGGCTCCAGGCCCGACGCCGCCGACAGCCGCGGGCCGACCAGCTCCTCAGTGGTGCCCGGGTAGGTGGTCGATTCCAAGATGACGAGCACCCCGGGCCGCAGGTGGCGGGCCAGCATGTCCGCCGCCTGCTCGACGTGGGACAGGTCGGGGACGCCGTCGCGCAGCGGCGTCGGGACGTCGATGACGGCCACATCGAAGTCCCGGCAGTCAGCCTCGTCGGTGGTCACCTGGTAGCGGCCCGTGGCCAGGGCCCGGCGTACCTCCTCGGACGACACATCGGTCACGAAGGACTCGCCGGCACCCAGTCGTTTGACCCGCCCGTGGTCGCTGTCCAGGCCGACCACGTGGTAGCCCACGGCGACGGCCCGCATGGCCAGAGGGAGGCCCACGTACCCCTGACCGACGATGACCACCCGCCCGCGGTCAGGTCCGCGGTCAGCCTCGCCCACCGCCGGCCGGGGGCCCGGGTCGGCCACCGGATCGGGGGCCCGGGCGCCGGGGAGCGGGCCGCCGGGCAGCGGGCCGCCGGGGTGCGGGGCCGGGGAGGTGGTGGGAACGGTCACGGTGCCGTCGACCGGAGCCTTCGGGCCGGGTCGTGGACCATCCCCACCTCGAGGCCGGGCTCGTGGCCGCAGGTCGTCTCGGGCACCCGGTAGGCGGCCAGGCGGCGTTGGGCCCGGCGGTCCGGTTGGTAGGCCCGGCTCCACGCCGAGATGGGCACCACATCGGAGACGGCGAGGGCATCCCAGGCCCGGCGGACGGCGTCGGCCACCACGGCCTCGACCCGCCAGGCCACAGCCAGCCGCTCGACCTTGCGCAGGGAGAGGTCGTCGCGCAGGACGAGCTGCACGACGTCGCGCAGAGCCAGCAGGTGAGGAGGAGCTTGGTCCAGGCGGGCCCGCAAGCAGGCGGCGAGGAGCCGGGCCTCGGTGCCCAGCGCGCTGCACTTGGTGTCGTCGACGGCGAACCAGATCCGACTGGCGAACAGGTCGGTCGACTCGATCGAGTCTCCGAACGTCCCGATGGCCAGCGTCCGGTGAACGACGACCTCGGTGCCGTCGGCGGCGGCCAGCCTGAGGGCCCGGCGTCGACCGGGCCGGGGTTGATCGGCCGGCTCGACCAGCCGCCCCGGCTCGGTCAGGGCGGCGGCGGCGGCCGAGAAGTGCGGCGGAGCGACCAGGAGGTGGACCGAGCGGTAGGGGCGGTCCGCCGTCTGGGCGTAGTCCAGGGCCGAGGTGGCCGCCCCCCGGAAGACACAGCTGTCGATGCCGTGGCGGTCCAGCGTGGTCACTGCCTCGATCAGCCACTGGTTGGCCACCCGGCAACGCGCCGTGGCCGCCTGGGCCAGTCGCTCCAGATCACCGCGCTGCTCCTCGGAGACGGCCAGGACGCCGGTCCGGGCCGCCTCCAGGGCCAGGGTGCCCAGCATCCCGTCGTCCAGCTCCCTCAGCACGACCCGCCAGCTCCGGCGGTCCAGGGGTTTGTCGCTGACCGGCCGGGTCGTGGGCTCCAGCCCGTGCCCGGCGATGGCCATCAGGATGTCGGCCAGGGTCACGCCGGGATCTCTTCGTCGACCGACAACGACCGCATCGGCGGTCGGTCGACGGGCCTCGAGCCGGTCCGGGCCGTCGACTCGTCGTCGGCCACGAGATCGAAGAGGATCCGCCGGGCCCGCGCCTCGTCGCCGGCCGCCGCCGCCGCCGCCAGCTCCCCGAGGCCGGCCCCCAGGCGTCGGTCGAGCATCTCGGCATTGGGCGGAACCAGCCGCACGATCGACGGATGGCGGGTGGTGAGCAGGTGCTCCTCGGGGCTGTGCAGCTCCTCGTGCAGCTTCTCGCCGGCCCGGGTCCCGGTGATCCGGATGGGGATGTCGGTGCCCGGGTGCAGGCCCGAGAGCCTGATCATGCGCTGGGCCAGCTCGAGGATGGACAGCGGCTCGCCCATCTCGAGCATGTAGATGTCGCCCTGCTCGGCCATCACCCCGGCCTGGAGCACCAGCTGGACGGCTTCCTCGACGCTCATGAAGAACCTGGTCATGTGGGGGTCGGTGACGGTCACCGGTCCGCCGGCGGCGATCTGGCGCTGGAAGGTCGGGATGACGCTGCCCCGGCTGCCCAGGACGTTGCCGAAGCGCACCGCGCAGTAGGCCAGGCCGGTGGTCGCCCGCTCGATCAGCAGCTGCTCGCCCAGCCGCTTGGTGGCTCCCATGACGCTGGCC
>Ga0181519_10001917_pt1 | contig 17987 bp, 18 predicted proteins | sample PEATcosm2014_Bin_26_FD_121102 | JGI IMG/M metagenome (GOLD analysis project Ga0181519, IMG submission 121102) | Peatland microbial communities from MTU Mesocosm Facility, Houghton, MI, USA - PEATcosm2014_Bin02_10_metaG | ecosystem: Environmental > Terrestrial > Soil > Wetlands > Peat | place...
GCCGAACATGGCGCGGGGAACCAGCGGATCGTCGACGCGCACCATCAGCAGAAACATCATGCCATTAAAGGCAATGGCGCCGGCCACGATGAGGCACAACGTCTGCAACATGATGATGGGATGAAAAACAATGCCCAGCCCGGCGATAAGCGACCCGATCACCGCTATGGATATTCCGCTGAGCGTTGCCTTAATGGCGCCGGCGATATTCAGCCCGAAGACTAGCTCCAGTTTGGTAATCGGCGTCACCAGGTAGCCCTCATGCACGCCGCGCGCCTTGTCGTCGATGTAGAGCATGCCGCCGCCGATCATCACCGAGATGTACATCGCCAGCGCCACCGTCATCGGCAGAAGGTACTTCAGATAATTCACGTATGGGTAAAGCTCGACGACTTCGAGCGCAATGGTTTTTACCAACCGGCCCTGAACCCGCGGCGCGTTCATGGCGTCCACGAGCGACTGCATCTCGGCTTCGAGGGCCGATGAAGTAAACAGATCGGAGTTGTCGACGACGAATCCGAGCTTGGGCGCGTCCTGCTCGTAAACGCGGCGCGAATACTGCGCGGGGATAATAACCGCGGCGTCGATTTTGCCGGTGCGCACGTCCTCGCGCGCCTGCACTTCGCTCTGGTATTCGATGGTGGAGAAGGTCTTGATGTTAGCGGCCACAGCGTCGAAGGCCTCGCGCACCTTCACCGCCTGCGGTCCGTGGTCGTAGTCCACCACGGCCACGTGCGTGCCCACGATCTTGCCCCCGAACGCGTTTCCGATGATGACCAATTGCAGAATCGGCATCATGAGCGACATGATCATGAGCGTGGGCGAACGGAAGAACTTGCGCATTTCGCGCTCGATGATGGCCAACATCCGGTTCATGGGCGCGCTCCCGGCCGCGGGGGCATGGAAAATACCGGCTTCACCTGCTCGTCGCGCAGTTGCCGCCCCGTGTAGTGGATAAATACGTCGTCAAGCGTGGTGTTTTGCACGCTCAGCGAGGTGAGCGTTTCGCCCAGGCTCGCCGCCAGCTCCACAATCTGCATGGTGGTCTTCGATCCCGACTTGGTGATCACGCGGTAGAATCCCGCGCCTTCGGGTTGCACGCTGGTCACGCCCTCCATAGCCTCCAGGCGCCCCGGCCACGCTTCGTCGTCGCGGTCAAAGTGCACTTCCACCACATTCGCGCCGGCCACGCTGTTCTTCAGCTCCACGGGAGTGCCCAGCGCCACCAGCTTGCCATGATCCACAATGGCGATGCGGTCGCAGAGCTTGTCGGCCTCATCCATGTAGTGCGTCGTAAGGAGCATGGTGAGGTTGCGCGTGCTCTTGAGCTTATTCAGCATCTCCCATACCGCGATGCGCGAGACCGGATCGAGTCCTGTCGTCGGCTCATCGAGAAAAAAGATGCGCGGATTGTGCACCAGCCCCCGCGCAATCTCCAGCCTGCGCCGCATGCCGCCGGAGAGCGTCTTGGTCTGCGCATCGCGCCACTCGGTCAAGTCGACGGCTTCCAACACGTCGGCGATGTTCTTCTCGCGAGTTCCGCGCGGCACTCCGTAAAGTTTCGCGTAGATTGACAGATTCTCTTCAACCGTCAGGTCCTGGTCGCTGGTGAGCGCCTGTGGGATCACACCGATCGCCTGTCGCACGTCGTCCGGATCTTTGCTCACGTCGTACCCGGCCACCATGGCTTTGCCCGCGGTGACGGGGATCAGCGTGGTCATCATGCGGATGAGCGTGCTCTTGCCGGCGCCGTTCGGTCCCAGCAAACCGAAGATCTCGCCCGCGGTCACGCTGAAGTTCACATCCTTGACGGCTTCAAAGTCGCCGTAGCGTTTCCAGATGTGCTCCACCGCAATGGCCACGGGCCGCGGCGCACCGGTGTCGTTTGCGGGCAAGCCGTTAGGGGGAGCGCTCACTGCTTCACCAACTTCGCCTTCGGAATGTAGACCTCCGCCGTCATGCCGGGCACATATTTCTCGCCGGGATTGGGGATCAGCAGCTTCAACTGAATCGTCTTGATGTCGCGCTTCATGCTGCTCACGTCGCGCTGCGTGGCAAAATCGCCCTCGGCGGATTTGGCAATCACGTAGCCCCAAAGGGTGACGCCGCTGGGCATCACCACGCGCAAACTGTCGTGCAGTTGCACGGCGTCAGCCTGCGTCTCCGGCAGCGGCGCGTAGACCCAGGTTTGCGTCAGGTCCATGATGGTGACAATCGGCTCTCCCTCCGTCACCACTTCGCCCTGCCGCGCCGCCCACACATCCACCTTGCCGTTGATGGGCGAAACAACCTGTGCATATCCCGCCTCGACGCTTGCCTCTTGCGCCAGCGCGCGGGCATTGGCCGCGTCGGCGCGCGTTTGGTCTACCGTGCGCGCGGAGGCCTCGGTCAAAAGCTCATGAGCCCGCGCCTGGCGCAGATTGGCCTGCGCTGCCGCAAGATTCTGGCGCGCCGCATCCACTGCGGCTTTCGCCGCCTGCAGGGCAGTCACCATCTCATCGCGCGTCTGCGTGCTGTCGATTCCCTGCTGCGCCAAAGCCACGGCGCGGCTGGTATCGGCCTGTTGGTGCTCATACTGCGCCTGAGCCTGGGCCAGAGCAGCCTGGGCCGATTGCACCTGCGCTTCAGCGCTGAGTGTTGCGCTCGAGGTTTCACCGCGGTTCTGCCGCTCCGTGTCCTCGGTGCTGTTCACCTTCCAGCTCTCGCTCGCGGCAGTGGCCTCGGCAGCCTTCATCGCCGCCTGCAGGTCCTGGCTCTCAATGACGGCGATCAGCTCGCCTTGGGTCACATCCTGGCCCTCTTCCACGGTCAGCGTCTGGATGCGCCCCGGAATCTTGGAACTCACGATCACTTCGTTCGCATCCACGGTCCCGATCAGTTGCAAATCTGTCGAACGTCGCGTAGTGGTCAGATACCAGATCAACGATCCCACCAGCAGCACTCCCAGAATGATAAAAACTCGATTTCGCGCGCTCACTGCCCGTCACCTCAAATGATCGATTTCTGCTTGAATTTCGCGGTCTCCGGCATCGGCATATCGGCCAGCACCTTTGCGGCCAGCTCCGCACCCCGCTTCCGATCCTGAAAAATTGCCTGGCCAAGAAACTCTACCGTTGACACCCTTCGCGCCCGCAGTACCTCGGGGTCAAAGGGCTCAAAGGGCATGATCAGCCGCCAAATAGGCGCGCTGAGGAAATAGAAGACGTTGCCGCCCAACGCCGAAAGCACAATCTGCAGCCATTCAATTTCGATCAGCTCGCGGGATGCGATGCCTTCGCGCACCATCGACTGAAACACGGCATGAAGCGGCCCGAAGATTCGTTTAGCCAGAATGGGCAACTCGCCTTCCTCGCCCTTGTGCAAGCGGATCATTTCCTGCTGCATCAGGCTTTGGAACTCGCGCTGCGTCAGGATCCGGTCAAAGTGGTTCAAGGCCGCACGCAGAAGACGCTCGCCGGGGCTGGCTTCGAGAAGAAACACCGCCATGGACTGGTCGCGCACCCGCGCCGAGACCATTTCGAGCGTCGCGGCGTAGAGCTTTTCCTTGCTCTCGAAGTAGTAATAGATCAGAGCCTTGTTGACGCCGGCCGCGGCGGCAATCGACTCGGTCCGCGCCCCGGCCAGGCCGGAGGCGGCAAATTCCGTCAAGGCGGCTTCAAGGATCCGGCTGCGGGTTTCGGCCGAACGGTCGGCTTGAGATTCAGTTGGGTTTAGCGGCTTCATCTTAATTAACTAACTGGTTAGTAAATTAACCTAAACTCGATCCCTTTGGCAACCAATTTCGCGCCCTCACGTGGTTGGTATTCTCTATCTCATTAATATATAAAGAGTTGCGCGACCGTCTTTTCACTCCGCTCCTGGGCCTAATCGAAGACCACCGTCTTATTCCCGTAGCACAGGATGCGCCGGTCGAGGTGCCAGCGCACAGCCCGGGAGAGCACCATGCGCTCCAGATCCCGCCCGCGCGCCACCAAATCTTCCACCTGGTCGCGGTGCGAGATGCGCGCCACGTCCTGCTCGATGATCGGGCCGTCATCCAGAACTTCGGTGACGTAGTGACTGGTGGCCCCGATGAGCTTCACGCCGCGGGCATGGGCCGCGTGATACGGCCGCGCGCCGGTAAACGCCGGCAAGAACGAGTGGTGCACGTTGATGATCCCGGCCGGGTACTGTGCCACAAAGGCGGGCGAAACGATCTGCATGTAGCGCGCCAGGATGATGAGCTCGATTTCGTTTTGTGCAAGCAGATTGAGCTGCCGCGCTTCGGCTGCGGCGCGGGTTTCTGCTGTGACCGGGACATGCTCAAACGGCACGCCGTAAAAAGCCGCCAGGTTCGCGACCTCGCGATGGTTCGAAACAATCAGGGGAATTTCGCAGACCAGCTCGCCCGTGCGCCAGCGGTGCAGCAGATCGGCCATGCAGTGCAGGTACTGCGAGCAGAAGAGCGCCACCCGCGGCTTGCGCGCGCTCGAGGTCAGGTTCCATGTCATGTTGAGTTCGGAAGCAAGCGGGGCAAAGGCGGCGCGAAAGCCCTCCAGGTCAAAACCATTCACTTCGAATTCCACGCGCATGAAGAAGAGGCCGAGTTCGCGGTCGATGTGTTGGTCGGCGTGCAGAATGTTGGCGCCCCGCTCGAACAGCAGTCCCGACACCCGCGCCACCAACCCCTTGCGATCGGGGCAATCGATCAATAGAACTGCTGAATCTTTCATGGTCCTTTCAGATTACGCCAATGGACTGCGCATAACGCCGCAGGGCCGCCGGAGCGGCCCCGCGCGCTAACTTGCTGACTTGCTGACCTGTTGCCTTCCCTCAGTCGTAATAATCAAGCCCCAGGTGCGTGACGAGGTCCGCCCCCATGATGTGCCGTAGCGTGTTTTTGAGCTTCATCGACTGGATAAACAAATCGTGCTCAGGATAGAGCCCGGGCGCGCTCTGCGGCGATTTGAGGTAAAAGCTGAGCCACTCCTGAATGCCGATGGAGCGCAGTTCCGGCGTGCGCTTGGCGAGATCGAGGAACAGCACCAGGTCAAGCGCGATGGGCGCGGCCAGGATCGAGTCGCGGCACAGAAAATTTACCTTCAACTGCATGGGATAGCCCAGCCAGCCGAAGATGTCAATGTTGTCCCACGCCTCTTTTTCGTCCCCCCGCGGCGGATAGTAGTTGATGCGAATTTTGTGATAGATGTCGCTGTAGAGATCCGGATACAGCTCGGGTTGGAAGATGTACTCGAGCGAGCCGAGCTTCGACTCCTCCTTGGTCTTGAACGATTGCGGCTCGTCCAGCACTTCGCCGTCGCGGTTGCCGAGGATGTTGGTCGAGAACCATCCACTCACGCCGATCATGCGCGCTTTGAAGGCCGGCGCCAGCACCGTCTTCATGAAAGTCTGGCCCGTCTTGAAATCCTTCCCGCAGATGGGCGCCGCATTCTTTTTCGACAGCTCGATCATGACGGGAAGGTCGACGGTAAGATTCGGTGCGCCGTTGGCGAAGGGCACGCCTTCTTTCAGCGCCGCGTAGGCGTAAATCTGCGAGGGAGCGATGGCGCGGTCGTTGTTCGCTAATCCGGCTTCAAAAGCCTCAATCGACCGATGCACGGGCTTCGGCGTGAGAAAAATCTCAGTCGAGGCGGCCCAGATCATGACCACCCGGTCGACTTTCTTTCTAAAGTCACGAATATCCGCGCGCACCTGCTCGGCAAGATCGCGCTTGTTCTTGCCCTTTTTCACGTGCTTGCCGTCGAGCCGCTTGACGTAATACTGATCGAAAACCGCGGGCATGGGCTTGATCTTCTGGAGAACCGGCTTGAGCTTCTTCAGCATCTCGGGCTTGAGCACGGCTGCGTGCGCGGCCGCCTCGTACACGTTGTCTTCAAAAATGTCCCAGCCGGTAAAGACGATATCGTTGAGATCGGCCAGCGGAACAAAGTCCTTGATGAGCGGCGACGTGTTGTCGGTGCGCTTGCCCAGCCGGATGGTGCCCATCTGCGTGAGCGAGCCGATCGGCTTGGCCAATCCGCGGCGAACCGCTTCCACGCCGGCGATCATGGTGGTGGCGACGGCGCCCAGGCCCACCACCATCACTCCCAATTTGCCCTTGGCGGGCTCAACTTTTGTTGCGGCGGTCTTCTTGCTCGTGGACGCTTTGCCCGCGCGAACTACGGCCTTCTTGCCGCCTTTCTTCTTCGTTGCCATTGCTTCTCCTGTTCTTCTGTTTTGAAAATGATTTCCAATGCTCTTCGTGCACCGGCGACGTGAAACCCTACGCCCTGGTCCCTGCTTCCTCTTCCCGGTTATTCCACCGCTTGATATGCACCCACAGGAACCACGCAAGCAACGCGGCCACTGCGAGCTCCACGGCCAGATGAAAATGATGAAACGCTTCCTGCAGCCGCGGATCGGTATTCCAGCTTTGGCCCAGCTTCATTCCCACCCATGCCAGGCAGAAGTACCAGATCAGCGAACCCAGCGTGGTGTAAATATGAAAACGCAGCCGCGGCATTTTGCCGATTCCCGCTGGAAAGGCGACATAGGTCTGCACCATCGGCAACATGCGTCCGACTAAAATCGCAATCGACCCGTACTTCTCAAAAAACTTTGTCATCAGGTCGAGATCATGCGCGTTCATCAGCACCCATTTGCCGTATCGCGCCACCAGCGGCCGCCCGCCTTTGGCGCCGATCCAATACGCGATTGCCGAGCCGATATTGCAACCCACCGCTCCGGCAATGGCCACAAAAAACAAGTTGAAGCGGCCAAGGTAGGCGAGGTAACCGGAGAACGGCATGATGGCTTCAGAGGGAATGGGGATGCCGCACGAGTTCAGCGTGATGAGCCCGACGATGCCAGCGTACCCACCTGCGTTGATGACATGAATGACAAACTGAAATACGAGTGCGACGAACTTTTCGCTCATGAGCGTACTCAGTATATAAGCCACTTGCACGCTCAAGCAGCGTGCGCGCTCCAGTGTGCCGAGAAAAGAATCATGCACACGTCTGCATTTCTCATTTGTTAGGACGAGGTGCGATAAATGCCGAACTTGATGCCTCTCTTTCCGGTCAATCATGCCGGAACCTCCGGCACGATAAGCTAGAAGTTAGAAGCTAAAAGCTAATAGCTGCTCTTTGGAGGTTCCGTTGCCCGATTTCCCACCCGTACCGCTAACTTTGGAAGGCTCCTGCGTGCTCCACCAGTTCTTCCGCTTCGACTGGAAATCCTGGCGCGGCTTCGCGTCGCGCGAACGTAAAGGCGGCGAGGACGGCGATCGCAAGAAGATGGTTGCGGATGCCACGGCATCGTTGCTCTCAATGGAGCGTGCGAGCGCAGATGCGCCGGTGCGCACTGCGCTTTTCTCGCAACTCGGTCACAAGGCCGACCTCATCTTCGTGCACTTTCGCGAATCGTTCGAGGCGCTGAACCAGGTGGAGTTGGACCTGGCGCAGACCGCGTTCTATGACTTCCTCACGCCGGTCCACTCTTATGTTTCGGTGGTTGAGCTGGGCCTTTACGAGTCCAGCCGCAAAACCTATGAGGCCGCCTCGGCAAAAGGATTCGAGGCACACACTCCGGAGTGGAATGCGGAGATCGCGAACTCGCTCGCGCGCGGAGCCGACGCCATGAAGCCACGCCTCTTCCCTTCCGTACCCGACGCAAAGTACCTGTGCTTCTATCCCATGGACCGCAAGCGCGGCGAGCAGGTGAACTGGTACACGGTGCCCTTTGCCGAGCGCCAGCGCATGATGCACGAGCACGGCATGATCGGCCGCAGATATGCCGAGCAGGTAAAGCAGATCATCTCCGGTTCGATCGGGATGGACGATTGGGAGTGGGGCGTCGATCTCTTCGCCGACGATCCTGTGGTCTTCAAGAAACTGATTTACGAGATGCGCTTCGACGAAGTGAGCGCAGTGTATGCGCTGTTCGGGCAGTTCTACCTTGGAGTGAGGCTGCCGGTGGAGAAGTTGGGCGGGTGGCTGGAGGGGAAACTGTAGAATCCTGACGGAAGGCGAGATCAACTGCGATGATGAAGGAATTGAAGCCTCAGAATGTGTGCCCCGAGTGCGGTCATCAGTTTCGCGGTAATGGATTTGACGGCATCGACGCGCATTGGCGCGCAAGACACGAGCAACTGATGCCTTATCGAGTGGCATGGCCGCTGATAAAGTCCGGCATTTATCGGCGCAAGACCGGGTCGATTGAAGATTTCTTTGGCTGCTTGGCTCAGGAGGGTGGGCCAAAGTTCACCATCGCTCAAATCAAGAAAGCCACCGAAGATGCTTGGGCGGGTAAGCGATGAAGTGAGCGCGGAGTACGCACTGTTCGGGCAGTTCTATCTTGGCGTGAGGCTACCGGTGGGAAAGTTGGGTAGGTAGCTTGAATTGAGGCTTGAGCTTCAGGAGGGGCTAAGGATGGAGATCACGAGCGACCTTTCCGCGCGAATAAACTCCGCGAAGCACCTATTTCTGCGTTCTTTGACCGAATCCGGCATCAACCAACTCCACCTTGTCATCGAAGAAGCGGTAGTCAATGAAGCAAAACGCGGCAAAATGGAGCCCTCCGCTCTACCTGAATCCCTCTCATTCTTGCGCGAATCTTCAGCCCCAATCGAATCGACTGACGGCTGTCTGGCCTTTCGGCTCTATTGGAAGCGTTATGCTGCCTATTTGGTGACCGAGGAATGCGTCGGGAGCTGCGGCGATTACGCCGATGAGGTTTTTGAGGGAGATCGGCTTCGCAGATATTCCAGATCACACTTTCTCGACCATCTAGCGCGGGACACCGGTGCGCACTCTCGGCCTCTGATTCATTTCAAAATTATCTGCGAAAACCATCTTGTGGATGTTGCCGCCGAAGATCTTCCCGAAACCGAAATTGTTCAGTCTTTTGATCGAAACTGGATTCACTGATGACGAAGAGCGAGAAAGCTACGAAGCCAACCCGCGGTCCGTTAGCCCCTGAACGCGTCGCCGCCATCCTGAAAGGCCTTGATGAGGCCTATCCCAACGCCGAGTGCGCGCTGACGCATCGCACACCATGGGAGTTGCTGGTCGCGACCATTCTGTCCGCGCAGTGCACCGATGTGCGCGTGAACATGGTGACGCCGGAGTTGTTCCGGCGCTTCCCCACTCCGGAGGCGATGGCGAAGGCGAGCCTCCCTGAGCTTGAGGGGCTGATCAAGACCACGGGCTTCTTCCGCAACAAGGCCAAATCCATCCAGGGAGCAGCGCGCAAGATCATTGCCGATTTCAACGGCCAGGTTCCGCAAACGCTGGCCGAGCTCATCACCATTCCCGGCGCGGCGCGCAAGACAGCCAACGTAGTGCTTGGCGTTTGCTTTGGAAAAGCTGAAGGCGTGGTGGTCGACACGCATGTCTTCCGCATTACGCGGCGCCTCGAACTCGCCAAGAGCAACGCGCCGGAGAAAGTGGAGCAGGAGCTGATGCAGGTGATTCCCCAAAAACGCTGGATCGGCTTCTCGCACCAGATCATCCATCACGGCCGCCAGGTGTGCCAAGCCCGCAATCCGAAGTGCAACGTGTGCAACCTCGAGCCTCTCTGCCGCTCAAAGGACAAAACGTGGTCGAGCTGAGCGAATCGGCAAGTCAGCAAGCCAGTGAGTCAGCGGCGCTGACGAGACAGGTATCTTGAATCACAGGTTCATTGAGGAAAATGACCTGTCATCCTGAGCGAAGTTTGCCGCGCTTATTGCGGCAAACGGAGTCGAAGGATCCGCGGTTGCTTTTCAGCGAGCTTCCGCGTTGCCGCAGCAGAAATTCAACGGCTAAGCGACTGAACCACAGCAGCAATCAGTCCGGGAATGTCCGAAACGGTCGCTTCCGCCGCCGGCTCCCAGCCGAGTTCGCGTAAAGTTTGGCTCGTGATCAGACCAATAGAGATGGCGCGCATATCGGCAAACGGAAACTCAATCCCCGCCGCTCGGGCCGCATCGGCAAGATGCGTCACGCTTGACGAACTGGTGAAGGTTGCCGCATCAATTCCTTTCTCCAACGCCGCGCGCAACAACTCCGGTGCAGCGGAAGGCATGACATTTCTGTAGGCACCGACGACATCGACTTGCGCTCCCGCAGCCCGCAGCGCGTCGGGAATCACGTCCCGCGCGGTTTCGGCGCGGGCCAGCAGTATTTTCTTTCCGGCCACTTGATCGGCCATGCTTTCAACCAAAGCTTCGGCGACATAAGTCTCCGGAACCAGAGTTACCGCCAAACCCGCTTGGCGCGCGGCCGCTGCCGTGGCCTCACCTACAGCAGCCGCCCGCAAGTCCGCTCCCAACGCAAGCGATAACCCAAGCGCTTGGGATCGGGCCTGAAGCGCGCGCACCGTGTTGGCGCTGGTCAGAATCAGCCAATCGTAAGTATCGAGAGAACGCAGCGCGCGATCGAGCGGCGCGGGATCCGTCGGAGGCTGCATCTCTAACACCGGAACTTCCACCGCCTCGGCGCCCAGCGCACGCAGCCCCTCGCTCAGTTTGCCCGCCTGGTGCGCGGCGCGTGTGACCAGCACGCGGCGGCCAGCCAGCGGCAGCGCCGTCATCAGGCAGCTCCCCCAGCCGCATCGCTGTCGGCCGCAAGCAGCGGGCCCGCGCCTGCTTCCATCAGCATTGCGGCAGTTTGACGGCCCAGCGTCGCAGGATCGTTCTTCTCACGCAGGCCCATAAGACAAACCCTCACGGTTGCGCCGCTATTTGGGCTGGCAACCAAGCCAAAGATCTCAACGCGCGGTTCTGTTTCGCCAGCTCCCTCCCAAGGCTCAATCGGTTTCAGGCGGCAGTGGATTCCGATGGGAACCTGGCAGCCGCCGCCCAAGGCAGCCAACGCCGCGCGCTCCACGGTGACCGCGAACCGCGTATCGGCATGGTCGAGAAAGCTCACCCCCTCGATGGTCGCGGCATCGTCCTTGCGCGTCTCAATGCCGAGCGCGCCTTGACCTGCGGCGGGACAAAAATCTTTCGGGTCGAGGCGCTCACGCACCCAATCGGTGCGCCCCAGGCGGTCGAGCCCGGCGGCGGCCAGCAGAATCGCCTCCACCTGCCCCTCGGCCAGCTTGCGCAGCCGCGTGTCCACGTTGCCTCTAAACTCGACCAGATCGAGGTCAGGCCGCAACGCCTTCAACTGCGCGCGGCGGCGCTGGCTGCTGGTGCCCACGCGCGCGCCCAGCGGCAGCGCCGCCAGATTGGCATGCTTGACGGAAACGAATACGTCGCGCGGATCCACGCGCACCGGAGTGGCCGCGAGCGCGAAGGGCTCCGGAAGCTCGGTGGGCAGGTCTTTGAGCGAATGCACGGCCAGATCGACGCGTCCCTCGGCCAGCGCTTCTTCAATTTCTTTGGTGAACATGCCCTTGGAACCAACCTGCGCAAAAGTCACTTCCTGCAAGCGGTCGCCGGTGGTTTTAATGATTAAGATTTCGACGTCATGGCCCTGCATGCGCAGCAATCCGGCGATGTGATTGGCCTGCCAGAGTGCGAGTTGCGATCCACGGCTCCCGATGCGCAGCTTCATTTGCGCGCCCCCATCCCGCCCTTAAAGACTCGGATGTTGACGACGCGCTGGCTCTCGGAACTCCCGGCATCCGAGCTCTCCGGTTCGGCTTTCGCCGCGGACTCGTTCGCGGGCAGCGCATCAGCCGACGCCGCGGGCGACACCGACCACTCGTCGCAGACCGCCCCGAGGCGCGACTCGTCGCCATCGCGCGCCGCCTGCTTTAGCGCCTGCATGGGCGGATGCAGAAACTTGTTCACCAGTCCGCGCGTGAGCGCCTCCACCGCGGCCAACTGCTCGACCGAAAGCGTCCCGAGCCGATTATGAATCCGTTGAATCTCCGCGACGCGAATCTCCTCCGCCCTCTTTTGCAATGCAACAATGGCCGGCGCAACATTCACCGTGCGCTGGCGCAGGTGGAAGCGCTCCACCTCCGCGGCAATCAGCGCCTCCGCATCAACCGCCTGGCGGCTGCGCTCTTCCATGTGCGCCACAGCTACCTGCTGCAGGTCGTCGATGTCGTAGACAAAAATGCCGTCAAGATTGTTCATCTCCGGATCGACGTCGCGCGGCACGGCAATATCGATAAAGAACATCGGCCGGTTGCGCCGCTTGTGCAGGAAAGCCTGCCCGTGCTCGCGCCGGAAGATGGGATGCGGCGCGCCCGTGGAGCTGATGACGATGTCGGCGCGGCTAGCCGCTTCGTAAAGCTGCCCAAAGTCGATGACCTCGGGCACCACCGCGCCGGAAAACTCCTCGGCCATGCGGCGCGCGCGCTCGGCCGTGCGATTGCTGACCAGGATGGCGCCTGCGCCCTGCTGCACGAGATGCCGCGCGGCGATCTCGCTCATTTTCCCCGCCCCCACCAGGAAAACCGTGCGCCCTTCGAGCGAGCCGAAAATTTTGCGCGCCAAATCGACGGCCACCGATGCGATGGAAACCGAATTCGAGCCGATTCCGGTCTCGCTGCGTGCCCTTTTCGCTGCCGCAAACGCGCTTTGCAACAGATGTTCCAACTGGCCGGAGACGGTTCCCGCGGCGCGCGCCACAGCGAAAGCTTCTTTCACCTGGCCCAGAATCTGCGGCTCGCCCACCACCATGGAGTCAAGGCTGGCAGCCATGCGGAACAGGTGGCTCACGGCTTCTTTGTCGTGGTACTCATACAGGTGCGGCGCAAGCACTTGGGCCTCGATGCCGAAGTAGCTCGACAGGAAGCCCGCGACCGGGATATCGGGGGTCTCCACGGCGGCCAGCAGCTCCACGCGGTTGCAGGTGGAGACGATCATGCACTCAACGACTCCCGGCGTCGAGGCCAGCGCGCGGGTGGTCTCGGCCAGCACGTCACGACCGATGGCGATCCTCTCCCGCAGCGCGATGGGCGCCGTTTTATGGTTCACGCCAATGAGTGCGAGTGTCATTGGGGACCGAACCTGTGCGCCTGGCTGAAGAAATTGACGGCCCAAACCGCCATCATCACCACCAATGCCCCGCCGGAGACGTAGGCAGCCCTGCGCCCGCGCATTCCCATGCCGCGGCGGAGCAGCAGCAGCGTCGCGTAGACAAACCACATCACGAACGAGGCAAGGATATTGGGATCGAGAAAGTAGGCTGCGCCCAGCGACGTTTCCTGCACCAGGACGGAGCCGATCAGCAGCCCCACGGTCATGCAGGGAAATCCAAATTCGAGGGTGGCCAGAGCCAGACGCTCCAGCGTATCCAGCGGTGGCAGCCAGTCCAGCGGTGCCCAGCGGGACTTTTCTCCCAGCTTGTGCTTGGCCTTGATGCGCCGTTCCTGCACCAGGTACATAATGGAAGACAGCAGGCTGAAGCTGAGAGCCGCATAGGCCAGCAACAGGGCGATGATGTGCGCCACCAGCCAGCTGACCCAGACACGCTGCGAAGGAAAGCGGTAGCGATCCGCGCCCAGCGAGGGGATGAATACTAGGAAGAACGTCGCCGGCAGGGCGAAGATTCCAAGGGAAATGGCGTCATACAGCCACCACACCAGGAAGAACAGCCCGGCCACGGCAAAGCCCAGCAGCGACTCGATCTCGCGCACGCCCACCGGCATCACCCGATGCGCCTGCACCAGCATCTCGACCACCGAGACAAAATGGAAGAAAAAGGCCATTCCGCCCAGGTGGACGCAGGTCTTGCGCCAGGGCAGGGATTTCGAAAGCACGGCGGGGAAGATGGAGACGCATCCACCGGCGTACAAAATGGCCGCAACTCGTAGCCAAAGCAGGTACATGGCAGCTCTTACCTTAAAGGCGTTACCAATCAGTATACTGTGATGCAAATCACCTTATGGAATCGCATGCCGGAACGGCGGGGCAATCGCATGAACATCGAGCGCAGCCAACGGGTCAGGTTTGCGCTGCCCCGGGAACTTCAGAATCGTAGTTCGGACAATCCGCCTTCAGCAACCTCACGCAGGAACTGAAAGCGCTGCCCCGTCGCGCGCTCCGGTCGGGCCGCCAGCGCTTCGACTTCTTCCCGCTGCATCTGAAGAAGATAGCCTTCTGCCTCGTAAACCAGGTCACGGACGGTGTTGTTGCTTGCCACGCCGATCGCGCGTTCAATGGCAATCAGTTTCTGTAAGAGTATGGTTTGATTCATCACAGCGGGGGCCCCTTTTGACTGGAAGTGCGAGGGGTCCAGTGTGCCGATTGATGCCGGCATCCGATGTGATCTATATCACTCATCGTGCCGGCGTCGGGCTGGCCTGCGTTCTGCGCACAGGCGAAAATCTGTCACAACCCTTCCTGCTGCTGCAACGTTTCAGTGGGACAAAACCGGCCGGTAGATGAGGCCCATGACGATGCCGACGGCGAGCCATTCGGCGAAGTACGCCGCCGATTGCTGCAGGGTCAGCTTGAGTCCAATGTTGAGGTTGGCGTAGTTGTGCAGGACAAAGGCGCAAATCGCGAAAACGCCAATGAGCGCTCCGAAGCGGGCGCCTTCGACGAGGCCCGACCCTCCCTGGTAGGCGAGGGCATAGAGCGCGGCCAGCACAAACATCGAAACTAAGATTTCGGCCATGGCAATGGGCATGTGGCTCATCTGGCCCTTCTCGTCGCGGTATACGGCCGGATATTTGCGAAATTCAGTCTTGAGCGAGGGGAAGAGACCGAACACTGCGAAGCCAAGCGCCATGTAGCCGACGAACGCGCCCAGCGCTGCGAGAACGATGCGCAGAAAGTTCATGAGACTCCTTTTCAATCAATAGGGGAAACCAAGGCGAGTCGATTCAATTTAGGGATTGGGCCGAACGGGAGTCAAGAAAAATGAGCGGGCGATGAGCGAGGCTCCTCGCGGTAATCTGAAAGGCAGTGTGATTCGGGACGACATCAAACCAGGCAGTGTTCCGCAGCCGTCTCTTTTGCAAGACGATGGCGGCACGGGCGCGGCTATGCCTGACGAGGGATCCACACCTGAAGAGCTTGTGCTCACTTCCCTGCCCGCGGAAAAGCGGCTAGCGGAGAAAAACTCCACGGAATTGACACCCTTCATGCGCCAGTGGACCGCGGCGAAGAAGCAGAACCCCGATGCGCTGCTGTTCTTTCGCATGGGTGACTTTTACGAGCTGTTCTATGACGATGCGGCGGTGGCCAGCCGCGAATTGCAACTGACGCTGACGGCGCGCGACCGGGAGCGCAGCATTCCCATGTGCGGCGTTCCCTATCATGCTGTGGAGCAATACCTGATGCGTCTTCTGCGCCGGGGCTACCGCATCGCTCTCTGCGACCAGATGGAAGACCCCAAGCTCACGAAAAAAATTGTCCGGCGCGAGGTAACGCGCGTCCTCACGCCGGGAACGGCGCTGGATGCCGGGCTGGGACAGGAGCAGAACAACTTTCTCGCGGCGCTTTACGAAGCAACACCCAAGGGCGCACGACCCGCTGAATCGGTGTGCGCCCTGGCGCTGCTCGATGTGTCGACGGGCGAGTTTCGCACTGCGGAATTTCTTGGGCGCGATGCCCGTGCGCAAGCCATCGATGCGCTGCTGCTGGCCGTGCCCAGCGAGGTGCTCGTGCCTGCGAGCGCGGAGCTTCCGGCACAACTGGAGAGGATTCCGGCGCATACGCGGGTTGAGGACTGGGTGTGGACGCCTGACTTTGCTGTCCCGCTTGTCGAACGGCAACTGAATGTGCGTTCGCTCGAGGGATTCGGGCTGAGCGGCCACGAGCCGGCGGCCATTGCGGCCGGAGCCGTGCTGCACTACGTGCGCACCACGCAAAAGAATGATGCGCTGCACATTGACTCGTTGAAATTCGAGGAGCATTCGACGGCTCTCGAGCTAGACCAGGTGACGGTGCGGAATCTTGAATTAGTGGAACCGTTATTTTCCGGCCAGGACGATCGCGTCACTTTGTTTCGCACCCTCGATGCCTGCCTGACGCCGATGGGCAAACGGCTGCTGCGCGCAACCGTTCTGCGGCCGCTCAATCAAGTTACGGAAATCGCCGCGCGCTACGAAGCGGTCAGCGAGGCGCACGGCGATCTGCTGAAACGCGAAGAAATACGGCGGGCATTCGGCGGCATTCTGGACCTGGAACGCCTGCTGGCGCGGATTTCGCTCGATTCCGCCGGGCCGCGCGATGTGCGCGGCCTGGCGGCAAGCCTGGCGCGGCTGCCGGGGCTGAAAGTGGCGCTTGAAGCCACGACAGCACCGCGATGGCGCGCAATTTCCGCGCATCTTGACACGCTCGACGACGTGACGACACGCATTGTCCGCACCTTAGTGTCTGAGCCGCCGCTCACGCTCGTCGATGGCGGCGCCATCGCTCCCAGCATTGACGCCGAGCTCGATGAGTTGCGCTCGGTTTCGACCTCGGGCCGTCAGGCCATCGCGGCCATCGAGGACCGGGAACGGCGTCGCACCGGCATTGGCTCGCTGAAGGTGCGCTACAACTCGGTCTTCGGCTATTACATCGAAATCACCAAGGCGAACCTGGCCCTGGCGCCAGACGATTACGAGCGCAAGCAGACGCTGGTGAATGCCGAGCGTTTCACCACGCCGGAGTTGAAGGACTACGAGCGCAAGATTCTCACCGCACACGACCGATGCATTGAAATCGAGAAGCGCATCTTTGCCGAGCTGAGAAACTTCGTTCTTGAAAGCGCGGGCCGTATCCGCCGCAGCTCCGCCGCCGTGGCCGAGGCCGATTTGCTGGCCTGTTTCGCGCATCTGGCCGCAGCGCGGCGCTACGTTCGCCCCCAGTTGGTCGAGGAGCCAGTGCTGGAGGCTGTGGCAGCGCGCCATCCTGTGATCGAACAATGGATGGAAGAGACGCGTGAAGGACGCTTCATTGCCAACGATCTCTATCTGTGCGCTCATCACGAATCTTCTCCAAAAGATAAAAGCGCGCAAGCGTCTCCAAAAGGAGAGGGTGCGGGAGCACCACCGCCAGCGCTGCTGCTCGTGACCGGGCCCAACATGGGCGGCAAGAGCACCTATCTGCGTCAGGCCGCGATGCTGGTGCTGATGGCGCAGATGGGCAGCTTTGTTCCCGCCGACTCGATGCGCTTCGGCCTCGTCGACCGCATTTACACGCGCATCGGCGCCAGTGACAATGTGGCGCGCGGACGCTCGACCTTCATGGTCGAAATGACGGAGACGGCGACCATCCTGAACACGGCGACCAGCCGCTCGCTGATTCTGCTCGACGAGATGGGCCGCGGAACCGCAACCTTCGACGGGCTCTCGCTGGCGTGGGCGACCGTGGAGTTTCTGCACGCCGAGGTGGGTGCGCGCACGCTGTTTGCCACGCACTATCACGAGCTGACCATGCTGGCAGAGAAGCTGCCGCGCGTGCGCAATTTGCGCGTCGGCGTCAAGGAGTCGGCAAGCGGCATCGTGTTTCTACACAACATTGAGCCCGGCGCGGCCAGCAAGAGCTACGGCATTGAAGTGGCGCGACTGGCCGGGCTCCCAGCAGCGGTGATCGAGCGCGCCAAGCATGTGCTGCGCCAGCACGAAAAACAGGAGCTGCAAAGCGTACAGGTCGAAACCGAGCCGGACCCGATGCAGATGACAATCTTCACGCCGCTCTCCCAGCGGATTGTGGACCGCATTGAGGCCACCGATGTGAACGCGTTGACACCGCTGCAGGCGCTGAACCTGCTGGAAGAGCTCCAGCAAGAGCTGAAGAAGTAGAAGGGGTGAATGATTTCAAAGAGAACGGGGTAATTGCGCCGTAGGCGCGGCGTTCTTTAGCCCCGCGCTTCAGCGTGGGGAAGGATGCAAGAACCAGATCGAGTCCCGCAGGGACGGTGCCGCATTGAAAGGGCGCGGTTTTATTTGCTGCGAGAAAACTCACTCGGCAAGAAGTTTTGTATCAGGGCACGACTTCACAGCTTGCTGAAAAACTCAACCAAAGGGGCCTTGTAACAAGGGCACGGCTTTAGCCGGGCCGATAAAGTCAGCAGAATGAGTTGGGCTTCAGCCCCTGCCAAATGATCCTTGGCTGAATTCGCTTCTTA
>Ga0181519_10001919_pt1 | contig 17982 bp, 18 predicted proteins | sample PEATcosm2014_Bin_26_FD_121102 | JGI IMG/M metagenome (GOLD analysis project Ga0181519, IMG submission 121102) | Peatland microbial communities from MTU Mesocosm Facility, Houghton, MI, USA - PEATcosm2014_Bin02_10_metaG | ecosystem: Environmental > Terrestrial > Soil > Wetlands > Peat | place...
AACGAAACCTCTGCCGGGATCAAGAACCCGGCGGCAGAGATCGGGAAACTTGCCCGCAAGCACGACGCACTCTTCATTGTCGACGGGATTACCTCTATCGGAGGGGACACGTTTGAGGCCGATGCGTGGGGTGTCGATGTTGCTATTACCGGGTCCCAGAAATGTCTTGCTGCCCCGGCAGGTCTTGCTGCAGTCTCGGTGAGCGGCCGGGCATGGGAGCGGCTGACCAAGAACCCGCCGTATTATCTCGATCTTGCCGCCTACAAGAAAAGTGCCGCAGGGAAACCGATGGAGACTCCATATACCCCGGCAGTCCCGCTGTTTTTTGCACTCCGTGAGGCATGTCTTATTATCGAAGAGGAGGGCCTCGCAAACCGTATCGGCCGGCACCAGAAAATGGCAAAAGCGGTAAGGGCCGCTGCACAGACATGGGGCCTTGACCTGTTCCCGAAGATTGATGCAAAACACGAGTACGCAAATACCGTCACTGCCGTGTCCTATCCCGAGGGAATCAAGGACGATGAGGTCAGGGCAGTGATCAAGAAAATGGGCATCGTAATCGCCGGTGGCCAGGACCATCTCAAAGGGAAGATTTTCCGCATCGGTTCCATGGGTGCCGTAGGCGCTCCCGAGCTCCTTGCAACGCTTGCCGCCACGCAGCACGGCCTTAAAAAAGCAGGTTATAAGGTAAAAGGCAACGGTGTTGAGGCAGCTGCTGAGGTGCTGGGATGAGGGTCGGTGTCTGCGACACCACCTTCTCACGCGTCAATATGGGAGCTATCGCTATCGACGAGCTCAAAAAGCATGCAAGTGTTGCAATCGAAAGGGTGACGGTACCGGGTATTAAGGACCTGCCGGTCGCCTGCAAGAAACTGATAGAAGAGCGCCGGTGCGAGATCGTGATGGCACTGGGAATGCCCGGCGGCAAGGAAAAAGACAAGCTCTGTGCCCATGAGGCTTCGCAGGGTCTCATCCAGTGCCAGCTCATGACCAACACCCACATCATTGAAGTCTTTGTCCATGAAGACGAGGCAAAAGATGACCGGGAACTGGCATGGCTTGCCGAACAGCGGACCCGGGAGCATGCGGTCAACGCGGTAAACCTGGTCCTTCACCCGGAAATCCTGACAAAAGATGCCGGGACCGGCCAACGACAGGGGTTTGCCGATGCCGGGCCCGCCCGCCGGTGAAGAACTACAGGTTTATGTTGGATACAAACGAGATGATCAACTATGTGTGACACAAAACCGATAAAACTGGGATTTGTCGTTGCGGAATTTAACCGCGACATTACGTACATGATGGAGATCGAAGCAAGGGAACACGCCGCTTTCCTTGGAGCAGAAGTGACTGACTGCCTGTATGTGCCAGGCGCCTTTGACATGCCGCTTGCCATAAAAAAGATGCTTTCGGCTGGAAAAGTCGACGCAGTCGTTACCGTAGGCTGTGTGATTGAAGGGGCGACCCAACATGACGAAATTGTCGTGCAGCATGCAGCCAGAAAGATTATCGATCTCTCCTTAGAATTCGGGAAACCCGTGGCCCTTGGCATATCCGGACCCGGGATGAGCCGTCTTGAGGCAAATGAGCGGATCGACTATGCGAAACGCGCTGTCGAGTCTGCCGTAAAGATGTGCAAGCGATTGCAATGAAACCCCTTTCAAAGAAAGTTGCGGCAATCGTGCCCTCCGCGACTATCGAGATCTCCAACCGGGCAAAGAAGATGCAGCGGGAAGGGATCGATGTTATCAGTCTCTCGATTGGCGAGCCTGATTTTGATACACCCAAACATATCAGGGATGCCTGTATCGATGCCCTGAACCGGGGAGAGACTCATTACGCCCCCAGCAATGGTATTCCTGAACTACTGAGTGCGATCAGTGAAAAAATAACGGGCGAGAATAAGTTTGCCTGTAAACCGGACCAGGTGATTGTTACCTGCGGGGCAAAAGATGCCATCTATGAGGGCATGGAAGCCATCCTGAACCCCGGCGACGAAGTCCTTCTTCTTACCCCGGCCTGGGTATCCTACGAACCCTGTGTCCAGATGGCCGGTGGGAAGATCGTAAAACACGCGGTCAACCAGAAGACCTTCCAGCTTGACGATTCTTTGCTCGAACGGGTCAACGCCAATACCAAAATGATCGTTGTCAATTCGCCATCGAATCCGTCTGGGGCGGTATTTGACAAGAAATCGATGAACCTCATCGCCGATCTCTGCCAAGATCACGATCTCTACGCGATGTCTGATGAGATCTACGAGAAGCTCATTTACGGAAAAGACCACATCTCGCTTGCCAGTATCGGTGATATGGCTCACCGGACGATAACAATTAACGGCTTTTCCAAGGCGTACGCAATGACTGGCTGGCGGCTTGGCTATGCAATAGCACCTAAAGAGATCATCAACGAAATGTCGAAGGTGCAGCAGCACTCGGTCTCACAGGCAACCACCTTTGCCATGTGGGGGGCAGTTGCGGCCCTGAAAGGCGACCAGCACTGTGTTGAAGAGATGCGTACCGAGTTTAACCGGCGACGCATCTACGTTATGAAAGAACTGAGCCGGATGGGCTATGAGACCGCTCCGGCAGATGGTGCGTTCTACGCTTTTGTAAAAGTGGCCGGTGACGACATGGCAATCGCAACCAGGTGGCTCGAAAAGGGACATGTGGCAGCAACCCCGGGCAGTGCTTTCGATGCACCCGGCTGGATCCGCCTTTCTTATGCGGCATCCATGGACCGGCTTAAAGAAGCAATGGAACGGATCAGAAAAGCCGGTGGAAACTGATATCCCTCGTTGTCACACTTTTTTTTTTCAAAAATAGATTTATGAATATCAGTTACGGCATGATATCGCCGAAGTCTTGACTGTCCGGAGAAGCGTTTGTTGCCTGGGTCGTATTGAAGGCTTCTGCCTGGTTGACAGCATCTTCCGCTTCATCCGAGACCAATCCCAGATCCTGGGCTGAAGATGATACTTCGGCTGCAGGTGTGATCTGTGAGCTTACCGATCCCGCAGACTGCGTACTGGTGACTACCGGTTGCTGCACAGTAGTTTGTGCAGGTGTAGTCTCCTGACTTGTAGACGTGCATCCGGCCATGAACATGACGGTGATCAGGCACAGCGTTAAAATTCCCGTTATCATTATTTTTCTCATCATGATTTATGCACCTGGCCCCGTATGACTCCTGTTTAATTCATAATTTTCGTATGTCCGGTTCGTGTCACGCAAGGAAGTCCGGTTGGTCTGATCCCGCGCTTCAGAGACGATCGAACGAAGAGTCTGGTTGAACTGCTGGTCAAGGGAGATTAGTTGGGTGTTTATGCTCTTGAGGGTATTTTCATCATGGTTATCAAAAGCAGTCTGCAGCTGTGGCCTCAGGTCAACGATCTGGGTGAGAATTGTCTGTGCATTTGAGACGTCCAGGCCCTTTGTGGTTAGGTTTGTAAGCTGGTCTTGCATCCTGGTTGTCGTGTTATCGAACTGGGCTAGCCGGTTTGTCTCACGGTACTGCCATGAGAGGCTGACAACCGCTTGGTTGAACTGCTGGCAGAGCCCGGCGAGTTCATCGTTTACGATATCCAGCTGTGCATCATCTTTGGCATCGAGGGCCGCTTTAAGACTTGGCTGGAGAGCCTGGATCTGGGTCTCGATCTGTTGGGCCGAGGTTACATCGATGCCCTTTGCTGTAAGGTTGGCAAGCTCACTTGTCCTTCTGGCATCGTTATAACTGAATTCATCAAGCCGTGATTTCTCCCGGGCCGTCCAGTAGGCATTATCCAGGTTCTGGATATTTGCCTGGTCTACGGTCACTGAGGCATTGACCGCAGTCTGGAGAGCTGCCTCGGAACCGTTGTCGGCAGAAAGTGCTGTTTTGAGATCGGTGCGGAACTGTGCAATCTGGGTTTTCATAGTATCCCAGGCCTGCGATATACTATCGTTGGTGGTCATTGACTGTACCGATGTGACCGTTGCATTGAACTGCTCTTGATCCGCCTCGAGGATTCCGGCACTCACGGAACCGTTCAGGGTGCCGATGTACTGGATCGCACCGTTCATCTTTGCATTGAACAATTCACCGGAATAGGCAGTATATGCCTGCATTGCTGCTATATGCTCAGGATTGTCGTTCCACGACTGACCGGGCGTCCAGGCACTTACTGCGGGAATTCCCAAAGCAATAAGAGTAAAGACACAGACGGACAGGAATAACGTACTATTTTTCTTAATCACTGATATCTCTCCGTGGATGACGGGATGGATGGCATCGCGTCATCGCTGATAATCTCTCTAAAAAAGTTTCTGGTATATATTGGTAGGATGATATTTTTACCTTTTCAGACCCTGGAGTGTAGGAGGAATAACCTTCAGGTTAAACGGGTGCTGTCGCCAAAGTAAGATAGTGGTTGGTACAGGTCGACAGGTACATTAACCGGCCAAAATAATCTTTCACAAGATACTGCATGGATACGAAGCAAAAGATCATTATTGCGATTCTCATGCTTGGCACGCTCATGGGATCGATCGACTCCACCATTGTCATCCTCGCTTTTCCCACGATTTCGGATTCCCTGCACGCCAGTTTTATTTCCACGCTCTGGGTAATTCTGATCTATCTTCTGGTCGTTGCAGTCTGCACTACCCAGCTTGGCCGGATCGGTGACATCTACGGGAGGAGCCGGATGTTCAATGCCGGGTTTGGGATCTTTACGGTGGGATCCCTTTTCTGCGGCCTCTCTCCAAGTATTAATCTTCTAATAATCTCCCGGGTTGTCCAAGGTGTTGGTGGGGCACTGATGCAGGCAAACAGCGGGGCCATCGTCGCTGACGCGTTTCCCCCCAACGTCCGGGGGACAGCGTTTGGCTATATCTCCCTTGGCTGGACAAGCGGTGCCATGCTTGGTATTGTGCTGGGCGGCATCATCACAACGTTTTTTGGGTGGGAGTACATTTTCTTCATCAACGTTCCCATCGGTATTTTGGCTACAATACTTGGCTTCCGGTACCTTACGGATAACTCCCGGGTACAGGCAAAGCTGGATCTCGTGGGCATGGTACTGCTTGGCGCAGCACTTACCTCCCTTTCTTTTGCCGGTGTGGACTTTGCCACCCAGGGAACTGCAGCAATCAACATTGCCGCGTTCTGCTTAGGAATAGTTCTTCTCGTTCTCTTCGCACTTTTCGAGCGGAGTACCACCCGGCCAATCATCGATTTTTCCGCGTTACGTAATCGAGTACTCAGGTTTTCCATGATGGCGGCATTTTTCCTGAGTCTGGGGTACCTCTCAGTTGTTTTCCTTATCACGATGTACCTGCAGGGTATCCGGGCTTTGTCACCTCTTGATGCTGCACTTCTCCTCACCCCGGGATACGTGGTGGGAAGTTTCCTTTCACCCTATATGGGCCGGCTATCCGATCGGTACGGGGCAAGGGTTCTTGCTACATCGGGCGCGGCGATACTGATCCTTGCGACACTCATCTATCTTACGTTCCGGGTTGACACCCCGTTTTGGGAAGTACTGGTTGCATCAGGTGTCTCCGGTCTTGGGACCGCGATGTTTTTCCCATCCAACAATAGTGCGGTCATGGCGAATGCCCCGGAGGGGTCCTATGGCGGGATCTCCGGTATCCTCAGGACCGTGCAGAATATCGGGATCTTGGGAAGTTTTGTCATTGCTATCACGGTATCTGCGGCGTCTATACCCCGTGATGTGGCATTTGAGGTCTTTATCGGCACCACCAATCTCGTTGGCGGGGTGTCAGATGCATTCATAAAAGGGATCGATGGTGCCCTTCTGGCGTCGATCGTTATTATCGGTATTGCCGGGGCATTGTCCTGGATGCGGGGTCACGAGACCCGGGGATCTGATCCCTGATCTCTACAAGGTACCCTCACCGGGAATTACACTCTTTTTTCCACCAGATCTTGGCAAACGTCGATTCTCCGGAGATAACAACTTCTTCGCTTTCAGTGTGCATGAGTGGCGATAAGTACGCATCCAGAATCCGCTCCTGTTCCGGGGTTTTTGCATCAAACCTCTTCCGGAAAAATGCTGTCATTTCACTGGAGGATGAGAACCGGTACTCCTTATCGAGGGGGAGCATTTCGACATTAGCGTAGATCCCGGACTGGTACAAAACGTTCCAGAGGCAGTCTGCTTTTGGCCCGGGACAATAGGGAATCCCGTGGAGTGGTAGAATCAGATCGGTATACATCCGCTCCCAGAACGGCAGGTCCGCAAACCAGTACAGGCAGACTTCGCCGCACGAGACCGCATCCATTTTTTGCACTGCTTCCCGGATGTCATTCATCGTAAGTGAGAGTGATGCAATCACAAGATCATAGGGCCCTGAAAGGTCACGGCCGGGATCCACATCTTCCCACACTTTCCTGATACAGGAGATGTTGGTGATCTTTTCTTTTTTCACTCGCTCTTCCAGAGCCGCTACCATCCCGGCCCCGGGTTCAATTGCAGTGACATCTTTTACCTTATATGCAAGGGGGATTGCGAGTGTCCCAGGTCCGGCGCCAATATCCAGCACCCTTGTAGTACTGCTAACCGAAAGACCGTCAAGTGTCATACGGATACGTTTCCGGAACTCCCCGTCAGAGCCTGCTGCGTACCGGTCTGCATTCTCCTTTTTGTCCCAATTGTGCGAGGTATCCTCCCTTATACGGGCGGCATCGTGCCGTGCCTGCTGTCTCTTCCAAATCTCGTTCCAGTCTACATCGCCACATTCAGTGGGAATAACTGCCCCCGCCATACAGGAGAAGGGTATACCCGGCCGGTAATAGTAGTATGCCCTGAACAGCATACAACGTATACTTGAAAGCACCAAATAGCAAAAGTGTTCCACAATGTATATATTTGTACAGGATAAACTATCCGGGTATGAAGACAAAGATCCTTCTTGATGAGGAGCAGATCCCAAAGAAATGGTATAATGTCCAGGCAGATCTCCCCTCTCCTCTCGATCCTCCGCTCCATCCCGTCACGCACAAGCCGGTTGGCCCGGATGACTTAAAAGCAATCTTTCCTATGGAGCTTATCCGTCAGGAAGTAACGACAGACAGGTATGTAGATATACCAGAGGATGTACGGGAAGTACTCAGGCTCTGGAGACCGAGCCCTCTGTACCGTGCCCACCGGCTTGAAAAGTTCCTCAAGACTCCGGCGAAGATCTATTACAAGTGGGAAGGTGTCAGCCCGGCCGGGAGCCACAAGACCAACACCTCTGTTCCCCAGGCATACTATAACATGAAGGCCGGTATCGAACGGATCGCAACTGAAACCGGGGCCGGGCAGTGGGGATCAGCGCTCGCCTTTGCAACCATGCTCTACGATCTGGAGTGCACGATTTACATGGTTCGTTCCAGTTATACCCAGAAACCGTACCGGAAATCCATGATGCATGTCTGGGGCGCAGAATGCATTCCGAGTCCCAGCACAAAGACGAACTCAGGGCGGGCTGTGCTGGAAAAGGATCCCGATACTCCGGGGGCGCTGGGTATTGCCATCTCTGAAGCGGTTGAAGATGCAGCGACCCATGAGAATACCAACTATGCGCTGGGTTCCGTGCTGAATCATGTCTGTCTCCACCAGACCGTAATCGGCCTTGAATGCAAGGAGCAGTTTGCCATGGTCGACGATTATCCGGATGTTGTGATCGGGTGCGTTGGTGGCGGCTCCAATTTTGCCGGCATTTCGTTCCCGTTTGCCGGGGATAAAATGAAAGGAAAACACAAGGACATCGATATTATCGGTGTCGAACCTGCATCCTGCCCGACGCTTACCAAAGGGTTGTACACCTACGATTTCGGCGATGTGGCAGGACTCACGCCCCTCCTCAAGATGTTTACGCTTGGCCACGATTTCGTGCCGCCATCCATGCATGCCGGGGGTCTCCGATACCACGGGGATTCTCCGATCGTCTCGCGCCTTGTTCATGACGGTGTTATGCGAGCAGTGGCATACCACCAGAGTGAGGTATTCGAGGCAGCCCAGACTTTTGCCCGCACTGAAGGTATCATTGTTGCGCCGGAGACGTCCCACGCTGTGAAGTGTGCAATTGACGAAGCACTTGCCTGCAAAGAGACCGGCGAGGACAAGACGATCCTGTTCAACTGCTCAGGTCACGGAAACTTTGACATGACCGCATATGATGCGTTCTATAGCGGCGAGCTGGTTGACTATGAGTATCCGGATCAACTGATCCGCGAGGCTATCGGGCGGATCCCGAAAATTTGATCTCCACTACCTCTTTTTATGCTTCGCATCGGTTTTCTCATCAATCCTGTCGCCGGCATGGGAGGATCTGTCGGCCTCAAAGGCACGGATGGGAAAGTGGATGAAGCACGCCTCCGGGGCGCAAAACCCCGGGCACAGGAACGGGCTATTATATCTCTCCGGTGTCTTTCGTATCACACGAACATGCAGTTCATCACCTGTTCCGGGGAGATGGGTGCATCGGCCATCCAGGAGTCCGGAATAGCTAACTATAAGATTGGGTACTCGCTCCAAGGGACCAGTTCGGCCGAAGATACCAAAAAAGCAGTCGCTGCGTTCTTAGATGCAGGTATTGATCTGCTGCTGTTCTGCGGCGGCGATGGTACCGCACGGGACGTTTTTGAAGTTGTGCAACAGAAAGTCCCGATCCTCGGGATCCCTGCCGGGGTGAAGATGTATTCTGCAGTATTTGCACTTGATCCGCAGACTGCTGCAGCACTTGTGTCCGGGCCGTTTAATCTCAAGGACGCTGAGGTGATGGATGTAGATGAGGAGGCATACCGGCGGGGGGTTCTTGATACGCACCTGTTCGGGATTGCAAGGGTTCCGGCTCATGCCTATATGACCCAGACTGCAAAACAGGTATTCGAAGAAGAGGATGAGGGCCGGGCAAAAGAGGAGATCGCCCGGTTCATGCAGGAAGTCCTGCTCCCGGGGGTACTGTACATTATTGGTGCAGGAACAACGACAGAATCTATCACCAAAAAGCTGGGACTCACAAAAACCCTGCTCGGTGTAGATGCAATGATAGACGGTCAGCTCGTGGCATCGGATGCGGACGAAAAAACGCTCCTTGACCTAACTAGCCGGTATCCCGAAACGAGGATTATTTTAAGCCCCATCGGCGCGCAGGGTTTTATTCTCGGCCGGGGCAACCAGCAGATTAGTCCCGCCGTCTTCAGGAAAGTTGGCATTCACCACCTGATAGTGGTTGCTACACCACACAAACTCCGGGAAACACCTTCGTTGTATATTGATTCCGGAGATCCTGCACTTGACCGTGAATTCGGGGAATCCATTCAGGTTATCTCCGGCTACCGGATTGCCCAGCGTAAGAAAATCTCGCGGTCAGGAGTATAAAAAGGGAATTAATCCTGCCGGTATCAGCCGAGGGGAGCAACCGTTTTTTTGTACATTTCATTAAGGACCTGTGCAAGGCCGGTGTAGATCGCAAGGAATCCGCAGAGGATTCCGACATAACCTGCTACTACGGTGATGGTTCCGTTACCTGTTATCTCCCCGAGGGCGAGCATGAAAAACAGGATCGCAAGGGTTCCGAAAACCAGCTGGAGGGCCCGATTTGCCCGGAGCGTCCCGGCAAACATAACCAGCGTGAAGATCCCCCACATCGCCAGATAGGCCGCCATTGAAGGAGCGTCAGGGGCATCGGCAAGGCCCAGTTTCGGGAGTACCAGAATGGCGACAAGCGTCAGCCAGAACGCCCCGTAGGAGGTAAACGCAGTTGCCCCAAACGTGTTGTTCTTCTTCCATTCCTCGATACCTGCGATGATCTGTGCGAGACCCCCGTAGAAGATCCCCATTGCAAGGATCATAGATCCAAATGCAAAGAAACCTGCATTATGCAGGTTCAGGAGCACAGTGGTCATGCCAAACCCAAGCAGCCCCAGAGGTGCCGGGTTTGCGGTCATATCCATATTTTTCACGGTTGTTGCCAGTTGTGATACTTCATTTTGCATACTCATACCTCTGTAATTTGCTTTCTTTTTTCCTTAATGAGTCATTCCTTTCCTGTTATTCTTCGAGCGTCGATACATCCCCGGGATCCATCCCAAGCTCTTTTGCCTTCAGGACCCGGCGCATAATTTTGCCGCTGCGGGTCTTGGGCAGTTTGTCGACATATTCAATTTCATGCGGTACTGCGATGGGACCAAGTGTCATACGTACGTGATATAACAGGTCTTGGGTGAGCTTATCGCTTGGCGTGTTGCCAACCCGGAGGATGACAAATGCCTTTATTGCATTCCCTTTGATGGCGTCAGGTTTTCCGATTACGGCAGCTTCGGCCACTGCATGGTGGGAAACAAGTGCGCTTTCCACTTCAGCGGTACCGATGTTGTGGCCGGAGACGATGATTATGTCGTCGGCCCGGCCTATCACCATAATATACCCATCCTCTCCCTTGACGGCAAGATCTTCCGCTGAGTACACCCCGTTGATGGTTTCCCAGTATTTCCGGTACCGTTCGTCATTTTTGTATACGGTGCGGAACATGGACGGCCATGGCTTTTTGATAACAAGGAACCCTCCTTTTCCGGGCGGTGTCGGATTGCCGCTTCTGTCGGTTACATCTACCTCGACACCCGGGATCGCTTTTCCTACGAAGCCCGGGCGCATCGGCTCACCGACTATTGTCGTTATCATTTGCATCCCGGTCTCTGTCTGCCACCAGGTATCCACAACCGGGCACCTGCTTTTCCCGATCGTTTTGTAATACCACTCGAACGCTTCGGGATTGAGCGGTTCGCCGACCGATCCGATAATGCGCAGTGAATTGAGGTTGTATTTGTTGGGCCACATCTCACCGACTTTCATGAACGTCCGGATTGCCGTCGGGGCCGTATAGAACACCGAGATCTGCTGTTCCTGGATAAGTTTCCACCAGGCGCCCGGGTCCGGGTAATCCGGGGTAATTTCAGAGATAAACACCGTTGCGCCAACCGCAAGCGGCCCATAGACGATATATGAATGGCCGGTGATCCAGCCGGGATCCGCAGTGCACCAGAAGATATCCCGCTCTTTGAGATCAAATACCATCTTTGTGGTGTAGTATGTCCCGACCATATATCCGCCACAGGTATGGACGACTCCCTTAGGGGTACCCGTCGAGCCGCTTGTGTAGAGGATAAAGAGCGGATCTTCCGCGTCCATCATCTCAGGCGGACAGTCCACGGGTTCCTCCTCCATGATGCCGTAGAAATCGTGTTCACGGCCTGGATGAAGCTCTACGGGCGGTTCCTTACGTCTCCGGTAAATGACAACATGTTCTACGGAGGGTGCGTGAACGATAGCTTCCTGAACTATGGTAATCAGGGGGATAGCCTTTCCGCGCCGGACGGAGATATCTGCTGTGATTACCACTTTAGCCTCTGCCTCTTTGATCCGGAGGTTAAGTGCAGTTGTCCCGAAACCGGCAAAGACGACACTGTGGACAGCACCGATTCGGGCGCAGGCAAGCATGGCAATCAGCTGCTCGGGTACCAAGGGCATGTAGATAGAGACCCGATCTCCTTTCTTCACGCCGAGCTTTTTGAGGCCGTTCGCAAATCGGCAGACCTCACCTAACAGACGCTGGTAGGTGTATACCCTTTCCTTTTCTCCTTCTCCTCTCCAGATAAGGGCAACCTTATTACGGCGATCTCCTGCTACATGGCGGTCGAGGCAGTTGGCGGTAATGTTGAGTTTGGCGTTAACAAACCATCTTGCGTAGGGATACTTCCATTCGCAGACCTGGTCCCATGGCCGGATCCACGTAAGCTCCTTTGCGATCTTTTCCCAGAAAGCATCAGGATCCGAAAGAAACTTCCGGTAGGCCTCCTGGTAGTCTCCTATCCACGAAGAACGCTTATACGCCGCATCCGGGGTATAGTACTTTGCGTTCTCGACGAGTTTGACATCAAATTCTTTGGTCATAACTCTTCTCCTTTGTATTTTACATAATTAATCATGTTAAATCCCTATATAAATATTTACAAATTGGCAATTTCCTGTCACAATAATTATAATTTTGCATCCTGCCGTTTTTGCGGTCTTGTATCATCCAGTGAATTCATGAAAAAAGGAAAATACGCGAATCATTATCTATCGGTGTCTTTCAATAGTTTATTAATGCTGGAACGAATTAAGGGGTGTATGCTCGGGGCGGCGGTTGGTGATGCCCTTGGCATGCCAAACGAGAGCACGACGCCAGGCCTTACCAAGATGCGGTACGGGTTCCGTAAAGCATACAAAGGTCATCCGAATGATACCCTGGCAGCCGGCCAATATACCGACGATACCCAGACAATGCTTCTTGTGGCAACGCTGCTTGCCGATGGCAGGTACACTGACGAGCGGTATGGTCTTGCCTTAAAGGAACTATATACCCGGGAGATACTGAGGTTCCCGGACGGTTCGGTAACCGCGGCGTGTGAGCATATGGTCTCAGGAAAAGTGCTTTCCTGCGGTGTAAAGTCTACGACTGCCGGGTGTCTTCCCCCGGCCCTTCCCTTTGCGCTTGTTTATCCTGATGTCAATGAGGGAATCGAGCGGGCTGTGCGGGCGTGTTCGGTAACACATACCCACCCGGCAGCCCATGCGGCGGTTGCGACATTTGTGACGTTGTTGTATTACGCCGTCCATGATAACCCGGACCCCGTGAAAATGGCCTTTTTGCAGGCCCAGAATGAGGACGATTTGTTGGGTGGTAAAATCCACACTGCACTCAACCTTGAAAAAGAGGGTGTGGAGACTGATACTGCAGTTCTCAAGATTGGTAATGATGTATCGTTGTATCAGACGCTTCCTATTGCCTTTTTCCTGATTAGCAGGTACGAGCGGCCTGCTGATCTCCTGACTGTCGCGGCACATGTGGGAGGAAACACCGATACGATCGGTTTTCTTTGCGGAGCATATCTTGGGGCACGAAAAGGGGCCGGTGCGATCCCGGAAGATCTACTGTCGGGTCTTGAAGATCGTCAGCGTATTGAGATTCTCGGCCAGCGGATTTTTGATATTTACACACGAAAACTTGAAAACTGATATACTGAATTAAACTGATTTTTTTTAATATTTTTCGAGTACATCTGAAATTTTTACAGGGATTCCCGCAAAAGGTTAAGTTTTCAGGAATGAAAAGATCCCGGTATGAAAGTTGCGATTGTTGGTGCATCCGGGTACGCTGGTGGCGAGCTGGTCCGTCTCTTGTACCATCATTCTTCTGCGGACGTTGTCTGCGTTACGTCACGTTCGCTCGCAGGGACTCCGCTTGATGAAGTGCATCCCCATCTTAAGGGATTTACCCATCTCAAGTTTGAGAATCCAGCGCCGGACACAATGGACGTGGATGTTGCCTTTCTGGCGGTTCCGCACACGGCTGCAATGACGATCGCAGGAAAATTACTCTCGAGGGGAATACGGGTTGTCGACATGAGTGCCGATTACCGTCTCCCAAAGGATGTATTTGAGAAAGTCTACGGTGTAACGCATACGGATTATTTCAAGGCCCCGTACGGGATTCCTGAGCTGCACCGGAAGGAATGCACGAATGCGAAATTTATCGCAAACCCCGGATGTTTCCCCACCGGGGCAACGTTAGCCGCAGCACCCCTTGCCCGGTATGCACACACAGTCATCTTTGACTCAAAGACCGGTGTAAGCGGAGCAGGCGACAACCCCTCTGCAACAACGCACTATCCCAATGTCGGGGATAATGTCAACCCATACAAGTGGACCAGTCACCGGCATCTCGCTGAGATGAAACAGGAACTGGCAGGTCTCGGGTCTTCAGCTGCATGTTATTTCACACCTCATCTGGTGCCGGTCAACCGTGGCATTCTCACGACAGCCCACATCCTCTTAAAAGAACCTATGGAGACAAAAGAGGCTGAGAAACTCTACCGTGATTATTATAAGGATGAGTTTTTCGTCCGGTACCAGAAGCCAATCCTTGCAGCAGTCCGGGGCAGCAACTTCTGTGATATTATGGTCGAAAGCGAGGGCCTCCGGGTGGTTGCGATTTCTGCGATCGACAACCTCGTCAAAGGGGCAAGCGGACAAGCAATCCAGAATATGAACATCATGTGCGGGTTTAAGGAAACTGACGGCCTTGATGCAGCAGGGATGCTGCCTTAAAGCGGTGATACAGATATGCTTGTTTCAGAAGCCATGACAAAAGATCCGTTAACCTGTACCGTTGATACACCTCTTCGCGATGCGGTCGCCATCCTGCGCAAACACCATATCGGGGGATTACCGGTAATGGAAGGGGATACTCTTGCCGGGATCATCACAGAATCCGATGTGATTGCCCAGTTGGAGACAAAGAAACTTTCAGATGATCTCTGGCTCCCGTCCCCCCTTGAGATTATCGAGATCCCGATTCGGGAATATGTTAATTGGGAAAAGACCAAAGATGCCCTTCGCAACATTGGGGAAACACCGGTAAAGAAGGTGATGACCCATCGGGTGGTCACAGCAACCGGCGATATGGATATCGAAGAAGCTGCAGCGCTTATGCTCAGGGAGGGTATTGCACGGCTGCCAGTGGTTGACGGGCTAAAACTGGTGGGTATTCTCACCCGAGCCGATATCGTGGAGGCGGTTGGCGCATCCCACTCACCCGATTCATCTGACGATCAATAACGATCATTATCGGAGGAACGACACCTATGTCTTATAAGAGTCTCTGTGCAGTAAAAGGAGTCACTGCAAACGGCGTTAAGGAAGGAAAGTTCGGTCTTGCTCTTATCCGGGCAAGCGGAACGGCGGCAGGTGTATTTACTGCTAACCTTGCGAAAGCAGCACCGATTGAACTGATGCGAAAGCAGATAAAAAAAGGACTACTGGATGCGATTATCGCAAACAGTGGTTGCGCGAACGCGTATACCGGCACGAGGGGATACGAAGATGCGCTCACCATGACGGAATATGCCGGGTCAGCTCTCGGCGTGGACAGCGCCTCGGTTGGAGTGGCAAGCACCGGCGTAATCGGCCGGTACCTTGACATGCCCCTTATCCGGCGCCAGTGCGCAGATGTTGCGCTTAACCTTACTTCAACCCCCGTTGCAGAGGATCGCACAGTCCGTGCAATTATGACAACCGATATTCGACCCAAACATGCACTTGTCGAAAGAGAAGATTTTACCATTGGGGCAATCGCCAAGGGAAGCGGCATGATCGCACCTAACATGGGCACCATGATTGCGTTCATCTGCACTGATGCAACGATTGATGCCAAATCACTTAAGGAGGCGCTCAGGCTGGCGACAACCCGGACATTCAACCGGGTTGTTGTAGACGGCGATATGAGCACGAACGATATCGCTCTATGCATTGCAACCGGGGAATCCGGGAAAGTAAAACCCGGGGAATTCTCTGATGCACTCGAGACCTGCTGCCGGTCGCTTGCACAACAGATCGCAGCCGATGGTGAAGGGGCAAGCAAGCTGCTTGAAGTCACCGTAAGAGGAGCCCCTAAAGAAACCGCCGCTGCAAAAGTTGCCCGGGTTGTTATTGAGTCGCCGCTGGTAAAGACCGCAGTGTACGGGGAGGACCCCAACTGGGGCCGTGTCATTGCAGCTGCTGGTCGCGCGGGCGTAAAATTTGATCCAAATGCTGTCTCACTCTGGATCAGCGACGGGAAAAACAAGTACCCTCTGGTAAAATCCGGTGAGATAATAGCTGATCTGACTAAAGCAAAGGCCGCTATGCATGGAGATAAAGTTATCTTCGTGCTCGATCTTGGAGCCGGAAAGGAAGAGGCTACCGCGTGGGGCTGTGACCTCACCGAAAAGTATGTTGAAATCAACGGGAAGTACACAACATGATGAAACGCGAAGATGTGCTTATGGAAGCGCTTCCCTATATCCAGCAGTTCCACGGTAAAACGATCGTGATCAAGCTGGGAGGGCATGCCATGGTCGATCCGACCGTCCTCGAAAATGCTATAAAGGACGCTGTGCTCCTCCATTACGTGGGGATCCGTGTTGTTTTAGTCCATGGCGGGGGTCCTGAGATCACCGAGAAGATGAAGGCACTCGGGAAAGAGTCGGTCTTTGTCGGGGGGCTGCGAGTCACCGATTCTGAAACGCTCGAGATTGCCCAGATGGTGCTCGTCGGCAAGATAAACAAAGGCATCATATCCCTTATTGCAAAATGCGGAGCAAAGGGTGTGGGGCTTTCAGGAAGCGACGGGAACATTATACTCGCTAAAAAGATGGACATCCAGAAAGTCAAAGTCGAAGGCGTGGAACAGGAAGTTGACCTCGGGCGTGTCGGCGAAATCGAATGGATCGATCCTGCACTTCTCAATACCCTCCTTGCAGAGGGTTATATCCCGGTTATCTCGCCTATTGCAATCGACCGGTTCGGAGGTAACCTGAATATAATGCAGATACCGCCGCCGGGGATATTGCTGTAGCACTCAAGGCATACAAGTTGATCAATATGACTGACGTCGACGGCGTGATGGATGCGAAAAGAACCCATGTCTTCCGCAAACTCTCTCTCAGTGAAGCAGACGCGCTTCTATCATCTGGGGCCATCGGTGAGGGAATGATCCCGAAAGTGACTTCTGTCATAAAAGCTGTCGAAAACGGCGTCAGGTTTGCCCATATTATCAACGGGAATGTGGAACATAACCTCATTCTCGAACTCTTCACGCGTGACGGAGTAGGAACAATGATCTCCCTCCAATAGGTTTTTTTGCCAAGCCGAGGTAATATTCACCTACTATTAACCAGCGCTCCCGAAATAGCAGGTGGGCAGAGGTTACCTTATGGATAAGATCATACAATTTGTTGTTGCCCTGTTTGTGATAATTGCTGCCGGGAGTGTGGCATATGTTGTTTTCTTCGCACCGCCGGCACCTGCGACCTCCACATTATCCGTGAATGATAGCATCGTTTATTATTTCTATGGCCAAGGATGCCCCCATTGCGCAAAGGTCGAGCCGTTTATTGAAAATATGACAAAAGAATATCCTGATGTGGACATCCAAATACTTGAAGTATGGTATAACCAGACAAACCAGCAGATCTATACCCAGGTAAACACGCAGGCCGGTATTTCCACTCCCCCGGGTGTGCCTGAAGTCATTATCGGTAAAACGGTTCTTGTCGGTGAAGACGAGATCCCCGCTAAACTCGAGGGATATCTTCAGGCTATTGAAAAAAAAAAGTAACCCCTGATTTGTCAGGTGCGATAAACCAACCTTCCTCTTCTTCTCCGGGGACCGCCGCTTCAAACCTCACGATAACCGGGTATTTTTTTTACGGTGAGGGGTGCAGCCATTGTGATGACATAAAACCGTTTATTTCAGCAATGCAGTCCCGGTACCCGGATCTTGATCTTGAACAACTCGAGGTCTACCATAATGCTACCAATCAGGCATTCTTCCTTGCGATTGATCAAAAACTGGGGATTACATCAGCAGGAGTTCCTACCATCATCATCGGCAATCATGCACTCGTTGGTGAAGATCAAATCCGGGACCAGATGGAACAGGTAATTCTTGAAAGCAAGGCTGCTCCCTCCAATGGCTCATATGAGAATGTGAATATAACCGCGACCAAAAACTGCCCCGGTACCTTCACTGCCCTTACTATTCCACTGGTCATCTTTTGCGCCGGAATTGACAGTATTAATCCCTGTGCATTCTCGGTTCTGGTCATCCTTCTTCTTTCCATTATAGCGCTCCAGACCCGCCGGCAGGTGCTGATGGTGGGAATCACCTATATCGCAGCGGTCTTTTTGTTTTATTTCCTCTCCGGTATAGGCATCCTTTCTTTTGTCCAGGTATCCGGGGTTTCGAGCCTGATATCCAAGGCGGCAGCACTCATCGCTATCGTTCTTGGGTTGATCTATATCATAGATGCTGCGGTGAAAAAAGAAGGTTTTATCCTTGCTATCCCTGCTTCGAAAAAAGAAGTTATCGAACGTTATATCATAACAGCAACGCTTCCTGCTGCTTTTAT
>Ga0181519_10001920_pt1 | contig 17980 bp, 11 predicted proteins | sample PEATcosm2014_Bin_26_FD_121102 | JGI IMG/M metagenome (GOLD analysis project Ga0181519, IMG submission 121102) | Peatland microbial communities from MTU Mesocosm Facility, Houghton, MI, USA - PEATcosm2014_Bin02_10_metaG | ecosystem: Environmental > Terrestrial > Soil > Wetlands > Peat | place...
GATCGTGACATCGCCGGTCGGCGGCTTCTCGGTGAACCCGAGCGCGCGCGCCATGACCTGAACATCCTTCGCCGTCACCTCGGCCCGGGCCGGGCCGCCGACCAGCGCGGCGGCGGTGAGTAAACAAACTCCAAAAATTCGTGCTTTCATAGTTCCCCCACCGAAGAGCGTCCCGACGAAACTTCGAATTGTCTTGTCCAACTCCCAAGATTTTCGGGATTTGAGAGCCACAATTGTCGGTGCGCTTTCTCCAGATCTTTTGATCTCGTGAGTATTTTACGTTATGGACGTACGCGCGCCGACGCGGTGAGGTTTATCGGAATGATAGTTTCTACCAAATTAAAAATGAATATAGTAAGTACTAACAAGAGCTTCCAGCATAGGTTAACATATCGATCATTTTATTAATATAAATGAAGTCTCTTATTATCATTCAATTCGAATGCTCAGGACTGGCGATAGCTGGGTCGATCTATCGCCGGGCGCGGGCCTTCGGGGACGGCTCACCGACGCGACGATGCGGCTCCCGGCGATTCACCCTTCCTTCCGGCGCCTCGCCGGTTTAGAAACACGCCCCGGACCCAATCGGTGAACCGAAGCGATATCGTGGCAAGAGGGTGGGATGCGTGCTGAAATTCAAGCGGTCGCCGACGACATAAGAGAGTCGTTGACGCTGCTGAGGAGGCATCTTTGACTGGGATGTCTCGCTCCGTCGTCTCGATGAGCTGAACGCCAAGGCGGAAGACCCATCGCTGTGGAACGATGCTGCGGCGGCGCAGGCCGTGATGCGCGAGCGCAACCGGCTCGACACGGCGATCGGCAGCTACCGTAAGATCGCGGCAGAACTCGACGACGCGCTGGGGCTGATCGAACTGGCCGAGGCTGAGGGCGACTTGGCGATGGTCGCCGAAGCGGAAAAGCAGCTCGACGCGCTCAAGGCCGAGGTGCATAAGCGCGAGATCGAAAGCCTGCTCTCGGGCGAGGCCGACGGCAACGATTGCTATCTCGAAATCCATGCCGGCGCCGGCGGCACCGAGGCGCAGGATTGGGCGCTGATGCTGACCCGCATGTATCTGCGCTGGGCCGAGCAGCATGATTTCAAGACCGATTGGCTCGAGGAAAGCCCGGGCGAAGAGGCCGGGCTGAAATCCGCGACAATCAAGGTCCAGGGCGACAACGCCTATGGCTGGCTTAAGACCGAAAGCGGCGTGCACCGGCTGGTGCGCATCTCGCCCTTCGACAGCCAGGCGCGCCGGCACACCAGCTTCGCCTCGGCCTGGGTCTATCCGGTGATCGACGACAAGATCGAGATCGACATTCAGGAAAAAGACTGTCGGATCGACACGTTCCGGGCATCCGGCGCCGGCGGCCAGCACATCAACAAGACCGATTCGGCGATCCGCATCACCCATATGCCGAGCGGCATCGTCGTGTCGTGCCAGCAGGACCGCTCGCAGCACCGCAACCGGGCGATCGCCTGGGACATGCTGCGCGCGCGCCTCTACGAGCAGGAACTGCAGAAGCGCGAAGCGGCGGCCGAAGCCTTGAACGCCACCAAGACCGATATCGGCTGGGGTCACCAGATCCGATCCTATGTGCTGCAGCCCTATCAGATGGTGAAGGATCTGCGCACCGGCGTGGAGACCGGGAATTCCGGCGCCGTTCTCGACGGCGATATCGACCGCTTCCTCGAAGCGTCGCTCGCGGCGCGCATCAAAGGCGTCGACGGCGCGGTCAGCGATCTGGAATAGCGCTCAGCCCTTGCCCCTTGAGGCGGTGGCGGATCGCGTTCGCCCGCGCAATCCGCCGCGTCAAGCGGAAAGGGTCTCCGGCGGCGCGTCGGCGCCGTCGGCCAGCGGCTCGTACAGGCGGGGTGGCAGCCCGGCCTGTGCGCGCGCTTCGGCGTTGAACGGCCGCTTCAGCCGACCCTTGAAATGGCGCCGCACCAGATTCTGCCAGGTCGGTTCCGGCGCCAAGCCGCGCTCCGCCGACACGACATCGAACCATTTCCGTCCGATCGCGACATGACCGATCTCATCCTGATAGATCCGCCTCAGCACTGCGGCATCCTCGGCATCGCCGGCGCCTTCGAGACTCGCGATCATCGCCGGCGTCACGTCGAGCCCGCGCGCCTCAAGTACGAGGGGCACGACGGCCAGCCGCGCCAACAGATCATGGGAAGTCGCCTCCGCCGCTTGCCACAGCCCGTCATGGGCCGGCAAGTCGCCGTAAGCAGCGCCAAGTGCGGCGAGCCGCACCGCCAGGAGATCGTGATGCGTCGCCTCCTCATCGGCGACGCGCAACCAATCATCGTAGAAATCGCGCGGCCGATCGCCGCCGAACCGTGCGATCAGGTCCAGGGCCAAGTCGAGCGCGTTCAGCTCGATATGCGCCAGCGCATGCAGCAGCGCGACCCGGTTCGCGGCCGAGCCGGCGGCTCGGCGCTTCGGCATGTCGCGGGGGAGGCGAAGTTCGGGCTTTTCCGGGCGCGCCGGGCGCGCTGGCGGCGCGACCGGATCTCCGACCGGCAACGCGCCAGCGCGCCACGCCCGGGCCAGTTCGTGCGTGAGCGCGATCTTGTCGACCGGCGCCGGCGTCGTCAGCACCGCGACAGCGGCTTCGCCGAGGGTCGGCGGCAGCGTCACAATTCCTTGACGGCCTTCAGCACCGCGTCGACATGGCCGGCGACCTTGACCTTGTGCCAGATGCCGCGAAGCGTGCCGGCCCCGTCGATCAGGAAGGTGCAGCGGTCGATGCCCATGTATTTCTTGCCGTACATGCTCTTTTCGACCCAAGCGTCATAGCTCTCGACGACCTTTCCGTCCGCATCCGAGGCCAGTGTGAACGTCAAGCCGTGCTTCGCCTTGAACTTGTCATGGGCCGCGGCGCTGTCCTTCGAGATACCGATCACGATCGCCCCGGCGCCGGTGAAGTCGGGCAGGGCGTCTCGAAAGCCGCAGGCCTCGGTCGTGCACCCCGGGGTGTCGTCCTTAGGGTAAAAATAGAGGATCACGTTCCTGCCGCGGAAAGACGACAGGGTGACGGCGCCGTTGCCGTCGGTCGGGAGCGTGAAGTCAGGGGCTTGATCGCCGATCGACAGCGGCATGAGCGAACGATCTCCAGTAGAGCGCCGCGGGCGGGCGGCAGCTATTGCGCCGGGTCTTGGTCCAGGCCGGGGCCGCTGTCAAGGGCGATGGAATCCAAGCGCATCGCAACCGGTCGACCGTCTTCCGGCAGCGCATAGACGCCGGTCATGTCGAGCTTGATGTCGCGGATACCGGCGGCGCGCGGAATCGGCACGGAAAGGGTGAACCGGCCGGCGCTCTGCGGCCGCTCCAGCACGACGGCGCCATCGACCGAGATGCGCATCGTGCCGCCGGCGATCTGTGCGCTGAACCTCGGAATCTCGCCCGATAGATTCAATAACTCGCTCTTCCCGGGCAGCGTCAGGCGGAGATTCGCATGAGCACGTAGCCAGCCATCCTGCCAGACGCCGGTAAAATAGAGGTTTGGCACCATCAACCCGATCGGGAACGCCATCACGCCGGAAGGCGGGCCGGTTCGCGGCATGAAATCCGGCAAGCCGGCCTGGATCAGCCGGCAACGACGCGGCAAGGGGGCCTCGTCGTCCCGGTCGTCATAGGAGAACGGCTTTCCCGCCTCGAACAGTACGACCGCGGCATAGTCGCGGAAGAACGGATCGAGCGCCACCACGCGGACCGAAGCGCAGGGCCGCAGCCGCGCCATCTGCGCCGCGATTTCCCAGCGCCCGTCACCCTTGATGTCTTCGCTTTGCCAATCGGGGTAGGGGGCGGGCAGTCGCACGCCATGGGCATTGCCGAGCCCGATCAGCGCCAGCACGGCGAACCATGCTTGCGCCAGGACCCAAGGCAAGGGGGCGAGGCGCGTCGAGGTCACAGTCCGGTCCGCGAGCAGCGCCGGCGCGCCCAGCGCCAGGCAGAGCAGCGGCGCCGAATAGCTGAGCGCCTTGCCGGCGGCCCAGGCCTGTCCGCGCTCGGCCAGGAGGACCGCGCCCAGCAATCCGATCGCAGCCGCGGCCAGCAGCAGCCGATAGGCGGGCAGGCGGCTGCGCCAGGACCGGACCAGGCCGAGAGCGGTCCCTGCGAACACGGCGATCAACAGGATCGTCCGGGCGGTGTCTTCGAGGCTCCACCGGCGGATCGCCGCAGGCGTGAGAAAATAGACGCCGAGTGTGCCCGCGACCCCGGTGAGCCAGGCAAGGGGCGCGGTCGGTACCGCAGGCCACAGATCCGGCCGGGCGGCGAGCGCCGCCGCCGCCGCGTCCATCATGGTCTTGTTCGCGTCGGGATCCTGGCCGAAGAGATAGGCGTCGAAGTATTGCCACCAGGGCACTCGCTCGGTCGCGGCGATCTGCGCCTGGCCGGCGAGAAACCCGATCGTCCCATGCCAGAACGGCACGGCAGCTCCGATGGCGATGACCGTCGCTCCGGCGATTACGAGCCGGGGCCGGCCCGGACGGCGCAATCCCGGCATTCCCCTGACCAGGACCAGCGCGCCAAGGATCACTCCGTGATAGAGGGTGCCTTCGGGGTAGAGATAGAGCGCCCCGGCCATCGGCAGGGCCATGACCGCCATCGCCGCGCCCAGTCCCCCCTGGGGCGGCATGCTCAGCACCCGTAGCGCCAGCGCCCAGGCGGCCAGGAAGACCGGAGTCGCGGCGACCGCGCTCCAGGCATCGATATCGGCCGGGTATTGGCCCCAGAAGCCCAGCGCATAGGCGCCGGCGAGCAAGATCGTCGCGGCCGCGCGCGGCACGTCGGGCCGGCCGAAATTGAGCCGGAGGAGGCCCGCGAAAGCGAGCATCCCGGCGATCATCAGAGCGCACAGCAAGGGATAGCCGCCGCCGGCGAGACTGCCCGGCACCAGCCGAGCGATCGCAGCATGGAGGAAGTTGACGGCGGGTCGGGCGGACAGCAGGCCGCCCGGGTTGAGGAGCAGCGGGTTGGCGGCGGCATCGGCGGCGGTTGACGCGGAGATCTCCGAATAACGGCGCATCGCGAAGACAGCGGACATCTTCAGATAGGAGAAATTGTCCCAAGGATTGCCGCGCGTAATCGTGACGTCCGCGCGGCCGGTCAGGAGCGGCGCAATGAGGACCAAGCAGCAGCCGGCGAGGATCGCGGTGGCCAAACGTTCCCGCGCGACGATCCGCGCAAGCGCCGCTGAGAGCGTGCCGCGAAACAGCGCGATGAAGCCCACGGATAGGCACGCCGCAGCGCCGCCGATCGCCGTCGCGCTCAAGCCGGCGATATACAGCCATGTCACGAACAAGGTGAGCGCCCCGACCCCGAGGCTCGGTGTCAGCAGCATTGAAGCCATGCCGTTCCGCCTGAGCAAGACGGCGGCGGGCAACCCGAATCCCGTGAACAGGAAGAGCGACACCAGCAATGTGTAGAGCTGGACGATCATGCGACTTTACCCGCCAAAGTGCGGGAACCTAGGCGAACTCGCCGAAAATTACCATGGCGCCGGCTTATGGTGCCGACGGCACTTTCTCCGTCGCCGCGGCGCCGGCGAGTTTCTGGGCCGGCGTGTCGATCAGGCGGCGGTAGAGCGCCTGCACCGCGTCGGCGGTTTCCGCCATGATCTGGCGGCACGCCCCAGCATCGCCATTGCCGAGCGCGCGGCTCACTGCCCGCACGACGTGGTCTTCGGTAACCGGCGCCCCTTCGACCTTGCCCAAGGTCACGCGGAGGACCTGCTGCAGATGCTGCCAGAATTCTAGCGCGTGGCGCAGGGTGCCACCCGGTTTGTACGCCAGCACATCGCTGTCTATCAGGCGCTGATACGCCGCCGCGGTCTCGGGCACGAGCAGGCTCGAATCGTCCGGCGCATGCTTCAACAGCAGATACTGCGCGATGAATTCGAGGTCGACCAAGCCGCCGCGCCGGTGCTTGGCGTCCCAGGTTTGCGTATCGGGATGCGCCACGGCGATACGCCGGCGCATTTCGGCGACGTCACCGAGCAATTTCGCCGGGTCGCGGCGGCGGGTCAACTCGGCACGGATCGTCGCCTCCAAGTCGCGCGCAAGATCCGTCCCTCCGGCGATGACCCGTGCCCGGGTCAGCGCCATGCGTTCCCAGGTCCAGGCCTGATCGTCGTGATAGCGCCGGAAACTCTCCAGACTGGAGGCGATCGGGCCGGCATTGCCCGACGGCCGCAGCCGCATATCGACTTCGTAGAGATTGCCTTCGCCGGTCGGTGCGGCCAGCGCGTTGATCATCCGCTGGCCGAGACGTGCAAAATAGGTCAAGATCGGTAACGGCTTAGCGCCGTCGGACTGCTCCGCACCATCGGCATGGCGGTAGACGAAGATCAGATCGAGGTCGGAGAGCACGTTCATCTCGCGGCTGCCGAGCTTGCCGAGGCCCAGGATGACAAATTCGCCGCCCGGTACGCTCCCGTGCGCCCGCGCGAATTCGGCTTCGACCAGCGGCAGGAGCGACGCGATGACGGTTTCGGCCACCAAGGTGAAGTCGCGCCCGGCCCGCGGTCCGTCGATGCGCCCCTGCAGTAGCTGAACGCCGATCTGGAACTTGCGGTCGCCGGCCCAGCGTCGGGTGAGGTCGAGCAGGTCTTCGAAATCGCGGGCGCGGGCTATGGCGAAGCCGAGATCGCGGCGCAGATCGGCGACGACGTCGTCGGTCGCCTCCGGCAGACGGCCGTAGAAGTCTTCGGACAGCACGGCGTCGAGCAGCAACGGCTTGCGCGCCAGCCGGACCGCCAGATGCGGTGCTTCCCCCATGATTTCGGCGACCAGGCCGAACAGCTCCGGGTGATGTTCGAAGAGCGAAAACAACTGCACCCCGCCGGACAGATGGCCGAGGAATTCGTCGAAGCGCGTGAAGGCGAAATCCGGATCCGCGGTGCTCCCGAGCTGGCGCAGCCAGGACGGCGCCAGCTCGGTCAGGAGTTCGCGCGCCCGGGCCGAGCGGGTCGCGCGAAGCCTGCCGTGGTGCCAGCCGCGCAGTGCGACATTGACGCGGTCGGGGTCCTTGAACCCCAGGCGCGCGAGGGTCGCCAATGTCTCGGGATCGCTGTCCTTTCCGGTGAACACAAGGTTGCCCTCGTCGGACAGCGCGGGGGCGCCGCGGAACAGCTCGCGAAAATGCCCTTGGACGAGGGTCAAGGTGGCGCCCAGCTCGCGCGCGAAGCTCGCCGTGTCCGAGTAGTCGAGGAACACGGCGAGCCGCCGCAGCGCTTCCGGCTCGCTCGGCAACGAATGCGTCTGATTATCCTCGATCATCTGCAGGCGGTGTTCGATCCGGCGCAGCAAGCGATAGGCAGCGGCCAGTTCGTCGGCCGTGCGCCGCTCGATCCGACCGGCCTCGGCGAGCCCGTACAGCGTCTCGATGGTGGCCGAGCTGCGCAGAGCCGGCAGCCTGCCGCCCCAGATCAATTGTTGCGTCTGGGCGAAGAATTCGATCTCGCGGATGCCGCCATGGCCGAGTTTGACGTTGTGGCCGGCGATATTAGCGGGCGATCCGCCATGGCGCGCATCGATCTGCCGCTTGATCGAATGAATGTCGCGGATCGCCGCGAAATCCAGATGCTTGCGCCACAGGAACGGCTTCAGCGCGGTGAGGAAGGTCCGCCCCGCCACGATGTCGCCCGCCACCGGCCGGGCCTTGATCAGCGCGGCCCGCTCCCAATTCTGGCCGAGACTGCCGTAATAGGTCTCGGCGGCTTCGACCGAGACCGCCGGCGGGGTCGAAGCGGGATCGGGGCGCAGACGCAAATCGGTGCGGAAGACATAGCCGTCGACGGTCCGTTCCTCCATGAGCTTGACCAGGTCACGGGTCAGCCGCGCCATCAGCCCGCTTACGCTGTCGGGGCCCCGATAGGTGATCTTGTCGGCGTCGAACAGGACGATGAGATCGATATCGCTTGAATAATTGAGCTCGCGGGCGCCGAGCTTGCCCATGCCGAGGATGATGACGCCGCTGTCCCGCTCGGGCGCGTCCGGATGTGCGAGCGCGATCTGGCCGGAAACCGCGGCGCCGGCCAGCAAGTGCCGCAATGCGGCGGAGAGCGACGCATCGGCCAGGTCGCTGAGCGCGCCGGTCACCCGGTCGAGGGGCCACAACCCGGCGATATCGGCAAGGGCGATGATGAGCGCGGCGCGGCGCTTCGTCACGCGCAGCCGTGTCATCAGCGCGGCGCGTTGCTGTATCGCATCTTCGGCGTTGAGCGTGCGGAACAGTTCCGCCAAGGTGAGATCGGGGCCGCGATCCAGCACGGACGCAACCACGCTTGGATCCCGGAGCGCCAAACGGGTCAGAAACGGGGAGTTCCCGAAGATCGCGTCCAGCCAGTGCCGTGCCGCCGGCAGTGCCTCGATTGCCTGCATCGTCTCGGCCAGTGCCGGATCATCCGCCTGGGCGGCGGCGTGCCGCCAGCGCTCCCACTCGGTCCGGGCCTGGACCGGATCGGCGGGGCGGGTCAGGCTGTTGAGGTTTTCGGCCGACGCGAAGGTCCCCGACACGAAAGTCAACCCGTGAGTCATGAATCGCCTTTCGAACGCCGGGCCGAGCCACGTACAGGACAGCGGCGTCTGGCGCCACAGCTACCGCGCCGGCCGGGATCCGGCAAGGATGCAAGGTGAGCGATAAAGAAGACTTGCAGGATTGGACGGAGCCGGACGACGACGTCGCCCCGCCGGCGGAACCGCCGCCGCGCCGGCGCCGATTCCGCCTCGCCGTCCGGCTGCTGGTCTGGCTGCTCGAGGCCCTGGGCGCAATCGTCGGCGCGACCGTGCTGGCGCTCATGCTGATCGCCGCACGCCTTGAATTCGGGCCGATCGAAGTCGATTTCCTGACGCCGATGCTGGTCGCCTATCTCAATGCGAGAGCCGATCCGTTGAGCGTCGATGTCGAACGGACCTCGCTCAACTGGACGGTCGGCCGTTCGACCATCGATGTCATCGCGGCGGGGACACGCATTGCCGACGCGTCCGGCAGCAATGTCATTTCGATCCCGGAACTGTCCGCTTCGGTCAATCTGCGCGCCTTGCTGGCCGGAAGCGTGGCCTTCTCCCGGATCGTCCTCAGCGGTCCGAAGGTGCAGCTGGTGAGGACGACGACGGGCGAGGTCGGCGTCGATCTGAGCGCGCACGTTCCCGGGTTTTCGCCCGAGCCGGTTCTGGCCGAAGCACCGCAATCGCTTCAGGAGTTGTGGGACGCCTTTGCCGGCAAACCGTCGCCGGACCGCTCGCTGGGCTATCTCGATCGGATCGGGATCGAGCGGGCCGATATCGAGGTGGATGATCGGCATCTGGGGCTGATCTGGCACGTCGATGACGGATCGATCAATTTAACTCGCAGGGCCGCCGGACTCGACGCCGATCTCTATGGCGGGTTCGGGCTCGGCCAGGCCGAAACCCGGATTTTCGGCCATTTCCGGTACACAAACCAGGGACGGCGGCTCGACTTCGCGCTCGGTTGGGACGCCGTCGATCCATCGGTATTCGCGGCCGCCTTGCCGGCGCCCTATGATTCTGCCGCGGCCGAGCTGCGTCTGCCGATCAGCGGCGAGGCATCCGGCGATATCGCCCTCGGCGAGGCTGTGCCGGGTCCGTTGCAGCTGCGCATCGATGCCGGTCCGGGCGTCGTCATCGATCCGTTCCTCTCCGGCGGTCGGCTCGATCTGACTTCTCTATCGTTCAATCTCGATTATGCGCCGGACGAACATCGGCTGAAGCTCGACCGGCTGAAGCTCGACCTCGGCGGTCCCTCGATCGAATTGAGCGGGGCAGTCGACCGGATCCCGCCTGATTTGCTGAATCTGGTCGGCGGGATCGCGCCGCCGGCAATGTCGGCGAGTGCCGATATCACGCTGCACGCCATGCCGATCGACAAGCTGCCTGGCTTTTGGCCGCCCGATCTTTCTGCTCACACGCGCACCTGGATTCAAAGCAACCTTTCGTCCGGTTCGATCGACACTTTGCATGCGACGGCGAACATGGCCATCGACCCGGCAGGCACGAGGAAATTCCAGGTCAGCAGCTTTGGCGGGACGCTCGCTGTCAAGGGAACGAGCGTCGAGTATATGCACGGGCTGCCGCATGTCGATGGCGTTGATGCCGTCATGACTTTCCAGCCGAAAAAGCTCGACTTTGCGATCTCCGCCGGACACCTCAAGAGCTTGAGCCTCTCGCAGGGAAGCGTCGTCATTGACGAACTCGACCAGCCGTTCGAGCGCGCGACGATCGACCTCACACTGGCCGGGCCGGCGCAAGACGTCATGACCTTGCTCGACACCAAGCCGCTGCAATATGCGCGCGCGCTCGGCGTCGATCCGCGCCAATTCGGCGGTGCCGTCGACGGCACCGTGCATTTCCGCTTTCCGCTGAAGAATTCGCTGCCGCTGGCCGAGATCGAATACGGCGCTTCGGCGAAGCTGACCGGGTTTTCGCTCAGTCGCGCCGCGATGGGCCGCGACTTGAGCGACGGTAATTTCGCGCTGACGCTCGATCGCGACAATGTGGGCTTGGTCGGCACCGGCAAACTGGACGGGATCGGCGGCGAGATCGGCTGGCGACAACGCCTGACCGCTGGGCCGGGCGCCCGTGCCGAAACTCATGTCAAGACGGTCATCGACGATGTGGCGCGCAAGCGGCTCGGCCTCGACTTCGCTCCAAATGCGCTGCAGGGACCGGTTGGCGCCGATCTGACCTATACCGAATACGCCGATCATCGCGCCCGGGCGGCGGTGGCGCTCGATCTCGGTGCTACAGCGCTGACCGTCGATGATCTCGATTGGCGCAAACCCGCTGGCTCGGCCGCACATGCCGATTTCACCGCGGAATTCGCCGACGGACATTTGACGCGGCTGACCGGGCTCTCGGCGCGTGCACCGCGGCTCGAGATCAAGGCGGAGCTGGGCTTCGCCGCGGATGGCAGGCTGGCGGAGCTTCACGCTCCGAAATTCCGGCTGGGCGAGACCGATGCGGCGCTCTCGATCCTGCATCCGGGCAATACTTGGCAGGTGGCGCTCCATGGTCCAGTTCTCGACCTCAGCGAGAAACTCAAACAATTCAAGGATCGACCCGACACAAAGCCGCAACCGGATGCAGCGGATCCCGGACCGACCGTCGAGCTTGACCTGCAGAACGAGCAGATCATCCTCGGCCCCGGTCATGCGCTGAACAATGCCAAGGTGACCGCCACCTTCGCCAATCACACCCTCGCCCATGGCCAGTTGACCGCCGCACTCGGTGGTGCTGGCAAGGTCGAATTCCGCCTCGACCCGCTCGAAGAAGGCGGCAAGTTCAGGCTTGCCGCTGACGATTTCGGAGCGCTGCTGGCGACTGCCGATGTGTCCGACAATGTCGTCGGCGGCAAGCTCACGATCGAAGGCCGCGCTGCCGCCGAAGGCAAGGGCCGGCGTTTCACCGGCCGGGCCGAGGGCAGCGACTACCGCTTCACCGGGGCGCCATTTCTGGTGCGCCTGCTGTCGATCGCGTCGCTCTCGTCGATCCAAACCTTGCTGAACGGCGAGGGCATCCCGTTTTCGGCCTTGAAGGCCGATCTCTCGCTCTATGACGGCAAGCTGACCTTGAGCCACGCGCGCGCCTATGGCGGCGCGATGGGCGTCAATGTCGACGGCAGCTTCGACCTCGACGCCGGGAAGCTCGATCTCGACGGCACCTTGGTGCCGGCCTATACGCTCAACAGCGCGCTCGGCAATCTCCCAATCCTCGGCGATCTCCTCACGGGCGGCGAGGGGCAGGGACTGTTCTCGGCCAATTTCCGCATGGCCGGCCAGACCGATTCCCCATCGATCTCGGTCAACCCGTTGAGCCCGCTGGCGCCCGGCATCCTGCGCAAGCTGTTCCTGTTCGATGCGCCCGAGCCGCAGGCGGCCCAGCCTAAGGAGAAGTAGCAGCCGCTACGATCCGGCCCCCGAGAGCCGCAGCTCGACGGTCGAGGCGGTCTTGAGGTCGACACCGGTGAGATCGGTGCCGATCAAGTTGGCGCCGTCGAGCCGAGCCCCGGCGACCCGCGCGTTTTTCAGCGATGCGCCGAGGAAGTTGGCCGGCCAGGTTCGCCCCGTAGGCTTGCGGTCGATATTCAGGATCTCAGCGGCGCTGATATCGGCATCGCTCAGATCGGCGTCGTCGAGCCGTGCCTTCTTGAATGCGCAGCCGCGCAGATTCGCCTTGCTGAGGTCGCAGCCCCGCATCGCCGCGCCCGAGAAGTCGCACAAGGCGAAGCTGCCGCCGCGCAGGCTCACACCGGTCAGGTCGGCGCCGGCGAAGACCGCGGCAGAGAGGTCGAGCCCGGCCAGGGTGAATCCGCGCAGATCCTTGCCGGTGAAATTCGCCTGGTCGCCTTTGGCGCCGAAGGTCTGCACCCAGGTGCAGTGTCGCGCGATCATCTTGCGCAAGTCCGGATCGAGTCGGTTATTTTCGCCGAGTACATAGCCGATGCTGGCGCCGAAATTGGCGCCGTCGGTCACCGTATCGGTAAGATCGGCCGCGGTCAGTACCGCCGCGGTCAGATCGGCGCCGGCGAGGTTGGCGCCGGTGAGGTCGGCACCGGTCAGGTCGACGCCGCGTAGATCGGCATGGGAGAGATCGATGCCGCACAGCTTGGCGCCGGCCAGCAGCGCGCCCTTGAAGCAGGTGGCGACGCCATGCGCCCCGCTGATGTCGGCCGCGCGCAGATCGACGCCGAGCGGTCGCCCGCTCTGGTGCCGCATCCGGTCGAGGCCGGGCCGCGCGTCGAAGAGCACGCCGCCGGTCAGGCGCGCGCCGGTGAAGTCCGCTTCGGCCAGGAGGGCGCTCTGGAAGCGTGCGCCGCGCAGATCCGCTCCCCGGAAATCGGCACCATGGAGCCGCGCATTGTCGAAATTGGCGGCGAAGAGATCGGCCTCGGAGAAATCCGCGTGATCGATTTCAGCATGGGTGAAGTCCGCGCCGGGCAGCCGCGCCTTGTGCAGCTTGGCATGGGCGAAGCCCACGCCCGAGAAATCGGCCCAAGGCTTGTCCAGGCGGTGACCGCCGCGCCGATGCAGCCACAACGTGTGTGCCTTCAGGGCCTCGATCAGGTCTTGGGACATGGCTCCCGGATGCTGAAGGTGCTGCGCGCTCGGGCCAGGATGGCGTCGGGTCCGGCCAAACCCTGCAACTCCTTATAGCGGTATCAGGTTCACCAAGAATGAATGCGGCATCATCGCGCCGCCGACCGCACCAATGCGTGGTGCTTCTTGCCCTTGCTCAGTTTGATGACGCCGGTGCCGGCGAGATCCGCCAAGGTCACCAGCCGGTCGCCATTCTCGATCGCCACATTGTTGAGATAGGCGCCGCCACCGGCGATCAGCCGCCGCGCCTCGCCGTTCGAGGCGGCCAAGCCGGCCTGGACGAACAGCCGGAACGCCGGGACGCCTTCGGTCAGATCGACTTCGACGCTCGGCAGATTGTCGTCGAGCGTGCCTTCCTCGAAGACGCGGCGCGCGGTCAGGGCGGCTTCGGCGGCGGCGGCCGGACCATGCGCGAGCGCAGTCACTTCGTTGGCCAGGGTCTTCTTCGCCTCGTTGATCCCGGGGCCGCCCGGCCCGGTCAGTTTTGCGATCTCGGCCAGATCGAGGTCAGTGAACAGCTTCAGGAAGCGCTCGACATCGGCGTCTTCGGTGTTGCGCCAGTATTGCCAGAAATCATACGGGCTCAGCTTGTCGTCGTTCAGCCAGACGGCGCCCGAGACGGTCTTGCCCATCTTCGCGCCCGAGGCCGTCGTGATCAGTGGCGAAGTGAAGCCAAACGCCTCGATATCGGCGACCCGGCGGGCCAACTCGATGCCATTGACGATATTGCCCCATTGATCCGAACCGCCGAGCTGCAGCCGGCAATTCCGCGTCCGGGCCAGTTCGAGGAAATCATAGGCCTGCAGGATCATGTAGTTGAATTCGAGGAACGAGAGCGGCTGTTCGCGTTCCAGCCGCAGCTTCACGCTGTCGAAGCTCAGCATCCGGTTGACCGAGAAATGCCGTCCGAAATCGCGCAGGAACGGAATATACTGCAGCCGATCCAGCCAATCCGCGTTGTTCACCATGATGGCGTCGGTCGGGCCGTCGCCGAAGCGCAGATAGCGGTCGAACACCCGGCGGAACCCGGCTAGGTTACGGCCGATGTCCTCATCGGTCAGCAGCTTGCGGCTTTCGTCCTTGCCCGACGGATCGCCGACTTTGGTCGTGCCGCCACCCATCAGCACGATCGGCCGATGGCCTTCCTGTTGCATCCGGCGCAGCATCATGATCTGCATCAGGCTGCCGACATGGGGGCTGTCGGCCGTGGCGTCGAAACCGATATACCCGGTGACCGGACCGGCGAGCGCCAGCTTGTCGAGCCCGTCGGAATCGGTGCATTGATGCAGGAAGCCGCGCTCGGCGAGGCTCTGCAGCAGAGAGGAGCGGAAGTCGGTCATGATCCTTCGGCGGAACGGAATTCCGGGGAGCGTCGCGGGCGGCCGGTGTAGCATGATCGGGCACGGGGCAGAAAGATCCCCGCGATGAGTGCCACGCTCCTGCGGGGGATCGGGCTGATGAGCGGCACGTCGCTCGACGGCATCGATGCCGCGCTGATTGAGACCGACGGCGCCGCCGTGATCCGCCGGGGGCCGAGCTTGACGATACCTTATGACGATGGATTTCGGACGCGCCTGCGCGGCGTGCTGGGCGAAGCGCGCGAAACGGCCGAAGTCCTCGCGGTGGAACAAGCGCTCACGCTGCGTCACGTCGAGGCAGTCGAGGCTTTGGTCGCGCGGCATCGACCGGGTGCGATCGACGTCGTGGGATTTCACGGCCACACGATTTTCCATCGCCCGGGTGAGCGGCGGACCCGGCAGATCGGCGACGGCCGGGAAATGGCGCGGCGTCTCGGCATCCCCGTCGTGTCCGATTTCCGCAGCGCCGATGTCGCCGCTGGCGGGCAGGGGGCACCATTCGTCCCGGCCTATCATCGCGCGCTGGCCGAAGGTTTGCCGCGGCCGCTGGCCGTGCTCAACCTGGGCGGCGTCGGCAATGTTACCTGGATCGGCGCCGGTGAGGACGACCTCCTCGCCTTCGACACCGGTCCGGGCAATGCGCTGATCGATGATTGGGCGTTGCGGCATACCGGGCAGGCGGTCGACCTGAATGGGGCGCTGGCCCGGCGCGGCAGGGTCGACGAAGCCGCCGTCCGGTCCTTCCTCGCACATCCCTATTTCGCTGCCAAACCGCCGAAATCACTGGATCGCGACGAATTCGCCGGCCTCATGCCGCATCATCTCTCGGCCGAGGACGGCGCAGCGACCTTGACCCGGATTACCGCCGCCTGCGTCTCTCGCGCGCGCGACCACTTGCCGGCGCCGCCGCAGCGTTGGCTGGTGGCCGGCGGCGGCCGGCACAATCCGGCGCTCATGGCGGCGCTCGCCGCCGAGTTGGGGCCCTCGGTTGAGCCGGTCGGACAGGTCGGCTGGGACGGCGATGCGCTCGAAGCCGAGGCCTTTGCGTATCTCGCCGTACGTTCACTGCGCGGTTTGCCGCTCAGCTATCCAGGCACCACCGGTGTGCCCGCACCGCAGACCGGCGGCAGGACGGATTACCCATAGCATTGGCTTTGGCGCCCTGTCACCGAGGCGCGTCGCCTGTCTTGGTCGCAGCAACAGTTTGGCGCTGCGATCAAGAATGGGCCGCGGTCGCCGCGGCATCGGCCGAGCATGTCGTCGGCCCATTAGTTCTGGACTTGGTGTTGGCCGATGCAAAGCGAAGGATCGACCGGCCGGACGGCTGGTGCCGCTCTCAGCGTTGCCACCGCGCCGAGCCAACGCCTTGCGTGGCTAAAGCCACGTTGAATTTGCTCGTAAACGAGCAAATTCAAGCTGCTAAGACTCTTGATATGTAAGCAGGCTAGGGAAAGCCTGCCTAGGCGAATCCTGTCAACGCCCTGGCGGACCCGATCATCCAAACCGAATGACGACCCATGATACCGCGATTACCGCACCGCCAAATTGTAGAGTCCTGCCCGGCCATTCGCATTGGGGTACCTTGTCTTCCTTTCCAATCCCGGAGCGGGTCGTTGCTGCGCTGCCGAATTTCTCCCGGAATTTATGGTGCGACGCGATAAAAACGTGCCAGACGTGAGCGGTTCTGCTACGGTGCCGTGTATCAACAGAAATAAGAATTCGTCGATGCAGCCGAGGGTCACCCATGACCACCGAAACTGGAACGCTTAGCGGCGCGGGCTTGTTCGCTCTTGTCGGAAAGATCAACTCGTTGGCCGGGGTCATCGCGGTGTCCGGGGCTGTGATGGCCGCCATCGAGATCACCGCGCCAAGCGATCGCGGCTTCGCGTGCAGTTTTGCAGCGGGCTTGCCCTGGTGCGCGCTTGACGAGACTTCGGCGGAGCGCGATCGGGCGTTGCTCGCCGTACTCGCTGACGAGATCATGCGCGCGCAGACGGCGCTCGACGAGGCGATCAAGACTCAGCCGAATTCGGCGCCGGCGCTGCAACATCAAGTCGCGGGCCTCGAGGCCGAGCGCGCGACTCTCACCCGAGCGATTGACGCTGCGTCGGCGCGCGAGAAGACTGGGCGGTAGCCCCGACGCCGATAGGCGCGCTCACCGCTTGCGCCGAGCCTGATGGCGTGCGGCGGGCTGCTCGCGGCTCGATCAAGATTTCAATTTTCAGTGCGAGCCTGTGAAATATAGGTTTTGATTTAATTCAATGATATAGCGCGCGATCCAGGTGTCGTTTCGACGCCATCGGGCGTTGGGCGATCCGAACTGCTCGATTCGCGATCACGGCGAAATGCGATAGACGATCCGTGTCGCCGTACCCTGCGGGGTCCGTCAACCCCGCCGGCGATTCCCCGCCCCCGCCTTCGCTCACACGAAGTTGTCAGCGCTGGTATTGTCACCGACGACTTATTCCCGTATGCCCCACGGCAATGATTGCCAAATCGTCGACGCCTGTCTGCAACTGAGGCAGAGCGCGGCCGGGTCGCTGGAGCGGAGGGAAGAACACGATGTTTTCGCATGTCATGGTCGGAACGAACGACTTGGATAAAGCCAAGGCATTCTATGACAAATTGCTCGCCACGCTGGGTGTCGGGCCGGCAATGGTAGACGGCAATCGGATTTTCTATCTGACCCCGACCGGCATTTTCTCGGTGTCTAAGCCGATCAACGGCGAACCGGCTTCCCCGGCCAATGGCGGGACGATCGGCTTCGCGTGCAAGTCGCCCGAGCAAGCCGCCGAGTGGCACGCGGTCGGAATCTCCAATGGCGGGACGACCTGCGAGGATCCGCCTGGTGTGCGCGAAGGTGGGCTGGGCAAGATGTACCTCGCCTATCTGCGTGATCCGGACGGCAACAAGCTCTGCGCCTTGCATCGGATGATCTGACCGAAAGCGATCGTCGCAGTGGCACCATCGAATGGCTCCGCTGCGACGATCGACCGTCCATTTACCGGTCGAGAATATTGAAATAGACCAGGCTTTAGATTTCATACGATCCTTGCCTGAATTCACTTTCCAGCAGGCGGCATCTGCTCGAATACGGTCAAACCTGACGGAATGATCGCCCAGCCTGGGCGATTTCGCGTAAATATCGCGATCTGCGGCTGGAACAGCGATGGGTCGTCCAGTGATCCGGCATATATCGTGAACGAAGCAGATTTTCCGACTTCACCGCCGAAGACCAGGCTGCAGCAGTTCGGACAGAAATTGCGCACCGCGTCGGCGCCATTGGCCGCCTTTGAGGTGAAGGTCCGGCTTTCGCCGATGAACCGCACGGCATCGCTGGCAAACCCCATGAAGGGGATGAAGCCCGATCCCGAGGCTTTCCGGCAATCGGCGCAACAACAATAGCCGGCATAGAGCGGCTCGCCGGCGGCCGCGTAGCGCAGCGCGCCGCACAGGCAGCCGCCGGTATAATGCCCGCCGATCACGTTCATCGCCGA
>Ga0181519_10001921_pt1 | contig 17975 bp, 16 predicted proteins | sample PEATcosm2014_Bin_26_FD_121102 | JGI IMG/M metagenome (GOLD analysis project Ga0181519, IMG submission 121102) | Peatland microbial communities from MTU Mesocosm Facility, Houghton, MI, USA - PEATcosm2014_Bin02_10_metaG | ecosystem: Environmental > Terrestrial > Soil > Wetlands > Peat | place...
CGCAGCGCGATTATCTGGTCAGCCTCGCCGGCGGCCAGCAATTGCGCGTGCTGGCGCCGATCGAGGCGAATTTTCCCGAGGGCGGCAAGGTACGCTTATCGCTGCCCGTCATGCATTGCCGTGCCTTGCCGGAATAGACCGTAATCACAAAAGACCACAGGGAGGATAAGTCATGCCGAGATTTGTCAGGTCGTTCGCCGCGTTGCCAGTAATAACAGCCAGTATGTTGTTCGCATCGCTCATGACCGGCAATGCGATTGCCGCGGGACCCGCGCCCAGCCCGGTCACGCCGGCGCTGGTATCCGCCGCGGTCAAGGAAGGCACGGTCACCTTCTACACCTCGATCGATTTGCAGGTGGCCCAGGATTTGGCCACGGCGTTCCAGAACAAATATCCGGGCATCACGGTGCAGGTCGAACGCTCGGGCGCCGAGCGCATCTATCAGCGCATCACCGAGGAATACGGCAGCAACATTCACAATGTCGACGTGGTCGATTCCTCCGATGCCGCCAATCTGGTCGATTACAAGCAGCGCAACTGGCTTGCCGCCTATGTGCCGGCCGATGTCGGCAAATGGCCGGCGCGGCAGCGCGATCCCGACGGGTTTTTCGCCGCCGACCGCGCCACGCTCTCGGTCATCGGCTACAACACCCAGCTCATCCAGCCGGCCGACGCGCCGAAAAGCTATGCCGATCTGCTCGCGCCCAAATGGAAAGGCAAGATCGTCAAGGCGCATCCGGCCTATAGCGGCAACATCATGACCGCGACCTACGAGATCTCCAAGGCGCCGGGTCTGGGCTGGGCCTATATGCAGAAGCTCGCGCAGCAAGGCATCATGCAGGTGCAATCCTCGACCGAGCCGCCGAAGAAGCTGGCGCTGGGCGAACGCCCGGTGATGTTCGACGGCAACGAGTACAACGCGCTGATGCTGATCGACACCCAGGCGCCGATCGCCATCGTCTATCCGACCGAGGGCACGCCGCTGGTTTCCGGCGCCGCCGGACTGATGAAGGACGCGCCGCATCCCAACGCCGCGCGGCTCTTCGACAGCTACCTGTTCTCGGCCGAAGGTCAGCAGCTGCTGGTCACCACGGGCGAGCTGCGCTCGTTCAATCCGGGCGTGACCGAGCCCGCCAACCGCGTGCCGTTGTCGAAGATCAAGGTGTTCACCGCCGATCCCGCCGAGCAGATCAAGGCGGTCGACGACATCAAGCAGAAATACGCGGAGTATTTCGGCACGTGAACACGGTGATGCCGGCGGCATCGGCGGCGCGCCGCCGGCATTTCGATCTTTCCGTTCCGGTGCTGGGGGCGCTTGGGCTGCTGCTTTGCGGGCTCGTTCTGTTGCCGCTTGGCTGGCTCGCCTATTACGCCTTCACCGACAAGGATGGCGGATTCACGCTCGCCAATTTCGTGCGGATTTTCACCGATCCAACCTTCGTCGAGCCGTTCTTGCGGACCTCGGCGATCGCGGTGGCGGTGGCATTGGCCTCGGTGGTGGTGGCGGCGCCGCTGGCCTGGCTGGTGGCCCGCACCGACATGCCGTTCCGGCGCTGGGTGCGGGTGATGGTAACCGCCTCCTTCGTCACGCCGCCCTTTCTGGGCGCCATCGCCTGGGAAATTCTGGCGGCGCCCAATGCCGGGATGTTGAACCAGCTTTACCAGCGGCTTTTCGCCCGCGGCCCCTATGACAATCTGTTCGACATCTATTCCGAGGCCGGGCTGGTCTTCGTCATGACCTGCTATGCCTTTCCCTACGTCTTCGTGCTGCTGGCCAACGCCATCGAGCGCATTCCGGGCGATCTCGAGGACGCCTCATCGATTCTCGGCGGCGGGCGGTGGACGACGTTGCGCCGGGTGGTTTTCCCGATGACCCTGCCGGCTCTGTTGGCGGGGGCGCTGATCGCCTTTCTCCAGGCGATGACGCAATTCGGCGCGCCCGCGATCCTCGCCTTGCCCGCGGGATTCCATGTCATCACCACCAAGATCTGGAGTCTTTTCCAATACCCGCCCCAGCCGCAGCTCGCCGCCGCCGCGGCGCTGCCGCTGTTGCTGGTCACCGTTCTGCTGCTTCAGGCGCAGCGCCGGCTTCTGGGCCGGCGCGGCTACACCGTGACCGGCGGTAAGAGCGGCATGGCGCGGCCTTTGTCCCTCGGGAAGTGGCGCTGGCCGGCGCTCGCCCTCGCGCTGGTGGTGATGACGATGACCATTCTTCTGCCCTATGCCGCGCTGATCAAGGCCTCGTTCCTGCGCACCGCTTCCGATCCGCTGACCTGGGAGAAATTCACGCTCTACAATTACCAGTGGATCTATTCCTTTCCGGAATCGCGCACCGCTTTTTTCAACAGCTTCTCGATCGGGCTGATGTCGGCCACGTGCGGCGCGGCGCTGTCCCTGGTGGTGGCGTCGCTGGCGGCGCAGCGGGGCTTCTTCGGCGCCCGCGCGCTGGGCGTGCTGGCGACATCGCCGGTGGCGATCCCGGGCATCGTGCTCGGCGTCGGGCTGTTCCTCAGCTATACGCGTCCGCCGTTGGTGCTTTACGGCACGCCCTGGATCCTGCTTCTCGCCTTCGTCACCATCGAGTTGCCCGCCGCCTATCAGCAGCTCGAAGCGGCGTTGCTCGGCCTTCACCCCGAACTCGAGGAAGCGAGCCGTATCCTCGGCGCCGGCCGGCTCCGGGTGCTGATCCAGATCACAGCACCCCTCATCGCCACCTCGGTGGTCGCCACCTGGTGCTTCATCTTCATCGGCGCGATCCGCGAGTTGTCCGCCACCATCATGCTCACCACCGCCAAGACCAAGCTGGTTTCGATCCTGATCTACGATCTCAACGAAAGCGGCGATCTTGGGCTGATCGCGGTACTGGGCCTGACGCTTCTGGCCGTCACCTTCGCGGTGGTGGGCTTCGTCAACCGGGTGGCCGGGTTGCGCCAGGGCAGTGCGCGCGCCGTACGTAATTACTAGGAGTTATGAGGGGTTAGGACATGTTCGAGGGCTTCACCACCACCACCATCGAGACCAGCGGCGTGCGCATCGTCACCGTTTACGGCGGCAAGGGGCCGCCGGTGCTGCTGATGCACGGCAATCCCTTCACCCATGTTTCCTGGCATCTGGTGGCGCCGCTGCTCGCCCGCGATTTCACCGTGGTCTGCACCGATCTGCGCGGCTATGGCGATTCCTCGAAGCCGCCCGACGGTGAGAACCACGCCAATTATTCCTTCCGCGCCATGGCGCTCGACAATGTCGAGGTCATGGCCAAATTGGGATTCAAGCAATTCAATGCGGCGGGACATGACCGCGGCGCCCGCGTGCTGCACCGGATGTGCCTCGATCATCCGGAGAAATTGCTCAAGGCCGCGATCATCGACATCATCCCGACCCACCATCTCCTCAACAACGTGTCGCGCGCCTGGGGCCTGTTCTCCTGGCATTGGTTTTTCATGGCCCAGGCCTTCGACATTCCCGAACGCATGATGGGCGCCGACGCCGAATTCTATATCCGCCGCAAACTCGGCAAGGGTCCGGCAGGTCTCAAATTCTTCGCGCCCGAGGCGCTGGCCGAATACATCCGCTGCATCAAGAATCCCGAGACCATCCACGGCATGTGCGAGGATTACCGCGCCACCTTCGGCATTGATTTGCAAATGGACGAGGCCGATTTCAAGGCCGGCAAGAAAATCACCGCTCCCTTGCTGTTGCTCTGGGGCGCCAATGGCGGGGTCGGGCGCAACCACAAGCCGATGGAGGTGTGGAAGGACTATGCCGCCGATATCCGCCGCGGCCAGGCCTTACCCTGCGGCCATTACGTGCCCGAGGAATGCCCCCAGGAGACCGCTGCGGAACTCGCGGGTTTCTTTAAAACATAAAATATAGTGTTAATTAAATACTGTTGACTCCTTCCTTGGTGTAATTAGAATTCATTGCACGGTCCGGATTTGCATTTCGGATCGCCGCGGGAATTTGAAGGGCAGCTTGCGCCGCGACACCAAACGCTAAAGCGCCACGGAGTGATCCGTGGGCCCCGTTTTCGTTGAGGGAGATTTACCCATGAACGCGATCGCTGCTCCGATCCACCCCGTCCACGCCACCCCCTGCTGCATCTGTCGCCGCGCTGCCCGATAAGGGCAGCAACGCGCCGTCAAATCTTCGCCCGCGCTGCATGCGGGCAACAGCAGGAGTAACCCATGTCTCGCAGTTCATTCCCCTATAGCCCATCCGACAGCCCGCCCAAAAATTCCTTGGGCTTCGATTACGCGCGGCCTTTCGAATTGCCGCCCGTGCCGCTCAGCCAGCGCCAGCCCTATGGCACGGCTGGCAGCGAGCCCGATCTCTGCGAGGTGCTGGCCGACCCGCTGGTGCATCTGGTGATGCGCCGGGACGGGGTGACACCGGCGGCGCTCAAGGCGGTGATCGCCCGGGCGCGCGTCAAGCTCGGCGCCGGGCTTTGCGCCAAGGCTCCCGAGTGCCTGGCTGCCTGAAAGTTCATCCCAACTCATCAGCCCATTCGAACAACCATCCGAGCAAAAAGGACCTGAATCATGAGCCGCGTTGAATCGATCGATCACGGCAGAGCCGTCTCCCGCCAATCCTCGGGTTGGGGCGAATTGTGGAGCAAGGAAGATTGGTGGGCGATCTGGCTCGGCCTCGGCATCCTGTTGCTGGGCTATGTGCTGTTCGCCAATGGTTCGAGCATCAAATGGCTGGCCGTGACGCCGGCCAAATGGACGACTTTCGATCAGCTCAGCGATCATTTCGCCGCCAATTGGCCGCGTTATCTCGGCCAATTCGCCGCCTGGCTGGCGGTGTTCTCGCTGGCCTTGAGCGCGCTGGGATTCAAGGCGCGGGAATTCGTCCCGTCCTTCATCCTGCTCTACATCCTCTCGGTCGGCACATTCGTCATCGGCCAATGGCAGACGGCGAATTACTACGGCTTCGAGGCGCCTCTGGTCGCGTTACTGGTCGGCTTGGCAATCTCCAACGTCGCGGGCCTGCCGCGCTGGCTCGATGCGGGTTTCCGCGTCGAATTCTACATCAAGACCGGCATCGTGCTTTTGGGCGCGACCCTGCCCTTCACCCTCATCCTGTGGGCCGGGCCGGTCGCCATCCTCCAGGCCTCGATCATTTCGCTGGCGACATTCTTCGTCATCTATTTCGTGGCGGTGAAGCTGGGTCTCGACAAGCGCCTGGCGGCGACTCTTGGAGCCGGGGGAGCGGTCTGCGGCGTCTCGGCCGCCATTGCCATCGCCGGGGCCGTGGGCGCCAAGAAGGAATACGCGCCCATCGCCATCACCACCGTCCTGATCTGGGCGATCGCCAGCATCTTCGTTCTGCCCTTCGCGGCGGCGGCCTTGCACCTGCCGGCGGGGGTGGGCGGGGCCTGGATCGGTACCTCGGAATTCGCCGACGCGGCCGGTTTCGCCGCGGCGCAAACCTATGGCGATTTGGCCGTCCATAACGGCCTGCCGGGCACCGCCGATCAGTCGGTCTATGCCTTCACCCTGTTGAAGGTGGTGGGCCGCGACGTCTGGATCGGCATCTGGGCCTTCGTGCTGGCCATCGTCGCCACCACGCGCTGGGAGAAGGTTCCCGGGCAAAAGGCGGATGTCGGCCAGATCTGGTGGCGTTTCCCCAAATTCATCCTGGGTTTCGTCATCGCCTCGGCGGTGGTGACCTATCTCACCACCGGCTTCAGCCTGGGCGATTTCAACAAGACGGTGAATCCGGGGCTGGTGGCGCCGATCAAGGATATCCGCACCTGGGCTTTCATCTTCAGCTTCCTGAGCATCGGGCTCACCACGCGCTTCCGCGAGCTGGCCAAGGCCGGGGCGAAACCCTTCCTCGCCTTCAGTTCGGGCGCCGTCGTGAACATTGCACTGGGTCTGGTGCTCTCGGCGGTGGTGTTCGCCGATCACTGGGCCAATCTTGCCCGCTGAACTTCCCCCGGTGAGCGCAGGGCCGGCCCACGCGACGAAGCGTGCGTGCCGGTCCTGCGTGCATTTTCGCGACGACCCGGATTACCTCGAAGCGGAGTTGCCGGGATTGTCGAGCCTCAGCTCCGGCCGCGCATCGGTGCGCGCTTCGGACGGGCTCTGCCAGTTTCACGGGCGTTTCGTGAGCGCTTTTTCCACCTGTCCCGATTTCGAGCCGCCGGCGCGCTGACCGCGCCCCGGTCACGCTGCCGAGCCCGGCGACAAGCCCGACAACAATAAGTTTGCAACCAAGCGACGCAACCGAGGCCGTTACGGGCAACCGCCCTGCGGCGGCGACGGTATATTTTTGCAGTCTTGATTGTGGCCAATCATTCAGTAACCTTTCCAAGGCTCAAGATTTCATCCTTGGATATCACGGATGTTTCAAGGGCGAGGCGTAAGGCAAAGGGGCTAAATGATGGAAATGCGCCGTTTGGTGCGCGGTGGCATTCGGTCGGGCCGTTTTTCCGATTTCCGGCTGATTAGAGCATCCGGCTTGCTCGCGGCGGCGCTGGGATTGCTCGGCGGATGCGTGACATCCAATTGGGGCGACCATCCCGATCCGCCTTTGACCGAAGATAAGGGCGTCGTGATCATGTTTACCGGCTTAACCCTGGTGCCTGGCGTCGACGCCGTTTGGAACTCCGGCGTGTCTACCGCGACTCAGGAAATCAGAGACGCTGGGGTCCCCGCCGAGATTTATGCACCCCAGGAATGGGAGAAGGCCTTGCAATACGTCAAGACCTTGCCGGATGCACGGCATTTGCCGGTAGCGATCGTCGGATATTCGCTCGGCGCCCACGCCGGCACCGAGCTTGCCAGGGCTCTGAAAGACGCGGGAATCCCGGTTCAGACCCTGGTCGCGCTCGAGCCCTTCGACGCCATACCGGTGAGCTGCAACGTCAGCTACGCCCTCGACGTTCATTCGGACGTGCTGACGGTGATGACCGGCAGCTTCGAATCTGAATCCGGTTTCACTGGCACGATGGAAGATTGGACTTACCATCTGCCGGATCCGGTGTTCCATTTTACGGTCGTGGCGGACAGCAATATCCGCGCCCTCGTCCTGCAAAAAATACTCGATGGCGCCGGGGTACGCCGCCGTCCACCGCCCGCCGGCGAGACGGCTTGTCTGTCGAACGCCATGCCCGTCGCCGCCACGAACAAATGAACAAGGTTTTCTTGCGCGCATCGCCCGAAAAGAAAAGCCGCCTATGTCCGGATGTCCGGAAGGGTCGCGGTTGAAAACCTGAGCGCCGACACAGCGGACCGACGCGACGTGGAAAAAAGAGGCCAGTGACGTTTCGGTCCCGCGTTCAATGTCGCGGCGATCCGGATTGCCTCGGCCGCGCTTCGAACGGGCTCTGCCAGTTTCACGGGCGTTTTGTGAGCGCTTTTTCCACCCGCCCCGATTTCGACCCGCCGGCGCCCTGACTGAATCCGGCCCTGCCGACTCGCCTCGATCCGCCGATTTCCGGCAGGTGTGACTATTTCTTCAAGGGCTGTGGATAAACGTGGCGCGCCCGGAGAGATTCGAACTCCCAACCCCCAGATTCGTAGTCTGGTGCTCTATCCAGTTGAGCTACGGGCGCTTTCAATTGTCACGGAAGCGGGGCGAAACTAGCCGTATCGTGGGGGCGCTGGCAAGCCGATTTCCCCGCTGCCAGCGGGGCTAAGGGCTGTGGAAAAAGGGCCAGCGGGAAACGCTTGTGGCTTTATCGGCCGTTCGCGTAAACTCGGTCAATTAAGGGGACTTGAATTTTAGGGGGGTTGTGGCTCGGATGACACCGCGTATTAGCCGTTACGCCGTTCTGGCCGCCATGGTGCTGCTCAGCGGCTGTTCCTATACCGACAATCTGTTCGGCGGGAGCTCGTCGAGCAAGACCGCCGCTGCGCCGCCCGATCAGGGTACGGTCTATCAAATTCCGGCCTCCGCCGCCGAGACGAACGCGCAGCCGATGTTCAACGCGCCCGCCAGTTCGAGCATGTCGTCCACGGCGAGCAGCAGCGGCACCGTCGTCGGCCAAAAGATTCAAGAGCTGCGCGGCGATCTCGCCAAGGTCAAGGCGAACTTGGCGCAGCACCAACAGGACATGGCCGCGGCTCATACTGCGGTTCAAACCGACTCGACGTCCTATTTCAACACCGTGGCCGGCATCAATTCCCGGCTGCAGGCGGGCACCACCGCCGGCAATCCGGAGCTGATTACGGCGTGGAACACGGCGCAGAGCACGCTCGACAAGCTCAGCGCGGATATCGGACGCCTCAACACGATCTCGACCCAGGCGGCCGCGGATTCGTCCTTGTCCTCCTACATTGCGGATAACACCCGCGCCGCCTTCGCGCTGCAGGGCGCCGTGGACGAGGATCACCGCCAGTTGACCCTGATCCAGGCCGATAACGCCGCTACCTCGGTGCAAATCGACGCGCTGCTCAGTTCCTTGAGCGACGAGATCAACCGCCAGAACAACTACGTCAATAATGAGCGCCAGAACCTCGTTACCCTGTCGCAGGCGATCAAGGCCGGCCAGCTCTTCGGGCCGAGCCTCGCCAATCGCGTCTCCGGCCCGCCCAGTGGGGCGCCGATGCCGCCGCCGCGCGCCACGCCGAAGCCGCAGGGCGCCAATACCGGTGGCGCGCTGGTGGTGATCAATTTCGACCGGCCGGACGTCGCTTATGAACAGGCGCTCTATACCGCGGTCAGCCAGGCGCTCGAACGCAAGCCCTCGGCCACCTTCGATCTGGTGGCGGTGGCTCCCAATGCCGGCAATTCGGCGCAGGTGGCGGTCAACGCGGATGCTTCCAAGCGTAACGCCGAGAAGGTGATGGATTCGCTCACCAGCATGGGCCTGCCGGCGGACCGGGTTTCGCTGTCGGCGACTACCAGCGGCGACGTCAAGAATAATCAGGTTCGCATCTTCGTCCGTTAAATTAGCCCGCCAGAGACGGGGTCCGCTTAGGACCAGCCGGGGGTTCCGGCCGTCCTAGGCGAAACGGTGCCGGCGCGTTATCGTCCGGCCCATGCCTGCAGCATCTTCATTCACCAAGACCTTTCCGGTCAGCTGGGAAGAATTGCACCGCCATTCGCGGGCCCTTGCCTGGCGGCTGCTCGATCTCGGTCCATGGAAGGGTATCATTGCGATCACCCGCGGCGGCCTTGTCCCGGCGGCCATCGTGGCGCGCGAACTCGATCTGCGCCTGGTCGACACCGTCTGCATCGCCAGTTATGACGACCGCCAGCAGGGGCCGGTTGAAATTTTGAAGGCGGTTTCCGGCGACGGCGCGGGGTTCCTGTTGATCGACGATCTGGTGGATACCGGCCGCACCGCCGAGGTGGCGCGCCGCATGCTGCCCAAGGCGCATTTCGCCACGGTCTATGCCAAGCCGAAGGGCCGGCCCTTGGTCGACAGCTTCGTCACCGAGGTCAGCCAGGACACCTGGATACTCTTTCCCTGGGACATTGCGCCGCAATTCGCTCCGCCCATCGCCCATTCGCGGGACGGGGGCCAGTGAGCGCGTCGACAATGACGGGCCAATCCCGTCCGGTGGTGAAGCTTCTTCCCGGCCGCCACAAACGCGTCGAGGCCGGCCATCCTTGGGTGTTTTCAAACGAGGTGGCGATGGACCCGGCCGCCAAGGCCCTGGTTCCGGGCGGGCTGGTGCGGCTCGAAGCCGTCAGCGGCAAGGCGCTGGGCGTGGCCATGTTCAATCCGCACACGCTGGTGGCCGCACGTATTCTCGACCGCGATTCCAGCCGCGCCATCACCAGCGAATTCTTCGCCGAACGCCTGGAAGCGGCGCTTGCCCTGCGCCAGAGGCTCTATCCCGAACCCTACTACCGTCTCGTCCATGCCGAGGCGGACGGCATGCCCGGCACGGTGATCGACCGCTTCGGCGAGGTGTTGGCTTGCCAGATCAACACCGCCGGCATGGCGTTGCTGGAGACCGAACTCCTCGCCGCCTGCGCCGCCGTGCTGAAACCCAAGGCGGTGATCTTCCGCAACGATTCCTCGGCGCGCAAGCTCGAGGGCCTCGCCGAGGAAGTGCGGGTGGTGGCGGGCGACATATCCGGCAAGGTGGAATTGCGCGAGAACAATGCGCGCTTCTTCGCCGATGTCTTGGCGGGCCAGAAGACCGGCTGGTTCTACGATCAGCGCGAGAACCGGCGTTTCGTCGCCTCCTTGGCGAAAGACGCCTCGGTGCTCGATCTCTATTGCTTCGGCGGCGGCTTCGCGGTTGCCGCGGCTTTAGCCGGGGCGAAGAATGTCACCGCCATCGATCGTTCCGAACCGGCGCTGGCTCTGGCGCAAAGCTCAGCCGAGGCCAACAATGTTACGTCACGTTGCACCTTCTCGCGCGGTGAAGCCTTCGCCGAGCTGGAACGCCTGGCGGGATCGGGGGCGCGTTTCGACGTCGTGGTCGCCGATCCGCCGGCTTTCGTCAAAAGCCGGAAAGACCTCGGCGCCGGACTCAAGGGTTATCGCAAGCTCGCCCGGCTGGCCGGATCGGTTGTGGAGAAGAACGGGTTGTTGTTCATCGCCTCCTGTTCGCACAACGTGGACGAGGCGTCTTTCGCCGAGGCGGTGCGGCACGGTCTGGCCGATGCCGGGCGCAGCGGGCGCATTCTCCTAAGCTCGGGCGCCGCCCCCGACCACCCGGTGCATCCTTTCCTGCCCGAGAGCGCCTATCTCAAGGCGCAGACCTTGGCGCTGGATTAGCTAAATCAGCCTTACGGCAGGGTAAGCGCGAATACCGTGCCGGTTCCGGTGCTGGATTTGAGCTGGATGTCGCCGCCATGGGCGCGCATCACCTCGCGCGCGATGGCCAATCCGAGCCCGGTACCGCCGGGCCGCGCCGAGCCGGCGAAGGGCCGGAACAAATTCTCCCGCGCCTTGGGGGCAAGGCCCGGCCCGTCATCCGACACTTCGATCACGGCGCCCTTGCCCGCCCGCCGGGCGCGGAATAGGCACCGCCGGGCCCCGGCCTCGGCCGCGTTGCGCGTTAAATTCTCCAAGGCGCGGAAGAGCTGATCCCGGTCGGCTTGGACGGTGAAATCCTCCGGTACCTCATTGACCAGCTTGAAGCCGTTGCCGTTCGCGGCCGGGGCCACATTCTCGCCGATTTCCGCGATCAGGCCGCGCAGCGCGAAGAAGCTGGGATTGAGCTTCGCCCCGTCCTGGCGGGTGAAGTTGAGCGTGCCGGTGCACAACGCCACGGCGCGGTCGATGGCCGCGATGAGGCCGGGCGTCACCCGCTTCACTTCGGGCGAATCGCTTTCCGAAAGCCGGTCGGACATCAGCCGCACGGTGGACAGAATTCCGCGCAGATCGTGATTGATCTTGTTGACCGCGGCGCCAAGGGCGGCGAGGCGTTCCTTCTGTTTCAACGCCTGACGCACGGTTTCCTGCATCGCCGCCAGTTCGCGTTGGGCCAAGCCGATCTCGTCGCCGCGGCCGCCGGGGGTTTCGGCGTGCGCCGCGTCCTCGGGGTCCTTGCGGAAGGCGACCATGCTGGCGGTCAGGCGTTTCAGTGGCGCCACCAACAGCCATTGCAGGGTGAGATAAACCAGCGCCCCGGTGATGAGCGAGACCACCAACGAAACCTCGAGCACCCTCGCGCCGAATTCCCACATCTCGGCGCGCATCGGCTGTTCGTCGAGCAGCACCTCGACCGTGACCGATGGATCCTTGGGCGCCACCCCCAAAACCCGCAGCACGCGATTGCCATGCATCGACAGCGTCATCATCGCGTCGCCGATCATCGCCAGCATGCCCTGGCTGCGCAGATCGTAGGTCGCATCGACGCTGGGTGGCATGTCGGGGGACAGCATCAGCGTCCGGTCCGGAGTATGCACCACGATGCCATGGGCGCCGACATGGTCCAGGAGCTCGTTGGTGAGCTCCTTGCTCACCATGTTGTCGGGGGTGACTTCGAGCGCCGAAATCGCGAGCTGGGCCGCATCGATATGATCCTCGAGATAGCCCAGGCGGAAGCGCGATACCGAAGGCACGAAGATCAACACCACGCTGAGCATGACGAAAACCACGGTCAGCACCAGCAGCCGGGCCGAAAGCCCGCCTGGAAACAAGGGTTTGCCCGTTTCTGCCGTCATTCTTGGTTCCTGGCCCAATCCTTAGCCTTACCCCGGCCTGATTCCGGGTGATCTCCGCCCCTATCCCGGGGGTAGGCAGCCGTCGTAAGCTCTTCCACCGCAACCCTTTTGTAACCTTGGCGGCGCCGTCCGAGATTGACTTCGCCCACCCGCTTTCGTATACAGCGCCGTCCATCGAGCGAGAAGCATCGCCGGAGTACCAGCCGTGAAGCGCACTTATCAACCGAGCAAACTCGTCCGCAAGCGCCGCCATGGCTTTCGCGCGCGCATGGCCACCGTCGGTGGCCGCCGCGTGATTTCCAGCCGCCGTGCCAAGGGTCGCAAGCGCCTTTCGGCTTGAGCACCGGGCGCGGCGCCCCAGCGGCGGCATCATGATCAAGGTCGAGCGTCTCAAGCGGCGGGCCGATTTTCTGGCCGTTGCCGGCCAGCGGCGCAAATATGTCGCCCCCGGTCTGATTCTCCAGGCCTGCCGGAGTAATGCCGCGGAACGGAATTCGGCGCGGCTGGGCTTTACCGCCAGCCGCAAGGTCGGCATCTCGGTTAAGCGCAATTTGGCGCGGCGCCGGTTGAAGGCCGCCGCGCAACAGGTGCTTGAGCGTCACGCCGCTCCGGGCCATGATTACGTGGTGATCGCGCGCGGCGAGACGCTGACGCGCAAGTTTCCCGATCTGCTGCTCGATCTCGAAACCGCGATGCGGCGCCTCGGCGCCTGGGAAGAATAGAGTGGGCAAGGGGAACGGATCATCATGCTAAGCGCCGGCTTGCGCGGCTTCATAAGGCTCTATCAGCTGCTGGTTTCGCCGCTCCTGGGGCCGCGCTGCCGTTATTGGCCGAGCTGCTCGGAATACGCGTCGCAAGCGATCCACGATCACGGGCCCGGGCGCGGCCTGCTGCTTGCGGCCAAGCGTCTGCTGCGTTGTCACCCCTGGGGCGGTTCGGGCGTCGATCCCGTGCCTCCCGTTGCCTGCGGCAGGTCCTAGACCATGGATCAGCAGCGCAACCTGTTTCTCGCCATCGGCATTTCGATCGCCATCCTGGTCGGATTTCAGTTTTTCTACGCGCGGATATTTCCGCCCAAGCCCGAGCCTGTGGTGCAAACCCAGAGCACGCCGGCTTCTCCCGGCGCCTCGGCTCCGGGTCAGGCGGCGTCTCCGGCGCAGGGCGGCGCGGCAGTGCCCGGAATCCAGGGCGCGGTCGTAACCGCTTCGCGCGAAAGCGTGCTCGCCCAATCGCCGCGGGTCGCAATCGCCACCCCCCGGCTCAAGGGCTCGATCAATTTGACCGGCGGACGGATCGACGATCTGACCCTCATCGATTATCGCGAGACCATCGATCCCAACAGCCCCCAGATCGTGTTGCTGGCGCCCGACGGCACCGAGTATCCCTATTTCGTCGAATTCGGCTGGGTGGCGGGCGATGCCGCGGCCAAGGTGCCCGGACCGGATACGCGCTGGACCTCCTCGGGCGGCGCGCTTACCCCCGATCATCCGGTCGATCTCACCTGGGACAACGGCGCCGGTCTGACTTTCACCCAGCATTACGCGATTGACGCGAATTACATGTTCACCGTCACGTCGCGGATATTGAACCGCACCAATCAGCCGGTGAACCTGGTTCCCTATGAGCGGATCGCGCGGCTGGGCGAGGTGCAGACGTCCAAGACCTATCTGCTGCATGAAGGCCCGATCGGCGTACTCGACGGCAAGCTGCATGACGGGTCTTGCGTTCTGGGATTGGCCTGCGACCCGTTCAATTATCCCGACATGAAGAACGGCAATCTGCCGCCCGCCTATGCCAGCACCGGCGGCTGGTTGGGGTTCACCGACAAATACTGGCTCACCGCGCTGATCCCCGACCAGGGACAGGTCATCCACGCCGACCTCAAATACGGCACGGCGGGCAACACCGACATCTATCAGACCGACTACACCGGTCCCGTCCAGTCGGTCGCGCCCGGCCAATCGGCCGAAACCGCCAGCCATGTCTTCGCCGGCGCCAAGGAAGTGGCGCTGCTCGACCGCTACGAGATTCAGAACCGGATTCCGAGCTTCGACCGCGCCATCGATTTCGGCCTGTTCTATTGGATCACCAAGCCGATCTTCCTGATGCTCGACTTCTTCTACAAGCTGATCGGCAATTTCGGCCTCGCCATCATGCTGCTCACCGTGATCATCAAGCTCGCCTTCTTCCCGCTGGCCAATAAATCCTACCGGGCGATGGGCAAGATGAAGAAGCTGCAGCCCGAAATCCAAAAGCTGCGGGAAAAATTCGGCGAAGATAAAGAGAAGCTCAACAAGGAGATGATGGCGCTTTACAAGCGCGTCGGGGCCAATCCGATGGCGGGATGCTTGCCCATCGTCATCCAGATTCCGGTGTTCTTCTCGCTCTACAAGGTGCTCTACGTCACCATCGAGATGCGCCAGGCGCCGTTCTACGGCTGGATCCACGATCTCTCGGCGCCCGATCCCACCACCTTCGTCAATTTGTTCGGGCTGTTGCCTTTCGCGCCGCCCGAGATCGCCTTCCTGCATTCGATCATGCATATCGGCGCTTGGCCGCTGATCATGGGCGTTACCATGTTCCTGCAACAGAAGCTCAACCCGGCGCCGCCCGACCCGATCCAGGCCAAGATGTTCATGGTGCTGCCTTTCGTGTTCACCGTCATGCTTGGGCAATTCGCCGCGGGTCTGGTGATCTACTGGAGCTGGAACAATCTGCTCTCGATCGCCCAGCAATGGACGATCATGCGGCGCGCCCGGAACGACTAGCCTGATGATCGAGGCCGCCGCGGTTTATCCCCCGAACGCGGCCCCGGACCAGAAAGCGCGCGAGGCCGGGCGTTTGCTTTTCGCGCAACCCTGCCGCTTCACCGCCGGGGCGGATAATCCCGGGGCCTTGCCGCCGGAAGGCCTGCCCGAAATCGCCTTCCTCGGCCGCTCCAATGTCGGCAAGTCGAGCCTGCTCAACGCGCTCACCCGTCACAAGGCGCTGGCGCGGGTCTCGCGCACGCCCGGCCGCACCCGCCAGATCAATTTCTTCGATCTCGGCGGACGGGTGACGCTGGTCGACCTGCCGGGTTACGGCTTTGCCCGCGCCTCGAAGACCGAACTCGACGATTGGGCCGATTCGATCGGTTTCTATCTTGGCCGCCGCTCCAGCCTGAAACACGCCTTGGTGCTGATCGATGCCCGCCATGGGCTGAAGGACAGCGACCGCGCGGCCTTCAAGTTCCTGGGGGGCAATGCGATTCCCGCCTTGGCGGTGCTGACCAAATCCGACGCTTTGAAGCCCGCCGTACTCGCTGCCATGCTCGCCTCGACCGATGCGGAATTGCGCCGCTTTCCCTCGGCTTTTCCGGCGGTCTTCGCTGCCAGCGCGCGCAGCGGCGACGGCATCGCCGAATTGCGCGGCATGATCGCCACGCTGGCGAGCTTGGCAAGGGAACGCTATAAACCCCCGCCATGAGCGAGAAAATCCCACCCGCCGTAATCGACGCCGCCGCCGCGGCCAAGGCGGTCACGCTGTCCGAGGCGCTGCCTTATATGCGGCGCTATTCCGGCAAGACCGTCGTGGTCAAATATGGCGGCCACGCCATGGGCGATACGTCCATCGCCCAGATGTTCGCGCATGACGTGGTGCTGCTGAAGCAGGTCGGCATCAATCCCATCGTCGTCCATGGCGGCGGGCCGCAGATCGGCCAGATGCTCGAACGGCTCAAGATCAAGAGCTCCTTCGTCGACGGGTTGCGCGTCACCGACAAGGACACGGTCGAGATCGTCGAGATGGTGCTGTCGGGATCGATCAACAAGGAAATCGTCGCCGCCATCAACAAGGCCGGCGGCAAGGCAATCGGCCTTTCGGGCAAGGACGCCGATCTGATCCGGGCGAAGAAGCTCACCAAGAAACGCGCCGAGAGCGACAGCAACATCGAGAAGGTGCTCGATCTGGGCTTCGTCGGCGAACCCGCGGCGGTCGATGCCGCGGTGCTGGAGCACCTGATCCGCTCCGACATCATCCCGGTGATCGCACCCATCGGCGTCGGTGCCCACGGCGAGACCTACAACATCAACGCCGATACCGTGGCGGGGGCGGTGGCGGGCGCGGTCAAAGCGGTGCGGTTGTTGCTGCTGACCGACGTGACCGGCGTGCTCGACGAGAAGAAAAAACTCGTGCACGAGCTTTCGGTGGCCGAGGCCAAGGCGATGATAGCCGCCGGCACCATCTCGGGCGGCATGATTCCCAAGATCGAGACCTGCCTGGAAGCGGTGGCGGCGGGGGTCGAGGCTTCGGTCATCATCGACGGAAGGGTTCCGCATTCGATATTGCTCGAGCTTTTCGCCGATCACGGCGTCGGCACGCTGATCCGCCGCCGCAAGCGCGGGCGGTAAGCCCTTTCATGCCGTCTTCCCCGACCCCGCTCGATCGTATCGACACCTGGATTTTCGATCTCGACAACACGCTCTATCCGGCCTCGTGCCAGCTTTACCTCGAGGTGGAAGAGCGCATGGGCCGATTCATCATGGAAGAGTTGCGGCTCGACCATGCGGGCGCGCATGAATTGCGCCGGCGTTATTTCAACCAGCACGGCACCACGCTGCGCGGGCTGATGGACGAATACGGCGTACCGCCCGAGCGTTTCCTCGAATACGTGCACGAGATCGATTTATCGGCGGTGGCGAAGGACCCGGCGCTGGATCGCGCGCTGACGGATTTGCCCGGGCGCAAGCTGATCTTCACCAACGGCACCAGGCGCCATGCCGAGCGCGTGCTTGACCGTTTGGGGCTGGCGGCGCATTTCGATGCCATCCACGACATCGCCGCGATCGATTACCTGCCGAAGCCCAATCCCGCGGGCTACCGCGATCTGATATCGCGTTACGGCGTGGCGCCTGGCCGCGCCGCCATGGTCGAGGACATGGCGCGCAATCTGCCGCCGGCGGCGGCGCTGGGCATGACCACGATCTGGCTCAGCAACGGACCGCATCCCGAACTCGACACCGGTCATGCGCCGCATATCCACCATACCGTCGATGATCTGGCGTCATTTCTGGCCGAGGCCGGGCGCAAGGCCCCGGTCACTCCGGCAGGGGAATAAGCTCGTCATCGCCCGGCACGCGGGCGAATTGTCCGGTCTTCCAATCCTTCTTGGCTTGCTCGATGCGCTCCTGGGAACTCGAGACGAAATTCCACCAGATGTGACGCGGCCCGTCGAGAGCCTCGCCGCCGAGCAGCATGAGCCGCGTGGGTTCGGAGGTTTCTAGAATCACCTTCGCTCCTTCGCGGAACACCAGCATGCGGCTCTTATCGTAGCGCTGCCCTTCGAGCGCGACCGCGCCCTCGACGATATAGGCGGCACGCTCGGCGTGTTCCTTATCGAGTTCAAGCCGCGCTCCGGCTTTCATCGCCGCATCGGCATAGAACATGCCCGAGAACACCTCGACCGGGGCACGTTGGCCCAACAACGTTCCCGCCAAGAGCCGCAGGGTCGTGCCTTCGCCCTCGATCACCGGCTGTGCTGCCGTGGCGTAATGCGCGAATTGCGGCGCGGTTTCCTCGAATTTCCGGGGCAACGCCACCCAGCTCTGGATGCCGTGGAGCCGCGAGCCGCGCGGGCGTAACTCGGGCGGGGTGCGCTCGGAATGGGCGATGCCGCGCCCGGCGGTCATCCAATTGACCTCGCCCGGCCGGATCGGCTGGGCGCTGCCCAGATTGTCACGGTGCATGATCTCGCCCTCGAAGAGATAGCTGATGGTGGCGAGGCCGATATGCGGGTGCGGCCGCACATCCATGCCCTGGCCCGGGGCGAATACCGTGGGGCCGAAATGGTCGAAAAACACGAAAGGCCCGACCGACCGCCTTTTGGCAAAGGGCAGCACCCGCCGCACCGAAAACCC
>Ga0181519_10001922_pt1 | contig 17970 bp, 14 predicted proteins | sample PEATcosm2014_Bin_26_FD_121102 | JGI IMG/M metagenome (GOLD analysis project Ga0181519, IMG submission 121102) | Peatland microbial communities from MTU Mesocosm Facility, Houghton, MI, USA - PEATcosm2014_Bin02_10_metaG | ecosystem: Environmental > Terrestrial > Soil > Wetlands > Peat | place...
CCGGGCAGATCGCGCAGCTCGGCCTCGGTCTCGGGTAGGGCGCCGCCGCGCGCGGCCAGTTCGCGGGCGCAGGCATGCAGGTTGCGGGCGCGGGCGTAGTAGCCCAGGCCCGCCCAGGCCACCAGGATCTCGTCGAGGTGCGCGGCGGCGAGCGCGTGGACATTCGGCCAGCGCTTTATGAAGGCGTTGAAGAAGGGTTCGACGGCGGCCACGGTGGTCTGCTGCAGCATCACTTCGGACAGCCACACGCGATAGGGATCGGTCGGCGCCCCGGCGCCCTGTTTGCCCGGCGCCGTCCGCCACGGCAGGCGGCGCGCATGCCGGTCGTACCAGGCGAGCAATCGGCGCGCGAGAATATCCGGCGGAGAGTGTGGCATCGCGCTCAGGATAGCATAGAATGAGACGATGAAAGACCCGGCGCAGGACCGAACGGCGGAACGCAGCGGACGCGCGAGCCCGCGCCCGATCGGCGAGTTGAGCGGCCGGCTGGTGGCGAAGCCCTTGGGCAAGCGGGGGTTCGCCGCCGCCGCGCTGGTGGCGCAATGGGCGGCGATCGTGGGTCCCGCGCTGGCGCATTCGACCCTGCCGCTGCGCGTGGTGTTCCCGCGCGGCGAGCGCAACCGCGGCACCCTGCACCTCAAGGTCGCCTCGGGCGCGATGGCGCTGCAATTGCAGCATCTCGCTCCGCTGATCATCGAGCGCGTCAACGGCCATTTCGGCTACGCCGCCGTCGCCCAGCTCGCCTTCGCGCAGGGACCGGTGCCGCGCCGCGCCGCGCCGCCCATCGCCGAGGCCGCGCCCGCGGTCGCGCGCGAGATCGATTCCGCGCTCGCCGCCCGGATCGCCGCGCTGCCCGAAGGCGATCTGCGCCAGGCGCTGACCAGCCTCGGACGGCGGCTTGCGAGCGCATGGCAACGGCCCTAATATCCGGCGCTCCCATTTCTACGGAGGTAGCTTTGCCCGGTGTGTGGCGCGTGGTGGCGGCGGCGGTACTGGCCCTGGGGGTGTCGGGGACGGTGGCCTCGGCCGAGGACAAGGTTTGGCCGCTGGACGTGACCCTGGGCAAGGCCGACGCTCCCAATACGGTGATCGAATATTTCTCGCTCAACTGCCCGCATTGCGCGCGCTTCGAAGCCGACCCGTTCCCCAAGCTGAAGGCCGAGTTCGTCGACACCGGCAAGGTCAAGTGGGTGATGCGCGACTATCCGCTCAACGACGTGGCGCTGGCCGCGGCGATGATCGCCCACTGCTCGGGCGACCGCTACATGGCCTTCGTCGACGCCTTCTTCCAGACCCAGCAGGCCTGGGCCGGCGCCAAGGATCCGTTGGGCGCGATCAAGATCACCGCGCGGATCGGCGGCATGGACGGGCCGGCTGTGGATAAGTGCCTGGCCGACAACACGATGCTGACCGCCATCAATGCCCGCGCGACCGAGGGCACCGAAAAGCTGGGCGTAAAAGCGACGCCCACTTTCTTCGTAAATGGCGATAAGGTGGAGGGCGAGAGATCCTACGACGAGTTCGCCAAGCTGTTGCACGCGGCAAAATAGGAAACGCGATCGCGCCATGATCATGACCGCAGCGGGCGGCACGCCTTGATTCACTTCGAACGCCTTCGCCTTTCCGGGTTCAAATCCTTTGTCGATGCCGTCGATGTGCCGATCGCGCCGGGCATGACCGGCATCGTCGGCCCCAATGGCTGCGGCAAATCCAATCTGGTCGAGGCGTTGGCCTGGGTGATGGGCGAGACCTCGGCGCGGTTGATGCGCGGCGCCGAGATGGACGACGTGATCTTCGGCGGCTCGGCGACGCGCCCCTCGCGCAACTTGGCCGAGGCGTCGCTCGTGCTCGACAACAAGGACCGCAACGCGCCCTCGCAGTTCAACGATTCCGACACCATCGAGGTGATCCGCCGCATCGATCGCGGCCGCGGCAGCACCTATCGCGTCAACGGCAAGGAAGTGCGCGCCAAGGACGTTCATATCCTATTCGCCGACGCCTCGGCCGGGCCGCGCTCGCCCGCCATCATCAATCAGGGCCGGGTCGGCGCACTGATCTCGTCGAAGGCCACCGACCGGCGCAGCCTGCTCGAGGAAGCCGCCGGGATCGGCGGCCTGCACGCCCGCCGCCACGAGGCCGAGCTGCGCCTGCGCGCGGCCGAAGCCAATCTCGCCCGGCTCGTAGACGTCGTCGGCGCGCTGTCCCAGGAATTGGCCGGGCTGAAGAAGCAGGCCCGCCAAGCCTCGCGCTACCGCAACCTGTCCGAGCATATCCGCGCCGCCGAAACCAGGCTCTTGGCCGCGCGCTGGAACGCCGCGTCCGCGCAGCTGGCCGCCACCCTCGACGGCGTGGCCGAGGCCGAGCGCGAAGTCGAGACGCTGACCGGGCTGGCCGCCGCCGCCGCGACCGCCCAGGCCGATGCCGCGTCCCGCCTGCCCGAGCTGCGGCGCCGCGAAAGCGAATGCGCCGCCACGATCCAGCGCCTGGCCGGCGTGCGCGAACGGCTCGACGCCGAGCAGGAACGCATCGCCGGCGCCCAGCGCGACCTCAACGATCGCGTGGCGCAGTTCACATCCGACCTCGAGCGCGAAGGCACGCTGGCCGCCGACGCCACCCGCGCCGCCGCCCTGCTGGCCGATGAGCGCGCCGCGCTCGTGGCCGCCCGCGAGGGCCACGAGCAGCGCGAGGAAGGAGCGCGCCTGGCCGCCGAGGAGGCCGGCGCCGCGACCCGCGCGGTGCAAGCCGAACTCGACCAGGCGGTCACCGCCGCCGCCGCCATCGATGCCGAACGGGCCGCCGCGCAACGCGCGCTGGCCGAAGCCAGCACTCGGCGCCAGCGCCTGACCGCGCGGGCCGGCGAACTGGCCGTGCAGCTCGAACGCGCGCGGGTCGATGCGGTCGATCCCGCGCTGCTGGCCGGCGCCGAAAGCCAATTGGCCGAAGCCGCCGCGCGCATCGAGGCGCGCCGCGCCGCCGCCGCCGAGGCCGATGCCCGTCGCGCCCAGGCGCAGGACGAATACGACCGCGTGCGCGACCTGCTGCGCACGCTGCAGGCCGAGCGCGCCGGACTGCTGGCCGAGGCCAAGGCCCTGGCCGATCTGCTGGGTCGGCCCGACCAGGCGCCGCTGCCGCCCTTGGCCGAGCAGATGGTGGTGCCGCACGAATACGAGGCCGCGCTAGGCGCGGCGCTGGGCGACGATCTAGCCGCGCCGGTCGATGCTGATGCGCCGGCGGCGTGGCGCACCCTGCCCCCGTTCGAGGATTATCCGCCGCTGCCGATGGGCGCGCAGTCCTTCGCCACCCTGATCACCGCGCCCGCCACCCTGGCGCGGCGGATGTCGCAGACCGGGCTGATCGAACCCGACATGGGCGCGGTCCTGCAGCGCCAGCTGCGGCCGGGCCAGCGGCTGGTCAGCCGCGCCGGCGATCTGTGGCGCTGGGACGGCTACACTTTGCGCGCGGGCACCATGGCGGCGGCGACCGCGCGGCTGCATCATCGCAACCGCCTGCGCGATCTCGAACCCCTCATCGCCGAGTCGCAGCGCGGCTGCAACGCGGCCGAGGCCGATGCATCCGACCGCGCGACCGCCTCGGACCAGGCCACCCAGAACGACCGCGCCGCGCGCGATGGCTTGCGCGCCGCCGAGACCGAATTCGCCGCCCGCCGCAACGAGCATGGCGCGATCGCCGCGCGCTCGGTCGCCGCGGCCTCGCGCCTCGCCGCGCTGACAGAACAGGACACGGCCACACGGGCCGATCTGGCCGAGGCCGAGGCCGCCGAGAGCGCGGCGCAGGCCGCCGCCGCGCCCCGTCCCGATGACGATCTGGTGCGCGGACGCGTCGCCGAACTGCGCGCGCTGCTGGCCGAGCGTCAGTTGCGCCAGGTCGAGGCCGAGGGTCGGCGCGACCGGCTGCGCGGCGAAGAAGCCGAGCGCAATCGCCGCTTGGGCGCGATCGACGGCGAACGCGCCGGCTGGATCGAACGCGCCGACGCCGCCCTGCGCCATGCCGCCGCCCTGACCGAACGCCGCGCCGCCGCAGCGGCCGAACTCGAGCGGCTGGCCGCGCTGCCCGCCGCGCTCCAGCGCCAGCGCGAGGGCTTGCGCGACGAAACCCTGGCCGCCGAGGATCGGCGCCGCATCGCCGCCGCCGCGCTCGCCGACGGCGAGCAGGCCCAGACCGCGGCCGATCGCGCCGTGCGCGAAGCCGAGCATGCGCTGGCCGCCGCGCGCGAGGAACGGGTGCGGCGCGAAGGTCTGGTGGGCGCCGCCCGCGAAGCCTCGAAGGGCGTGGCCGAACGCATCGCCGAGCGGCTGCAGATCCAGCCCGAGGAATTGATGGAATTGCCCGAAGCGCAGGAGCCCGGCGATCTGGCCGAGGTCGAGGCGCGCTGGCAGCGGCTGGTGCGCGAGCGCGACGGCATGGGTCCGGTCAATCTGCGCGCCGAGGAAGAGGCGGCCGACATGGAGAAGCGGATCGGCGATCTCAACGCCGAGCGCGACGATCTGGTGGCCGCCATCGCGCGGCTGCGGCGCGGCATCGGCGAGCTCAACCAGGAGGGCCGCCAGCGTCTGGTCGATTCGTTCGAGACGGTCAATCGCCAGTTCGTCGTGCTGTTCACGCGCCTGTTCGGCGGCGGCCGCGCCCATCTGACGCTGACCGAGTCCGAGGATCCGCTGGAAGCCGGTCTCGAGATCATGGCCAGCCCGCCGGGCAAGAAGCTGCAGGTCCTGTCGCTGCTGTCGGGCGGCGAGCAGGCCCTGACGGCGCTGGCGCTGCTGTTCGCCGTGTTCATGGCCAATCCCGCCCCGGTCTGCGTGCTCGACGAGGTCGACGCGCCCTTGGACGACGCCAATGTCGACCGGTTCTGCTCGCTGGTGCACGAGATCGCGCATGGCATCCGCACGCGCTTCCTGCTGGTCACGCATCACCGCATGACCATGGCGCGCGTCGACCGGCTGTTCGGCGTGACCATGGCCGAACGCGGGGTTTCCACCCTGGTCACGGTCGATCTGGCCGCCGCCGAGGCCCTGCGCGAGCGCGCCTGACGCGCGATTGGCAGTGACTCTGTTGGCCTCATTTCCTTCGAGACACTCTTTCGCCTCATCCTGAGGAGACCGCCGCCGGTCATGCGAATGCGTGCAAAGCACGACTGCGGCGGTCGTCTCGAAGGAGAGGCGAAAGAGCCCTCAGGATGAGGCAAACTGAGTCTGTACGCCGCCGCCGCGCGGTGAAATAGTGACCCAAAATCAGGTTGGGGAGAGGCGCGATGGCCGGAGCTGCGGTCTATAAGGGCTTAACGCAGGCCCAACTCGACGACGAATACAATCCGCGGCTGAAAGAGCCCAATTTCCAGTCCTATTTCGACCGCTGGGACAAGGAAAGCCAAGCGGCGCGCGCCGCGCGCTCGGCCAAGCTCGACATCGCCTACGGGCCGGGCGCGACCGACACGGTCGACATCTTCACCCCCGAACGCACCGGTCCTCATCCCGTGCTGGTCTATTTCCACGGCGGCTACTGGCGGGCGCGCAGCAAGAACGAGCGCGCCTTCATCGCGCCCCATTTCACCGCGGCCGGGGTGATGATGGTGTCGGTCGAGTATGCGCTGTGCCCGACCGTGACCATGGACGAGCTGATCGCCCAGTGCCGCCGCGCGGTGGTGTGGGCCCATCGCCATATCGCCGAGCATGGCGGCGACCCCAACCGCATCTATATCGCAGGCGAATCGGCCGGCGGGCACATCACCGCGATGCTGGCCGCGACCGATTGGGCGGCCGAAAAAGTTTCGCCGGCGCCGGTGATCCGCGGCGGGCTGGCGATCAGCGGCATCTACGAGCTCGAGCCCATCCGCCTCAGCTACCTGCAGCCCGATGTGCGCCTGACGCCCGAGCAGGTCGAGCGCAACAGCCCCATCCGCCATGTCCGGAAATCGCCGACCCAAATGATCCTGGCGGTCGGGCTGGCCGAATCCGCCGAATTCCAGCGCCAGATGGACGCCTATAGCGCGGCCTTCGCCGAGGCCGGCATCCGCCACGACCTCGTGCGCTGCGGCGGGCGCAACCATTTTTCGATCGTCGATGCGCTGTGCGAGCCGCGCCATATGCTTTATCTCTCGCTGATGCGCCTGATGCGTCCTTGAACCGGCATGCGGCCGGCCCCGGAACAGACTGACGCGCTCGCACCCATCCGCGCCGCCCTGGTGGCGATGGGACTGATCGAGCGCGAGAGCGATGCCGCGATGACGCCGCTGGCGGGCGGCGTGTCGTCGGACATCTGGCTGGTCGCGCCCGTGAGCGGCGCGTCCTTCTGCGTCAAGCGCGCTCTGGCGCGGCTCAAGGTGGCGGCCGATTGGCGCGCGCCGGTCGCGCGCAATCACGCCGAAGCGGAATGGCTGCGGACCATCGCCACTCTCGCGCCGGGCGCCGGACCCAAGGTGCTGGGCGAGGACCCGGCGCTCGGCCTGTTCGCGATGGAATACCTGCCCCCCGAGCGCTTCCCGGTGTGGAAGGATCAGCTGCGCGACGGCAAGGCCAAGCACGAATTCGCCGAACAGGTCGGCGCCACGCTTGCCCGCATCCACGCCGCGACCGTCGACGATGCCGCAATCGCCGCGCGCTTCGCCAATGACGAAACCTTTCACGCGATCCGCCTCGAACCCTATCTGATCGCCGCCGGCCGCGCCCATCCCGCGCTGGCCGCGCCGCTCGATGCGTTGGTAAGCCGCACGGCGGCGACCAAACGCGCGCTGGTGCACGCCGATGTCAGCCCCAAGAACATTCTCGTCGGGCCCGACGGGCCGGTGTTCCTCGATGCCGAATGCGCGTGGTATGGCGACCCGGCCTTCGACGCGGCCTTTTGCCTCAACCACCTGTTGCTCAAATGCCTGTGGCGGCCGCCGGCGGCGGCGCGCTACCTCGACATGTTCGATCGCTTCGTCGCGTCCTATCTGGCCGGCGCCACGTGGGAGAATCGTTTCGCCATCGAGGCGCGCATCGCCGCGCTGCTGCCGGGATTGCTGCTGGCGCGTATCGACGGCAAGTCGCCGGTCGAGTACCTGACCGACGAGGCGCCGAAGGAGGTCGCGCGGCGCTTCGCAATCCCGCTGATCGCGGCGCCGGCGCCGAGCCTCGGAACCATCCGCGCCGGCTGGGCGCGCGCGGTGGGCGCATGAGCGCAACCTCGATTACAGCAGTGCGCGGCCGCCGTGTGTGGGACTCGCGCGGCAGGCCCACGGTCGAGGCCGAGGTGACGCTAGCGGGCGGCGCCATCGGTCGCGCCATCGCGCCGGCGGGCGCATCGATGGGCAGCGGCGAGGCGGTGGAATTGCGTGACGGCGGCGCTTCTTTCGGCGGGATGGGTGTCGCGCGCGCCGTGGCGCATGTGAACGACGCCATCGCCAAGCGGCTCAAGGGCCTGGACGCAACCGATCAGGCGGCCATCGATGCCGCGCTGATCGCGCTCGACGGCACCAAGGACAAATCCAAGCTCGGCGGCAATGCGATGATCGCGACCTCGATGGCGGTCCTCCACGCCGCCTCCGCGGCCAGGGGAGTGCCGCTGTGGCGACACCTGGCCGAGTCGACCGGCGCGACGCCACGCCTACCGATGCCGATGATCCAGATTTTCGGCGGCGGCGTCCATGCCGCCGGGCGGCTCGACATCCAGGACTTTTTGGTGATCCCGCTGGCGGCCGACGGTTTCGACCGCGCGCTTGCGATGTGCGCCGAAATCTATCGCGCCGCCGGCCAGATCATGGCGGACCAAGGCAAGCGCGCGGGCGTGGCCGACGAGGGCGGCTGGTGGCCCGATTTCGCCGACAATGAGGAAGCCATCGCGACCCTGGCGCGCGCCATCGAGGCGGCCGGATTCAGGCCGGGCGACGAGGTCGGCATCGCGCTCGACGTGGCCGCCACCGAGCTGCGCCGCAATGGCGCCTATCGGCTGGGGCGCGACGCGCTTGCCACCGATGCGATGATCGCGCGGCTGGGCCAATGGCTGGAACGCTATCCCATCGTCTCGATCGAGGACCCGCTGGCCGAGGACGATTGGGACGGCATGGCGCGCTTCGCCGCGGCGCACGGGCGTATTCAGATCGTCGGCGACGATCTGCTGGTCACCGATGCCGCGCGGGTCGGGCGCGCGATCGCCGCCAAGGTCTGCAACGCGGTGCTGATCAAGCCCAACCAGGCCGGCACGATCACCGAAACACGGGCCGCGTTCGAAGCCGCGCGCCGGAGCGGCATGGCCACCGTGATCTCGGCGCGCTCGGGCGAGAGCGAGGACACCACCATCGTCCATTTGGCGGTGGGCTGGGATGCGGGCCAGCTCAAGGTGGGCTCGTTCGCGCGCTCCGATCGCATGGCCAAATGGAACGAAGGGCTGCGCATCGCCGAGGCCCTGGGCGACGCCGCCTTCGCCGGTCGCGCCGCCCTGGCGCCCCGGCACCCGTCCACGCGATGATTTCGACCGTCCGCGCGTCCGTGATAGTCTGTTCCATGCCGCGCGATCGATGTAACGCTTATCCGCTTGCCGTGACCCACGACGTTTCCACACCCGCATGACCGAGACCTTCTCCGCACCCGTGATCCTGCAAGTTCTGCCGTCGCTGGTGACGGGCGGCGTCGAGCGCGGCACCATCGACATCGCCGGCGCGATCGCCGAAGCCGGCTGGGTGCCGTTGGTCGCGTCGTCAGGCGGGCCGATGGTGCACGAGCTCGACCGGCTCAAGGTGCGCCATATCGAATTGCCGCTGGCCAGCAAGAATCCCGTCGTGATGCGCGAGAACATCGCGCGGTTGACCAAGGTGATCGCCGACAACGGCGTCAATATCGTCCATGCCCGCAGCCGGGCGCCGGCCTGGAGCGCGTCGATCGCCGCCGCGCGCGCGGGCGTGCACTTCGTCACCACTTTCCACGGCACCTACAATCTGGGCTGGCTGGGGCTCAAGCACGCCTACAACCGGGTGATGACCAGGGGCGAACGCGTGATCGCGATCAGCGATTTCATCGCCCGGCATATCGAGACCGTTTATCACATCGATCCCGAGCGCATTCGCGTGGTGCCGCGCGGCATCGACCTCACCCGCTTCGATCCCAACCGCGTCAGCCCCGAGCGCATGATCCAGCTGGCGCAGAAATGGCGGCTGGTGGACGGGCAGCGCGTCATCATGCTGCCGGGGCGGCTGACGCGTTGGAAAGGCCAGGAAGTGCTGATCGAGGCGCTCGCCATGCTGGGGCGCAGCGATCTGCGCTGCATATTGGTGGGCTCCGAGCAGGGCCGCACCGGCTTCGTGAAGCAATTGCGCGAGTTGGCCGTGCGCCGCAACGTGCAGCACATCGTCCACATCGTCGGCGAATGCAACGATATGCCGGCGGCCTACATGCTGGCCGACGCGGTGGTGTCGGCCTCGACCGATCCCGAAGCCTTCGGCCGCGTGATCGCCGAGGGCCAGGCGATGGGCCGCCCGGTGGTGGCCACCGATCATGGCGCCGGGCGCGAGACCGTGATCGAGGGCGCGAGCGGCCTGTTGGTGCCGCCGAAGGACCCGATGGCGCTGGCCACCGCGCTCGATCGCATCCTGGCGATGAACGCGGCGGAGCGCGCCACGATGGCGGCTGCCGGCATCGGCCATGTGCACCGCCATTTCAGCCGCGAACTGATGTGCGCCCGCACGCTCGAAGTCTATGCCGAGGTCCTGGCCGCGCCGGCGGCCGCGCCCGCGCACAACCCGGTTCTGAAGCCCGCGGATTGACGCCGACCCGCCCGATCCTGGTGATCAAACTGTCGGCGCTGGGCGACTTCGTCCAGGCGACGGGCCCGTTCGCCGCCATCCGTGCGCATCACCCGGGCGCGCGCATCGTGCTGCTGACCACCGCTTCCTTGGCCGCGTTCGCGCGCGCGAGCCCGTGGTTCGACGAGGTCTGGGTCGACACCAGGCCGCGCCTTTCGCAATTGGGCGAATGGCTGGCGTTGCGGCAGCGATTGCGCGGCGGGCATTTCGCCATGGTCTACGATCTGCAAACCTCGGATCGCAGCGGCTGGTATTTCCGGCTGATGGGCCGGCCGGACTGGTCGGGCATCGCGCCCGGCTGCTCGCATCCCGACAGCAATCCCGAACGCGAGCATATCCACACGATCGAGCGCCAGGCGATGCAGCTGAAGCTCGCCGGCATTCCCGCCACGCCGCCGCCCGATCTGTCCTGGGCCAAGGCCGATCTCGCGCGCTTCGCGCTGCCCGCGCCCTATGCGCTGTTTGTGCCCGGCGGCGCCGCGCACCGGCCGGCCAAGCGCTGGCCGGTCGAGCATTATGTGGCGCTGGCCCGCGCGCTGGCGGCGAAGGGCATCGCGCCGGTGCTGATCGGCACGCGCGACGATGCCGGGCCCATTGCCGCGATCGACGGCGCGGTGATCGAGGCCAAATCGCTGCTGGGGCAAACCAGCCTCGCCGAGATCGCCGTGCTGGCCCGTGGCGCGGCCGGCGCGGTGGGCAATGATTCGGGGCCGATGCATCTGATCGCCGCCGCGGGCTGCCCATCGGTGGTGCTGTTCTCGGCCGATTCCGATCCGGCGCTGTGCGCGCCGCGCGGCCGGGTCGCCATCCTGCGGCGCGACGATCTCACCACCCTGCCGCTCGCGCCCGTGCTGGCCGCGCTCGATGCTGGGCCGGGTGCGTTGCGCGGGTAAAGCAGAGCAATGGCCGAGGCCGCATCGCCGCTCAAGGTCGCCATCGTCACGCCCTATTTCCGCGAGGACGAGGCGGTGCTGCACCAGTGCCATGCCAGCGTCGCCGCGCAAACCCATCCCGCGACCCATATCATGGTTGCCGACGGAAACCCGAGCCCGGCGGCGGATTCCTGGCCGGTGCGGCACATTCGCCTGCCCATCGCGCATGGCGACAACGGCAACACGCCGCGCGCGATCGGCTCGCTGGCCGCCGTGGGCGAGGGATTCGACGCCATCGCTTATCTCGACGCCGACAACTGGTTCCAGCCCCGCCATATCGAGGCGATGGTGGCGCTCGCGCAGCGCACGGGCGCGGCGGTCTGCTCCGCCAACCGCACCATACACCGGCTCGACGGAACTGTTCTTTATTGGGATCTCGAGAGCAACGGCCGCACTCTGGTGGATACCAGTTGCTATTTCCTCACCCGGCGGGCCTTCCGACTGGTCGCGCTGTGGGGCCTGATGCCGAAGCAACTCTCGCCCTATTGCGACCGGGTGTTCCTGACCGCTGTGAATGCGAGCGGCCTGCCGCGCGCGCATTCCCGCGATGCCACCGTGGCGTTCCGCTCGCGCTATGCCGACCACTATGCCTATTGCGGCGAGATACCGCCGCCGGGCGCGATCACCAGCGCCGATTATCACCGCGCCTGGCAGGAATGGAACGCGCTGCCGGCGGAAGTGAGGGAAAGCTGGAACCGCTATTTCACATCCGGTGGATGGGCGTGAGGGGGCGACGTTTCGAAACGGCGCCGATGAGGTATTCCCGGACGCGACCCGTCAAGGCGCCATCACCCCGCGCAAAGCCATCCATTGGCGCCGCATCGGGTACATTCTATCGTCAGGGCGGATCGCGTAATACACGGTCGGCCGGTCGGTCCAACCGACCGAGTGATTGCGCAACAGATACTCGGATAACACGCGATCCTCGCCATTGCCATCGGCGGTCATCGCCAACGCCAAGTGCGGAATCGCGAAATGGCATGTGATCTTGTTGAGGATTAGGCAATTGGTATCGACGTAAGCCCCGGCCCGTCCGGCGAATACGCCGCGCCCGGGACTGACCGACTCCCATTCGTCAACGCACAGGGTTTTGCCGCTGGCACCGTCGACGAACCAGCGCAACGTGAAAGCCCAGTCGAAGCCCTCTACCGAGGCGCGCAAGGCGCCGACATGGTCCGGCGCCGCCCAATTGTCGTCGTCGAGAAACAAGATGTGGCGGGCATGCGCCGCGTAGGCGAGCAGCACCAACAGCGCGCCTCCGCACGCATTTGGGTAAAGACCGCCCCGTTTGCGGCTCGTCGAATAACCGATGTCGATCACATCGAGCTGCATGGAGGGCGGACACTCTTCGCGAAGCGTGGCGATCAATCCACTGCCATCCTCCACGGCATCGACTCCGATCAGGATTTGTATGGGCCGAGAATAGTCCTGACGGAAAATCGAGCGGATCGCGGTGAGCAGCGATGGACGCAGGATCGTGCGGGTGAGAACCGCGACATCGCAAAGTTCGTGCGCAGACACCATGCCGCCAGTTTAACGCCACGGAGCATGCTGGCAAGCGACCCTTCACCCGCCGTCAGATCTCGAACGACGCGCCGACTTCGACCATGCGGTCGACGGGAATGCGGAAAAAGTCGGTGGCGTCGCTGGCATTGCGGTTCATCACCGTCGACAGGAAATAGGTGACCGGCCCCAGCGCCGACTTCTTCTTTTTGCGGCCGATGGTTTCGCGCGGAATGAAGAAGGTGGTATCGGCCATCTTGATCCCCTTGCCGTCGAGGACGCAGTGCTCGAGCACCTTGGGCAGGTTGGCGTGCTCCATGAAGCCGTAGTGGATTTCGATGCCCCAGAACCCCTTGCCCAGTTCCTGCACGGTGACCCGGTCGTTGTAGGCGATCCGCGGCACGTGCGCGGTGACGATCTGGATGATGACGATGCGCTCGTGCAGCACCTTGTAGTTGGTGATGTTGTGCTGCAGCGCCACCGGCGCGATGCCGTGGTGCCGGGTGAGATACACCGCCGTTCCGGTCACGCGATGCAAGTGCGCCGTGGTGGTGATGAACTTGCCGATCGACATATTGGCGTGCTTGAGGTGTTCGATCGCCGCCAGGCGGCCCTTGTGCCAGCTGCTCATCAGCAGAAAGATCGTCGTCGCCGTGATCAGCGGCACCCAGCCGCCGTCGAACACCTTGGTCAGGTTGGCGCAGACGAACGCGAAATCCACCACCGCCAGGCTGCCCGCCACGGCCAGGCATGCGGCGTGTTTCCATTTCCACACCTCGCGCATCAGCACATACATCAGCACGGTGGTCAGCAGCATCGTCATCGACACGGCGATGCCATAAGCGGCGGCGAGGCGGTCGGACGAGCCGAATGCAATGGTCAGGCCCACGGTCAGGATCATCAGCATCCAGTTGACCGCGGCCACGTAAATCTGCCCGTAGCCCTGGTCGGAAGTCTGGGTGATGGTCATGTGCGGCAGCAGGCCCAGCTGGATCGCCTGCCGGGTCATCGAGAACACGCCGCTGATGATCGATTGGCTGGCGATCACCGTCGCCACGGTCGAGAGCAGGATCATCGGCAGCAAATACGCGTGGGGCACCATCGCGAAGAACGGATTCTGGCCCGGCGCCATCGCGCCGTCGATCACGATGGCGGACTGTCCGGCGTAGTTCAGCAGCAGGCAAGGCAGTACCAGCCCGTACCAGCCCAGCCGGATCGGGAAGGCGCCGAAATGGCCCATATCGGCGTAAAGGGCCTCGGCGCCGGTGACGCTGAGGAAGACCGCGCCGAGAATCGTGAAACCGACGAGCCCGTGCCGCGCCAGAAAACCGAGTCCGACCAGGGGATCGAGCGCCCATAGCACCGAGGGGTGGACCGCGATCTGGACCAGGCCGAGCAGGCCGATGACCAGGAACCAGGCCAGCATCACCGGACCGAACAGCCGGCCGATGGTGGCGGTGCCCCGGCTTTGCAGCGCGAACAGGACCAGCAAGATGACCACCGCCATCGGCATGACCCAGGGCGCGATCGAAGGGAACGGGTCCTTCAGCCCTTCCAGCGCGCTCAGCACCGAAATGGCCGGCGTGATCGCGCCGTCGCCGTAGAGCAGCGCCGCGCCCAGGATGCCCAGCGCGACGATGAATTTGCGCTCGCGCTTCTTCAGTCCCAAAAGCGACATCAGCGCCAGGATGCCGCCCTCGCCGTCATTGTCGGCGCGCATGATCAGGGCGACGTATTTGACCGAGGTGATGATGATCAGCGTCCACACGATCAGCGACAGCATGCCCAGCGCCACCGTGGGCGTGGCGCCGCCGCCCCAGTCGAGCGCGGTCTTCATGGTGTAGAGCGGGCTGGTGCCGATATCGCCATAGACCACGCCGAGCGCGCCCGAGATCAGAGGCGCCATCTTGCCCGTCATCGGGGGGCGCCGCGCCTTCCTGGGAACCACGGCTTCGCTGGCTTTGGACATGTCGATCGAGCCCCCTTCGACGGCAATGGCCGAACCACCCCGGCTTCGACCGCTTCAGCGTCGGCGAACCTCGACGGATTTCATCATGACAGTCGCATGAAATGCCGGGCCGGCAAGCCTAGCACATTCAGACGGGTCGGCTGAAAGCGCGTAGCGACGGGATGGCGCGCGCGACACGTCTGGACCCGACCGGCAAGTCCCTGCTTCAGGCCGGATCGGCTCCGCACACATTCCGATGCATTTCGGTGGTCAGGGTTTCGACGCGCTCGGTCAGCGATTTGATGGTTTCGGTCAGCACCGTGTTTTGCTGGAGCATTTCCAGCAGCAGCGCGGTTTGCTTGGCCACCATGGTCTCGCGTTCCAGGCTGGCGCGATGGAGCTCCTCGCGATGTTCCGCGTCGGCGACCGAGTGGACCTTATCGCGATCGGCCTGACGGGTCTGCGCCAACAGGATCAGCGGGGCGGCATAGGCCGCCTGCAGACTGAAGGCAAGATTGAGCAGGATGAAGGGGTAGATGTCGAAATCGGTCCATCCCAGCACATTGATGAGGATCCATACGGCGACGACGACCGTCTGCCCGATCAGGAATCCCGAGGTGCCGAAAAAGCGGGCGAACTGCTCGGCTTTCACGGCGAACCAGTCGTCGCCGAAGGTGGATGCAAGGTGCAGGTGGGGACGATGGAAGCGATAGAAATGCTGGCTGGATTTCGCGGCGGAGCCGTCGATGGTAGCCGTCGATTCGGTATCAGTTGCCATAATCGAACCCCCTTGAATGATCGTGCCGCCGACGAGGCGACCGCGCGGCGAAGGCCATCGGTCGCGTCCCGCACTTTGGAATCGAAGCGGAGTTTACTGGCGAAATCATAGCGAGAAATGTGACTGAATGGCGACTCGCGCGGCGCACCCGACCGATCGGCCCCGGTGCGGCGCGGCTCAGACTTCGAGCCGGTAGCCCACTTCGAGCACCCGCTTGGCGGGCAGGTGGAAATAGTCCGCCGCCCGCAGCCCCAGCCGGTGCATCACGTTGAACACCGCCCAGACCGGACGCGACAGGCGCGAGCGCGTGGCGCGCCGCACCAGGCTCTCGTGCGCGATGTAGAAATGGACATCGCCGCAGAACGGGTAGCCCAGCCTGACGCAGGCGCGCAACGCGGTGGCCACGTCGACGCGCTGCATGAACCCGACCGTGAGCACGACGCGGATGAAGCCGTGGCCGATCTCGGTGATGGCGACGCGACGCTGGGGCGGCACGCGCGGTAGGCGCGACAGTTCGACCGTCAGCAGCACGACATGCTCGTGCAGCACGCGATTGTGGAACACCTGGTGCAGGATGATCGGCGACACGCGCCCGCCCACCCGGGTGACGAACACCGCGCAGCCCGGCAGGCGGGCGACCACCTTTTCCTCGACATGGGCGAGGAACTGGTCGATCGGCATGGAACTGTCCTCGAGCGCGCTGTGGGCGGCGCTGGTGCCGACCCGCCACGACAGCATGCACATGACGATCAGCGCGCCGATCGCCAGCGGCAGCCATCCGCCGTCGAGCAGCTTGGTCGAATTGGCCGCCAGGAACCCGGCGTCGATGACGGCGAACGCGCCGATGGTCATCGATGCCGCCGGCAGCGGCCAGTGCCACCGGTCGCGCATCACCCTAAACAGCAGGATGGTGGTGGCCAGCATCGTCGCCGAGACGGCGATGCCATAGGCGTTGGCCAGATTGTCGGACGTCCTGAAGCCGAACACGATCAGGATGGTGACCGCCGCGAGCGCCCAGTTGACGAATGGCACATAGACCTGACCGTAGGCCTGGCTGGAGGTCGGGATCACCGCCATGCGCGACAGCAAGCGCATCGAAATGGCCTGGCGCGTCATCGAGAACACGCCCGAGATCAGGGCTTGGCTGGCGATCACGGTGGCGACGGCCGCAAGCACGACCATCGGCAGAACCAGCGCGGTCGGCACCAGCTTGAAGAACGGGTTGTCGGTCGCGCCGGGATGGGTCAGCACCCAGCCGCTCTGGCCGAAATAGTTCAGCACCAGGGCCGGGAAGATCAGCGCGAACCAGGCGACGCGGATGGGCCGGCGGCCGAAATGCCCGAGATCGGCATAGAGCGCCTCGGCGCCGGTGAGCGCGAGGAAGGCCAGGCCGAACACGGCAAACGCATGAGTCGGCTCGTGCATCAGCATGCGGGCCGCGTGGCGCGGATCGAGCGCGGCCAGCACCTGCGGGGCCTGGGCGATGCCGCGCGCGCCCAGCGCGGCGATGGCGAGGAACCATGCGATCATGATCGGCCCGAACATCACGCCGAGCGCGCCGGTGCCGCGCTTCTGCACCCAGAACAGCCCGAACAGGATCGCCACCGTGATCGGCACCACCCAGCGCGCCATGCCGGGCGCCTCGACCTTGAGCCCCTCGATCGCCGACAAAACCGAGATGGCCGGCGTGATCGCGCCGTCGCCATAGAGCAGCGCCGCGCCGACCACGCCGAGGATCAGCAGCGGCGTCAGCTTGCCGCCGAACTGGCCCTGTTTCGTCACCAGGGAAACGAGCGCGAGGATACCGCCCTCGCCGTCATTGTCGGCCCGCAGCACGACGGCGACATATTTGATGGCGACGATGATGGCGAGCGCCCAGAAGATCAGGCTGGCGATGCCGATGACGTTGACCGGCTCGGCGGCATGGTCGCCCAGCGTGCCCAGCGCGGCCTGATAGGCATAGAGCGGCGAGGTGCCGATATCGCCGAACACCACGCCGATGGCGCCGATCACCAGCGCCCTGGTCGACGCCGCGTGCCGGCGATGCTCGTCGGCATGGTCTTCGCCGGAACGCTCCGCCACCGGGCTCACCGCCGCTACCTCGCTCACCACCGCCATCTCAACCATCCTTTCCGTCGATGGATTGGCAACAATCGGCCAGGATAGCGGCGCCGCGCCGGTCGACATTGACATACAGCAAGTGCCCGATGGACGGACTCGTGACGGACCGGAGAGGACGGATATCGCGGAAAATATTCGTGATTTGCCGCCCGAAGGGGGTTTCCCGCCCAGATCCAAAGTCCGGCGGGAAGGCAGTTTCCCTATTCGGCCGCTTCGGCCTTTGGAAATGGCAAGTGACGGGGACGCTTCTTCGCAGACTTCATAGCTCGACCAGCGTCATAGAGATCGACAGCATTCTGGAGATTAAGCGAGAACTGCGCCGTGGTACCAAGCACAGTTGCGATGCGTGTCGCCAAATCGGCCGTGATAGCGGCCCGGCCATTGATGACCGCGCTCATATGCTTGCGCGATACCCCGGCCGCTTCGGCGAATATCGAGACCGTAACGCCGTGCGGCTCGAGATAAAACTCCCAGAGCAGTTCGCCCGGCGGCGTCGGCCTACGCTTGCGTTCAATGGTATTGAACGCGCCAGCGGACGTCTTCTCTCTACGCGTGCTTCTAAGCATTAGTCCTTCCCGAGTGGTAGGCCACTGGCACCACCCTGGCAGATTGGGCATTTGCGTTGATAGAAGTCGGATCCATTGACGCCATAGCGATGGCCACAAACGCCACCTTTCGTTATCGGGCGCGTACATTCAACGTTCCAGACGTATTGCATATGATCGTTCCCGCGCGTCGTCGTCCTGGCCAGTAGCTTCTGCCCATTACGATTCAGGGTGCCAATGGCTTTGTCGGATCGGGCCATACTAACCCCGTCAGAGTTCAACCATTAGGATATCGGACCTCCGAGATTGACGCGAGGCCAAGCCCGCTCCGCCTTGACTTGGCGGCGGTTATC
>Ga0181519_10001926_pt1 | contig 17957 bp, 20 predicted proteins | sample PEATcosm2014_Bin_26_FD_121102 | JGI IMG/M metagenome (GOLD analysis project Ga0181519, IMG submission 121102) | Peatland microbial communities from MTU Mesocosm Facility, Houghton, MI, USA - PEATcosm2014_Bin02_10_metaG | ecosystem: Environmental > Terrestrial > Soil > Wetlands > Peat | place...
ACTGGCTGCAATGGTACGATTTTTCCGCCGAGCCGGGCGGGGGGCTGGCGTCCGACGCCCATCCGCGCGGCGCGATGGAATCGCTCACCGTGCTCGAAGGTGAATTGCAGGTGGAGGCCGGCGGCGAAACCGAAACGGCGGCGGTCGGCGACACCCTGCGCTACCGCGCCGACCGCCCGCACCTGATCCGCAACGCCGGAACCATTCTTGCGCGCGCGCAGATGATCTGCATTTTGCGCGCGGCGGCGATGGAATGAGGACAGTCGCCACATGGCCCGCCTTACGCCTCAGTTCGGCCATGATTTTCCTGAGAAATCCTTGACTGTTGCGGTGTAGCCACGCTTCCTGCGTTTCGCCTCGATCGGCTTCGGAGCGGGGGAACGCTGTGGGTGTCCTGCGACAGTTGCAATCTGCCGGTTGGTGCTGCGTGAACCGACCATCGGCGGGGTTGCGCCTGAGTTGGTGCGGAGTGCGCGAATGGCGGAAACTTTCGAGGCGGTCGCCGAGCAGGCCCTGAGCAAATTGCTTTTCGCTCTGGCGGATCTGGAAGGCCACGGTTTGCAGACGCGCGAATTGTTGGGCGTGCGCCGACAGATGGTTTCGGCCATCGAGAGTCTGGCCCGGGTCGCCCCGCGCTTCGATTTCGATGTCGAGGTGCGCCAAGCCGTTCGCCAGTCGGGCGTCAGTCGCCGCCACGAGAAAAGGCGTCTGGCCTGACCCCGGAGTCAGGCGCCGGGTCCCGACTCAGCGCCGCTCCAGAGGCTTAAGCTTTTCCAGGCAGGCCTTTTCCTTGCCCTCGGCGTCGAGCAGGCGCGCGGCGTCGAGCGCGTCGGAGTCGCTTTCGCGCAGGGCCTTGTCCACGCTCGCGACCGTCGGCTGGTGGTGCAGCTTGGCGTCGGTGGTTTCCGGCAGGTCGGCGCCCGGCGGATCCTGCGACGCCGGCCTGTGCGCGATGACCTGCTGCAAGCGCGCGATCTTCTCGCCGCAGGTTTCGGCTTGAGCCGCCTGCGAAAAAAACAGCGCCAGCGACAGGCCGGCGGCTGCGAATGGATGCATCATGGCTGCCTCCTCTCCACACTTCTCTCCAAACACTTGACCTTTCGGCCGCGCAAATCAAGTCAGGGGCTACCGCCCGGGCGCGGCCCCGAGCGCGGCGTTGAGCAGAAGCGCCAGCCGCGCGGCGGCGACGCTCGCCTGGTCGCGCGCGTCCGCCCGCGCCTCGGCCTGATAGGCTTCGTCGAGCTTGAACGGACCGGCGCCGTCCCCGACTTCGGCCGCATAGACCACCGCCCGCGCCAGCGCCGCGCTCTCATCGACCCAGACGGCTGGATCGGTTTCCGCCGCGCGGCCGGGATCGGGCGCGGGCAGTTTCGCCGCCGCCGCGATGGCGTCGCCGGGGTCGCCGGACCCGCCGAGCAGCCCGTCCCAGAAGGCGTGCAGCTTCAGGCCGCAGACGAAGGCGAGGCAGACGCGTTCTTCGTTGCCGCCCCGGTCGCCCAGGGGCAGGGCGCGCGAAAACCTGGAGACCGCGTGCAGCGGCTGATGGGCGTCGCCGACCAGATGCTCCAGCCACACCAGATCATAGGATTTGATTTCGTCCGGGGCGTCCGACCGCAGCGCCGCCGTGAAGGCCTCGATCTGGGTGAGCGCGTTGGGGGCTTCCGGCGCCGGCGCCGGCGACCCGTCGCTGGAAAAAGGCAGGTCGATGAAGTGCCAGTAGGCGTGCATGCGCTTGTCGGCGTAGCCAATGTTGTCGGACGCGTGCGCTGCATCCCCGGCGATGGAGCCGCGCTCGTAATCGGGGCGGCGCTTGATGTCGTCGGCCCAGGTCGAGGCGCGGACGAAGGCGATCCGGTCCCGATCGCCCTCCGGCGCGCCCGCCGTCCAGTCCGCATAGTCCGGATTGAGCCGCAACAGGCGCGCGGCCGCGCCGCGCGCCTGCGGAGTGAGCTGCACCCAGGCCGCCGCCGCGATGGTCTCGTGGCCCTGGTCGAACCAGGCACAGGCCGGCGCCGTGAGCAGAAACAAGCCCGGCGCCGCCGTGAGCAGAAGCAGGCGCCCTGCCGCGAGCAGCAGCGCCGCCCCCGGCAAGGCGCCGGTCCGTTTCACCGATGGCCGCCGAATTCCAGCCGCGCCGTCGTGATCGCCTCATCGTCCGGCAGGCCCGCCTCGTTGCCGAGATGCTGCACCTTGTGGGCGGAAGCCGCGCGCGCATAGTCGAAATGCACCGCCCAGGGCGAGGTGGGCGAGCGCAGATACGAGGCGAGATAGGCGCCGTGGAACACGTCGCCCGCGCCGGAGGTGTCGATCACCTTCTCGTCGGGGACGTGAAGCGCGTGCAGGTGCTGCACGTGGCCGTCCTCCTCGCTCCAGATCATGCCGCGCTCACCCTCGGTGACCGCCGCGACTTTGACGCCTCGCGCGTGAAGATATTTGAGCGTCTCCGCCGCCGTGAGCCGGAGCTCCTTGCAGAAGGCCTCGGCGACCACGGCGACGTCGGTGCAGTGCAGCACTTCCTCGGTGTTGGTGCGCAAGGCGCCGCCATCGAGCGAGGTCATCACCCCGGCCTCGCGGGCCGCCTTGACATAGTAGACCGCCGCGTCGTGCTGGTGGCCGTCGAGATGCAGGGCCTGATAGCAGGAGACGTCCAGCTTCATGAACGGACGCAGATAATGATTGTCGCGCGCGCGCAGGATCGCGCGCTTGCCGGCTTTGGGCAGCACGAAGGACAGCGAGCAGCGCGCCACTTTGCGCGGATAGACCGAGATGCTGTAGCGCTGGCACATCATCATGAACATCTGCCCGAGCCAGTCGTCGGAGACGGTGGTGAGCAGGTCGGTGGATATCCCGAGCTTGGCGCAGGTGAAGGCGGCGGTGACGGCGTTGCCGCCGAAGGAGACGGCGAAGTCCCTCGCCACCTCCTTGTCGTCGCCCGAGGGCATGATATCGGTGAGCATGGTCATGTCGATGTAGGAATGACCGACGAAGAGAGCGTTCAAGGCAGGCTCCGAGAAACGTATGAGTCGCGATAGCGGCTCAATGCGACGAAAAGATAAACGAAAGCGCCGCCATTTGGCGCCCCTAAACTTGGCTTTTGAGTACTTTCCGCTTGATCTCGAACAGAAAGAGCATCATTGCGCGACCAAAGCGGCCCTTCCCGAAATTTCACGGCTCGCGGGGCGGTCGCGCGGGGAACCCGATGAGCTATACTGTTAAGGAAATCTTTCTCACCCTGCAAGGCGAGGGAGGGCAGGCCGGACGCGTGGCGGTGTTCTGCCGCTTCGCCGGATGCAACCTCTGGAGCGGTCTCGAGCGCGATCGGGCCCGCGCCGAATGCCGCTTCTGCGACACGGATTTTGTCGGAACCGACGGCGAGAACGGCGGAAAATACCCGGATGCCAAGTCTTTAGCCGCGCGAATCGCGGCAGTCTGGGGCGCACGCGCGGAAAACCGCTTCGTGGTGTTCACCGGCGGCGAGCCGCTGCTGCAACTGGACGATGTCCTGCTGGAGGCGGTGAAGGCGAAAAATTTTTTCGTCGCGGTGGAAAGCAACGGAACGCTGGCCCCGCCCGAGGGGATCGACTGGCTGTGCGTGAGCCCCAAGGCGGGCGCGCCGCTGCGGGTCCGTTCGGGGCAGGAGCTGAAGCTGGTGTTCCCGCAGGACGGCGCGCCGCCCGACGCTTTCGAGGCGCTCGCCTTCGAGCATTTTTTCCTGCAGCCGATGGACGGCCCGAATCGCGAGGAAAACACCCGCCGCGCCATCGCCTGCTGCCTGGCGCGCCCGCGCTGGCGGCTCAGCCTGCAGACCCACAAGCTGATCGGAATTCCCTGAATCTTGCCCTGAAGCTGTGGCGTGAATGTCACGCGCGGCAAAAAAACGCCCGATGGACCAGGCCTGACCTTGCGATAAAACAGCCTGACGCAAGCGCTTCATGCTTAATTCGCCGTTAACGCCGCCGTGATCGGATATAGCGGGGCCGCTTCCGCTCTGTGATGTTTTCGGTTATGTGCGTAAGTCGCTCAGGAAAAGCTGACCAGAAGGCTTCGCCGTGACCAACAGGAAATGGACGCGCATCATCACGCTGGCGTCGGCTTCGGTCGGGACGCTGTGCCTTGGCGCCTGGCTCTCTTACGAGGCGGCGATGCAACAGCGCGCGCCCGCAGAGCATTCCGTCGTCGCGCAAGTTTCCGCTCCGCAACCCTCCGCTCCGCAACCCCTCGCCGCGAAAACCCCGGCGGAGATCGCTCTGCGGCCCGCGCAAGACCTTGCCGCGCCGGACGCCGCACCCGCGCAGATCGCGCCGGCGCAGACTGCTTCCGAGCAGACCGCCTCCGCGCAAACTGGCGCCACGCTGCCGGACGCCGCCGACGAGTCCCCGCGCGACGTGCTCCGCGCCAGCCTGCCGGGCGACACGCGCTCGCTGTTCGCAGACGCCGAACCCGGCGTGTCCGTCACCGACCCGAGCGAAGCCGAAGCGCCGGTTGCCGAGCTTTCGCCGCAGCAGCCGGAAGCCGCGCAGGCGGACGCGGCCCAAACCGCCGCCGTCGCGTCCGAAAAGGCGCAGCCTGACGAACTCGGACCCATCCCCGCGATCATCCCGCTGCCGACGCTTTCCGACCGGTCGGTTCCCGTGGAGGGCGTGCCGACGCCGCCGCGCCGCCCCGTCGGCCTCGCCGCCGCCCAGCCCGCGCCCACGCAGGTCGCCTCGCTGGGCCCGGTCGCCTTGCCGATGTCGTCGCTTCCGCCGCCGCAACTGGCGCCCACGCCGCAGGCCGCCGTGCTTCCGCAAGCCCCCGCGCCCAAACCCGCCGCCGCCGCGCCAAAACCCGTCGCCGCGCAGCCCGCCGCCCCGGCCGCGTCCGAAAACTTCCCCAACATCGGCAATGCGCTCGCCGCCGTGACCGCCTCCGTCGGCGGAGCCAACGCCACGCTGGGGCCGCAGCTCGAAGCTGTTCCAGCGCCCGAACCGGTCGGCGGCTTCAAGAGGGGCGCGGAGGTCTATGTGCGCATCTTCAAGCGCGAGGGCGCGCTGGAGCTGTGGATGAAGAAGGGCGAAAGATTCGCTCTCTACAAGACCTATCCGATCTGCAAATGGTCGGGCCATCTCGGTCCGAAGCAGGCTTATGCCGACTACCAGTCGCCCGAGGGATTCTACGAGGTGTCGGCGAAACAGCTCAATCCGCATTCGCACTATCATCTCGCCTTCGACGTCGGCTATCCCAACGCCTACGACCGTCGCCACGGCTTCAGCGGCGACAAGATCATGGTGCATGGCGACTGCCAGTCGGTCGGCTGCTTCGCCATGACCAACGCCGGGATCGACGAGATTTATGGCTTGGTCGCCTCGGCGCTCGCCAGCGGCCAGAAGGAAGTGCCGGTGCACATCTTCCCCTTCCGCATGACGGAAGCCGCGATCGTGCGCGAGAGCGGCGCCGGCGGCGGCTCGATCCTGGCCTTCCTCGACAGCGGCGGACCCAAGCAGGACTGGTCGCCCTTCTGGCGCAACCTGAAGGAAGGCTACGACCAGTTCGAGCGCACCCGCGTGCCGCCCACGGCCTACGCTTGCGGCGACCGCTACGAATTCTCCGCCTCGGCCGGATCCTGCGCGCGCATCGCGGGGCGCTGAGCGCCAGATCTCGCATGAGTGAACTGCGGGGCTGGCGATTAGTTCATATCGATACTATATTCGCTCCGCCGCGCGACTCGCCGCGACGCTGGAAGGACCCCTCATGGGCATTGTCGGAACTTGGAAATTGACGCTGAACACCCCGTTCGGCGTGCAGTCGCCGTTGCTGCGCATCGCGCCGGACGGGACCAGCGGACTCGGGTCTCACGCGGGCGAGGTCGCGCTCTCCGACCTGCAACTGACCGCCACCACCGCCGAATTTTCCGCGCGTGTGCCCACGCCGATGGGACAGCTCGACATCGGTTTCGACGTGACCGCCGACGGCAACCGGCTCTCCGGCAACTTCAAGTCGCCGCTGGGTTCAATGCCGCTTTCGGGATTTCGCATGGCGTGAAGTCGCTCGCCGGACCTCACGCGACAGAAGCGAGTCGCTTTCGCGAAGCGCGCGAATATCCTCGGCCGATAACGCGACAACCGACGTCAGGCAGGTCTCATCGAATTCCCGCATGGTCTGCTTGTCCAGCAGGCCCGCGGCATGGAGGTCCTCGGCGGTTGCATGAAACGCCGCAAGGACCGGACTACGATATTGCCTTGCCATCACTCACCTCGACCAGCGCCCCAGCGCCGCCACGCGCGCGCGTAAACGCTAAACCCCGATGCCCTCGACGAACTTTCCGATGCGGTTGAGCGTGGGCGTGTCCAGCAGCAGCGGCGCGTGGCCCTGGCCCGGCACCACATGCAACTGGCACAGCGGATTGCGCTTGGCCATCTGCGCGTGCGCCTCCGGCGACAACAGGTCCGAATTCTCGCCGCGCAGGGCGAGAATCGGCGCTCCGATCGCCTCGAAGGCCGGCCAAAGGTCCGGCAGCGGCGCGGTGGGATCGAACTGCTCCATGGTCCGCCCGAGCTGGGGATCGTAGGACAGGCGCATCCGCTCCGGCGTGATGTTGAGGGAATTGCCGGCGTAGAATCGCCAGTCCTCGTCGGGCACGGCGGGAAAGCGCGCGCCCATCAGGCGCTTGAAATGGGCCACGGCCTCGTCGATGTCACGCAGCAGCGGCAGCTTGCCGATGTAGGTCTTGATGTTGGCGAGCCCCTGCGGCTCCAGTTGCGGGCCGACGTCGTTGAGCACCAGGCCGGCGACGCGCTCGGGCTGGGTGGCGGCTAACGTCACCGCATGCAGGCCGCCGCGCGACAGGCCGACGAAGATCGCGCGCGAGATCTCAAGCGCGTCCAGCATCAGCTTGAGGTCGCCATGCTCGACCGGGAGGTTGTAGCGGGTCCAGTCGGTGTCCCAATCCGAACCGCCGCGCCCGCGATAGTCGATGGAGACAACGCGCCTGGCGCCGGCGCGGTGCAGATGCAGCGCCAGCACCACGAAATCGCGGGCCGGCCGCGTCAGTCCGGGCAGGCACACCACGGGTAACAGACCGTTGGGTTCGCCAAGCGTGAGGGCGTGAAGCTGCAATCCGTCGGACGAAAGAAAAAAATGACTGCGCAATTCGCGGTCCACCCGATCCTCCCGAATCCGGTACGGTCAACTCCGGGCAGAAAAGCGAAAAAAGCCAAGCATTTTTTTGCATTTGCTAGTTCGCAATCGTCGGCGCGAACCCCAAAGTTCGCGCGCCCGACTATGCGCTAATCACGCTGCTTGAGCAATCGGCTCTTTTCGCGGTTCCAGTCGCGCTGCTTCTCGGTTTCGCGCTTGTCATGCACCTGTTTTCCGCGCGCAATGGCGATTTCCAGCTTTGCGCGGCCCTTGTCGTTGAAAAACAGCTTTAGCGGCACGATGGTCATGCCCTCGCGCGCCACCGCTTGCGACAATTTGGCGATCTCGCGGCTCTTTAGCAGCAGCTTTCGTTGCCGCTTGGGCTCGTGGTTGAAACGATTGCCCGAATGATATTCGGGAATGTTGGCGTTGATCAGCCAGACTTCGCCGGCGCGATCGACGCTGGCGTAGGATTCCGCGATGGTCGAGCGCCCGGTGCGCAGGCTCTTGACCTCGGTGCCCGTGAGCACGAGGCCGGCCTCGTAGACCTCGCCGATCTCGTAATGATAGCGCGCCCGGCGATTGTCGGCGACGACCTTGAAATTGCTGGTGAGTTTTTCTGCCAATTGTTCAGCCGGCCAGAATTCCGGCGAAGGTCATCGCCCCCTTGATCGCCTCGCGGGTCTTGTCGGTGGAGGCAACCAGCGGCAGCCGCACCTCCTCGCGCGCGCGTCCCAGCAAACTTAGGCCGGTCTTGGCGCCGGTGACGCCCGCCTCCAGAAACGCCGCGCCGTGCAGTGGCACGAGCTTGTCCTGGATCGCCAGGGCCGTGGAAAAATCGCCCGCGCCCGCGGCGTTCATCAATTGCGCGCACAAGGCCGGCGCGATGTTCGACACCACGGAAATGCAGCCGTGCGCGCCGGCGGCAAGACACGCCATCGCCGTCATGTCGTCGCCGGAAAATTGCAGGAAGTCCGGGCCCATCGCCGCGCGCTGGGTGGAAATGCGGCCGATATTGCCGGTCGCGTCTTTTACGCCCGCGATGTTGCGCAATTCGTCGCGGCAGCGCTTCATCGTGTCCACGCTCATGTCGATCACCGAGCGCGGCGGAATGTTGTAGATCACGATCGGCAGGCCGACCGCGTCGTCGATCGCCTTGAAATGCTGGAACAGCCCTTCTTGGTTGGGCTTGTTGTAGTAGGGCGTCACCACCAGGATCGCGTCGGCCCCGGTCTTTTCCGCGTGGCGCGCGAGGTCCACCGCTTCCGCCGTATTGTTGGAGCCGGCGCCGGCGATCACGGGAATCCGCCCGGCGGCCTGGGCCACCGCGACCTCCACCACTTGCTTGTGCTCTTCATGCGAAAGCGTCGGGCTCTCGCCGGTGGTGCCGACCGGCACCAGACCGTGGATGCCGCTTGCGATCTGCCAGTCGATCAGCGCGCGGAAGGCTTGTTCGTCCACGGCGCCGTCCCGAAAGGGCGTCACCAGCGCCGTCATCCATCCCCGCAGTCTCAACGCATCCGCCATGATCGCAGAACCCCCCGCCGCCTCAACGGCGCCGCTTTTCGCACCTAAAGACCCTCTCATAGACCCGGCGCGTCCCCGCCGACAAGGGGGCGAGGCGGTTTGAGGCTTTGTTAACCTCGCGCGAACACACTGGAGCGATCGAAACTGGCGATGATGACCATGAGGTTGGCTCCGATTTCCCGATTGACGCTGCTCGCCTCGGGCGCCTTGCTCTCGGGAATGGCGATCGCCGGCCTTGTGTCGGGCGCGCTCCACAGCCCGCGCAAGCTTAAGCCGGTCGTGCTCTCGGCGGCGCCGGCGCCCGCTCTGTTCCGGCCCGCCGCGCCCGAATCCGCCTCGGCCGAATCGTTCTCCCCCACCGCGCCAAAAAACTCGCCGGTCAATCTGGCGGGCGTGGCGGAAGCGCTGCGCGCCTATCATGACGGGAAAGGGCCGGTCGGCGACGCCGCGCTCGTCGCCGCCGATCCGCTGGCGCGCGCCGCGGCGCTTTGGGTCTTTTTGCGCGCGCATCCCTCCGAGGCGGGGTTGACGCGCCACCGCGAGTTCCTCGCCGCGCATCCGGACTGGCCGTCCGCCGTGCTGCGCCGCCACGCCGAAGACCTGGCGGGCGTCGACGACGTCAATCCCGAGCGCGCGCGCGCCTATCTCGCGGCGTTTCCGCCCACCAGTCCCGCCGGCGAACTCGCGCAGGCGCTGCTCGACCGGGACGGACCCGCGCGCGAAACCGCGCGGCGACTGTGGCGCTCGGAAGACCTCACCACCGCGCTCGAACACCGGTTGACCAAGGCGTTCGGCGGCGCGCTGACGCGCGAGGATCGCCTCTACCGCCTGGGTCGGCTGTGGCTGCGCGAGCAGGCCGCCCCCGCGAGCCGCGCCGCGGCCTTCGCGGGCAAGGACGGCGAGGCGCTGCTGCACGCCGCCAACGCGCTCCACGAGGGGATGCCCTGGCCAAAGGCGGTCGCAAAGCTCGCTGCGAAGGACCGCGCCGATCCCATCCTGCTGTTCGCGCGCATCCACGCCGCGCGCAAGGCGGACAAGATCGCCGAGGCCACAAAGCTTTTCCACGATGTTTCGCGCGCCTCCGAAGCCCAGGACGGCGACGCCTGGTGGGTGGAGCGCCGCCTGCTGGCGCGAAAACTGCTCGACTCCGGAGACTTTCAGAGCGCCTACGCGCTCGCCGCCGGCCACGCCGCCGCGGGCGAGGAGGCGCGGCTGGAGGCGGAGTTCCACGCCGGCTGGATCGCCCTGCGCTTCCTGAACAACCCGGCGCTCGCGGCCCCGCATTTCGACAAAATGGCGGCGATCGCCAGCACGCCCTCGAGCATCGCCCGCGCCGCCTATTGGCGCGGCCGCGCCGAGGAGGCGCGCGGCGGCGACGCCCGCCCCCTTTACGCCCGTGCGGCCGGAGAGAGTGCGACCTACTACGGGGAACTCGCCCACGTCCGCCTGGGCGAGGAGCCGCTGGCGCTCGCAGCGCCGCCGGAACCCGCCACCGGCGACGCCCGCGCCGAGCCGGTGCGCGCCGCCGAACTTTTGTTCGCGCTGGGCGAGAACGAGGCGGCGCGGGACCTGGCGCTCGAAGCCAGCGCCAGCCTGGGCGCGGAGCAGATGGGTGCGCTGGCGCAGGTTGTGGCGTCGCGGGACGATCCCAATCTGGCGCTGCTGGCGGGCAAGTCCGCTTTCAGGCACGGCGTCCAGCTGGCCACGCTGGCTTGGCCGGTCAATGGCGCGCCCGATTTCCGGCCGCTGACTGAAAATTCCGCGCCGCGCGCGGTGGTGCTGGCCATCGCGCGGCAGGAGAGCGCCTTCAAGCCCGGCGCGCGTTCGGGCGTGGGCGCCATGGGCCTGATGCAGATGATGGAGCCGACCGCGCGCGGCGTCGCCAAGCGCGCGGGGATAACCTACGACGAAGCTCGGTTGCGCGGCGACGCCGCCTTCAACGCCCAGCTCGGCGCCTACCACCTCGGCGAACTGCTGGCCGAATACAAGGGCTCGCACATCCTCGCCTTCGCGGCCTACAACGCCGGCGGCGGCAATGTCGCGCAATGGATCGGCGCCTACGGCGATCCGCGCCAGGGCGATGTCGACCCGGTGGACTGGGTCGAGAGGATTCCTTTCACGGAGACCCGCAACTACGTCCAGCACGTGGTGGAAAACCTGCTGATGTACAAGACCTTGCTCGGCGAACCCGCCGACGGCCTGTTCACCGCCGACCTGCGGCAGAAGGTGGCCGCGAATTTTTAAGAGTCGTCACTGCCTGTGAGCGGAGGCGCGGCCGCCTTCAGACACCTTCGGCCTGGCTCGCAAGCCTCAGATCGTCCACGATCGCGGCGAACACCGCGTCGAACATTTGCGTCGTGAGCACGCCGGTGTTGGTGTTGTAGCGCGAGCAATGATAGCTGTCGTAGAGGGTGATGCCGCCTTGCACGTGGTGGACGGCGCCGTGGCCGAAAGGCGCCGCCTTGGCGCGCAGGCCGAGCGTGCGCAAAACGCTGTCGTGCGCGATGCGGCCGAGGCAGAGCAGGCCGCGCGCCCGCGGCATGGCCGCGAGTTCCGCGGCGAGGAAGCAACGGCAGGTTGTGATTTCCTGCGGGGTCGGCTTGTTTTGCGGGGGCGCGCAGCGAACCGCGTTTGAAATTCTGCAAAGATCGAGTTGCAACCCGTCGCGTGCATTCGCGCCGTAACTGCCGGAGGCGAGGCCGAAGCGCAACAGGGCGCCGTAGAGCAGCTCGCCGGCGTAATCGCCCGTGAAGGGGCGCCCGGTGAAATTGGCGCCGCGCAGGCCCGGCGCGAGGCCGACGATGAGGAGAGGGGCGTCGAGCGGGCCGAAACTCGGCACGGGCGCGTTATGGCCGTCGGGCAACAACCGGCTGTTCTCGCCGCGAAATGCCGCGAGGCGAGGGCAGAGCGCGCAATCGTGTTCGGGCGAGGCGGGCGCGGTCGACGACATTGCGCCCGCCTTCGCTGATTCCGGTTGGTTCAAGGTCCCGCCGATCAATCCTCGGCGGTTTCCTCATGCGGATGGGTCGGAATCGGCGCGGCGGGCCGACGCTCCTGGAACCGCTGCATGCGGTCGGTGCGCTCGGAGGGATCGCGGCCGATCTTGTTGGCGAGATGCACGAGATCGACGAATTCGTCGGCCTGGCGGCGCAGCTCGTCGGCGACCATGGGCGGCTGGGTGGTGATGGTGGAGAGCACGGAGACGCGCACGCCTTTGCGCTGCACCGCCTCCACCAGCGACCGGAAGTCGCCGTCGCCGGAGAACAGCACCATGTGCTCGATGTGGTCGGCCATCTCCATCGCGTCGACCGCGAGTTCGATGTCCATGTTGCCCTTGACCTTGCGGCGTCCGAGTGCGTCCACAAATTCCTTGGCCGGCTTGGTGACGACGGCATAGCCGTTGTAATCGAGCCAGTCGATCAGCGGGCGGATAGAGGAATATTCCTGGTCTTCTACCAGCGCGGTGTAATAGAAGGCGCGCAGCAGGCGTCCTTTGCCTTGGAATTCTTTGAGCAAGCGTTTGTAGTCTATATCGAAGCCCAAAGATTTTGCGGTCGCGTAAAGGTTGGCGCCGTCAATAAACAGGGCGATGCGTTCCTGGTCAGCCATTATGAGTTTCCATTTCCGATTCTTGTCTTCTTTTCCATTCCGGCCACTGTCGGCGCGAGGCGTCGGATAATTGCTTGACTAGTGTCAAAACACGACGAAGGCAAACATCAATGGGATTGATATCGCCTCTAAATTCCTGCGACATGTTGTCGCGCCCTTTGGTTGCAATCTCGCGCAGTCCGATAGCGGCGTCAAACCGCTAGATGAGCGTTTGAACAAAAAATTTCACCCTTGGTTCCTCTTCTTGCTAAAAAATGGTCAAGCGGCCTCCCGGGGGCAGGCGACGTCCCGGGGAGAGGGGGCCGTTCGCGTCCGGGGCGCAACCCGCGGGTTGCCGCGAGCGGATCGAATTTCCGTGATTAAACTTGCTTTTGCGTTGTCTCTGCCTTACATGCGAGGTGGAGTCCCCTTATCCCACAAATACATGAGGAGCGCCAGCATGGCTCGCGTCACCGTCGAGGATTGCATCGACAAGGTCGACAATCGCTTTGATCTCGTTCTGCTCGCGAGCCACAGGGCGCGCATGATCTCCTCTGGAGCGCAGATCAGTGTGCCACGCGACAACGACAAGAATCCAGTCGTCGCGCTGCGGGAAATCGCCGATTCGACCATCGCTCCCGAAGATTTGAGGGAGGACTTCATCCACTCCCTGCAAAAGCACGTCGAGGTGGACGAGCCCGAGGCGGAAGTGGTGCCGGCGCTGGTCACGCCCTCGAGCGATCTCGACGGCGGCGAAGTCCAGTTCGACCGCATGACCGAGGAGGACCTTCTGCGCGGCCTCGAAGGGCTGGTGCCTCCGGCCGAAACCGAGGACGATTCCGAGTAGCGCCCCTTCGCCGCGGCGCCCGCGATCGGGCGGCGCGACCCAACCGCCGCCGACCTCGGCGATCGTTCCCGGAGAGCTGGGTCTCCGGGGTTGCGGCCGGCTTGTCGCCAGGGAGAGCGCCCCGCCGGGCGGGTTCGGCGTCGACCATCTTGGCCTCGTCGACATCGACGAGGTTTTCGCGGACCTGCCGCCGCGATCGGATTTCGCGAGCTTTTTTCTTGCCTGCCGACGCGTCGGCGCTACCATTGCGACCCGGCCTCTCGCGCAATCCTCCCAGAGTTCATTTTCCAGATGATGCGGCAGTACGAACTCGTCGATCGCGTTCGCAAATACAATCCCGCCGCAGACGAGGATCTGCTCAATCGCGCCTATGTCTACGCCATGAGGGCTCACGGCGCCCAGACCCGCGCCTCCGGCGACCCCTATTTCACCCATCCGCTGGAAGTCGCGGCCATCCTCACCGAGATGAAGCTCGACGACGCCACCATCGTCGCCGCCGTGCTGCACGACACCATCGAGGACACCGCCGCCACCCGCGGCGAGATCGACCAGATGTTCGGCCCGGAAATCGGCGCGCTGGTCGATGGCCTCACCAAGCTGAAAAAGCTCGACCTCGTGTCCAAGCGGGCGGAGCAGGCGGAGAATTTTCGCAAACTGCTGCTGGCGATCTCCGAGGACGTGCGGGTGCTCCTGGTGAAGCTCGCCGACCGCCTGCACAACATGCGCACGCTGCATTTCGTCACGCCCGAGAAACGCGCGCGCATCGCGCAGGAAACGCTCGACATCTATGCGCCGCTCGCGGGTCGCATGGGCATGCAGGTGATGCGCGACGAACTCGAAAACCTCGCGTTCAAGCATCTCAACCCCGAGGCTTTCGCCCTGGTCTCCACGCGACTCGCCGACCTGCGCGCGGAAAACAGCGAGCTGATCGGCGCCATCGAGGTCGAACTCGCCGAGGAGATGCAAAGGCGCGGCATCAAGGCGGAGGTGCGCGGGCGGCAGAAGCAGCCCTATTCGGTCTGGTCGAAGATGGAGCGCAAGTCCGTCGCCTTCGAGCAATTGTCCGACATTTTCGGCTTCCGCGTCGTGGTCGGGCGCGTGCAGGACTGCTATGCCGTGATCGGCGTGGTCCACACCAAATGGCCGATGGTGCCCGGCCGCTTCAAGGACTACATTTCCACGCCCAAGCAGAACGACTATCGCTCCATCCACACCACGGTGATCGGGCCGAAGCGCCAGCGCGTGGAATTGCAGGTGCGCACCCGCGAAATGCACGATATCGCCCGCAACGGCATCGCCGCGCATGCGCTCTACAAGGACAGCGGCGCCTCGGAGCCGGTGCTGTCGCACGAGAGCAGCGCCTATCAATGGCTCAAGCGCACCATCGACCTGCTCGCCGAGGGCGACAGCCCGGAAGAGTTTCTGGAGCACACGCGGCTGGAGCTGTTCCACGACCAGGTGTTCTGCTTCACGCCCAAGGGCCTGCTGATCGCCCTGCCGCGCGGCGCGACCCCGATCGACTTCGCCTATGCCGTCCACACCAACGTCGGCAATTCCGCGGTGGGGGTGAAGATCAACGGGCGGCTCGCGCCGCTGCTGGCGCCGCTCGCCAATGGCGACGAGGTCGAGATCATTCGCGCGGAAACCCAGACGCCGCCGGCGGCCTGGGAAAGCATCGCCGTCACTGGAAAGGCCCGCGCCGCCATCCGCCGCGCCTCGCGCGAGGCGGTGCGCGCGCAATATGCGGGTCTCGGCCGCCAGATCGTTTTGCGCGCATTTGAAAGGGCCGGAAAGCCCTTCGCCGACGACAAGCTCAAGCTGGCGCTGCCCCGCCTCGCGCGCGTAAACGTCGAGGACGTGCTGGCGGCGGTCGGGCGCGGCGAGATGTTTTCCGGCGACGTGGTGAAGGCGGTCTATCCGGACTTCAAGGAGGAGCGCCGGGCGCAGGCGCCTAACCGCGCCGATCCCGGCTGGTTCAAGATGCAGAAGGCCGCCGGCGTCCAGTTCAAGGCGCCCGGCGCTGTTGATCACGCCCTGCCGATCCGGGGACTGCGCGGCGACCTGCCGGTGAGCTTCGCCCCCGAAGGCGGAGCGGTGCCAGGCGACCGCATCGTCGGCATCCTGACGCCCGGCGAGGGCGTCACCATCTATCCGATCCAGTCGTCGGCGCTGGCCCATTTCGATGACCAGCCCGAGCGCTGGCTGGACGTGCGCTGGGACATGGAGGGGGCGCCGGAGCTGTTTCCGGCGAAAATCGTGGTCGCCGCCATCAACGAACCCGGCAGCCTCGGCGCCGTCGCCAACCTGATCGGCGAGACCGGCGCCAACATCGACGACGTCACCTTCAACAAGATCTCCCCGGATTTCCGGGAGATGATCTTCGACGTCCAGGTGTTCGACCTGAAACACCTCACCGACATCGTGTCGCGGGTGCGGGCGCTGCCGATGGTGCATCGGGTGGAGCGGGTGATCGGCTAAGTTTGCGAACAGCGGCCGCCGGTTTTGGACAGCCAAATCACGCCAACATCCGGCGGCGGGACATGCGAGGCTCGCTCAGGGCCGCTCAGGCGCGAGTTCGGAGCGGATGCGGTCGATTTCCTGCGCGAACAGCGCCCGCGCTTCCTCGAAAGCCATCAGCGTGTGTCGCCCGATGCTGGCGAGATCCATGCGGCCGTCAAGCTCCAGGTCCTTGAGAAGGTCCAACTGACGGGCGATCAGCACCTGCTGCCGCCAGAGGGCCGCTCATGCGGTCCCGTCTGGGCGGGCGCGGGCGGCGCGACGCCGACAGGCGCGCCATTGGGGCCGCCGTCGGCGGATTCGTCGAACTCCGGATGAAAGAAATAGCTCGGGGAGACGCAGAACACGCTGCAAAGTCTCGTCACGATGTGAGCCGGTATGCGCTCCTGGCCATTCTCATAGCGCAGCAAATCTGCCTGGCCTACGCCGAGGCGATAGGCCAGGGTGGCGACGGTCAAACGCTCCTGAGACCGTTTTTGGCCCAATCGAGAGCCGACGTGAGAATCGACAGCCTTCATGATCGCAGACTCAAGCCAATCTTTTAGAATTACACGTTATGCTGCAGCTTAAGTATTATATCAAGCTTCGGTTTTTACTTACGCAGCCCGTTGAATGGCAAAGATCAAGCTCGCGCACTCCGCCGGTCATGACTCGCGGCGCCCGAAGGCGCCCTGCGTCTGAGCGAAGCGCCTTCGAACGCCGACCGTGGCCGCGCGGGCGATCAGCCGGGGCGGCGATTCAGGCGCCCGCGTCGCCGACGGGCGGTTCTTCCGTCTTCAGGCCGAAACGCTCGACGTCCCGGATCGGCAGCGCCTGGGTCTGCCGCCCCAGCTGGGCGAGATCGGCGGGTCCGTCGCATTCGAGCCTTGCGACGATCCCCGCCTGACGCGCAATCAGCGCGTCATGCTGCATGAGCATCTCCCGGGTCTGCGGGAGAATCTCGCGAGTCTTTGCAACGATGTGCGGACGCGGATGAGGCGAGGGGCGATCGACGCCAACGATGCGGAACCCGGCGGCGCGCTGATCTCCAGGCCGCCCCGGCGTCATATCGAAGACGTGGGAAACGGGCATGTCGAGAGTACGGCAAAGCTTGACCAAGATCTGGGCCGGTATCCGTTCCTGGCCGTTCTCGTAACGAAGCAGTTGAGCCGCGCCAACGCCCGCGCGAGACGCAAGGACCGCAACAGTCAAGCGCGCTTGAAATCGCTTCTCCCGCACGCGGGCGCCGACATGCACATCAACATTATTCATCAAACTGGCTCAAATCACAAGCCCTGTGACTATGAGTCGAAAATGCGACAATTTTGGCGCGCCGCCAAGCTGCGGTGATTACGTGTACAGACTTACGTGTGGTAAGCGTCAAGCCGATGCGTGCGCGCGGGATCGCGCCAGCGCGGGAGACGGAGGCTTCGATGGCGAATTGACTGTCGGCGGCGAATTGACTTGGTCGGTCAGGCCGGTCCGTCCTATGACAGGGGGCGCATGGCGACGAAGGAGATGCGGAGATGGGCGCGCGAAAAATCCGTCTGGGCGTGAATGTCGATCATGTCGCCACCCTGCGCAATGCGCGCGGCGGCGGAGTTCCCGATCCCGTGCGCGCCGCGACGATGGCGATCGGCGCGGGCGCGGACGGGATCACCGCGCATCTGCGCGAGGATCGGCGCCATATCGTGGACGAGGACATGCGCGCCTTGCGCGAACTCCCCGCGCCGCTCAATTTCGAAATGGCGGCGACCGAGCAGATGCTCGACATCGCGCTGCGGATCAAGCCCCACGCCTGCTGCCTGGTGCCGGAAAAGCGCACCGAGCGCACCACCGAAGGCGGCCTCGACGTGATCGGCGGCAAAAAGCATCTGATCCCCTTCGTCGACGAACTTTTACGCGAGGGCGTGCGTGTTTCCTTGTTCGTGGAGCCCTCGATCGAGGCGCTCGAAGCTTCGGCGGAGATCAGGGCGCCGGTGGTGGAACTGCACACCGGCGCCTGGTGTCATGCGCTGGCGCTGGGCGAACCGGATCGGGCGCAAGCCGAATTCTCCCGCCTGCGCGCTGCGGCGGACGCCTGCGAAAAACTCGGGCTCGAATGCCACGCCGGCCACGGCCTCGACTTCGACAGCGCCAGAACCATCGCCGCCCTGCCGCAGATCGTCGAACTGAACATCGGCCATTTCCTCGTCGGCGAGGCCGTGTTCGTGGGGCTTGAGGCTTCGGTGAAGCAGATGGTCGCGGCGATCGCGGAAGGCGTGCGCGCGTGATCATCGGGCTTGGGATCGACCTCTGCGACATCAGGCGGATCGAGCGCACGCTGGAGCGCTACGGCGACCGCTTCGCGCGCCGGTGTTTTACCGAGATCGAGCGCCAAAAG
>Ga0181519_10001927_pt1 | contig 17957 bp, 9 predicted proteins | sample PEATcosm2014_Bin_26_FD_121102 | JGI IMG/M metagenome (GOLD analysis project Ga0181519, IMG submission 121102) | Peatland microbial communities from MTU Mesocosm Facility, Houghton, MI, USA - PEATcosm2014_Bin02_10_metaG | ecosystem: Environmental > Terrestrial > Soil > Wetlands > Peat | place...
AAGTTTTACCGGTTATATCATCCTTGAGGGGTTGGGAAAATCAGGCTGACAAACCGGCGAAGGCCGCCCAAACGGGCGGCCTTCGTTTACGAACCATGCAGGCTTGAAGAAAGTTGGTCTTAACGAAATGCCGTGGTCAGAATCGCACTTGCCATCATTATGTCTTATTTCCGACCGTGAACATCAGGGGCGCAAAAATGGGGGCTTTCTATTTCGGAAGTCAAAATGTGCGAAACCTTTTTTGATTTGCGCAACCTGCCACCAAAGGCATGATTTTGGTTTATCCCGGACGATTTCCCGACGGCAGGATGTGCTGATAAAAACTATTGAAATGAAATTCAAGAATAATTCCATCGGTAACTCCCGAAAACTTTTGCCGTCGCAGCCCTGGCCTCAAAACTCGCGCCGGCCGTGCCAGCGCCGTTCTGGTGCGCTGGCGGCAAAAATAATCAAAAAAAATTCCCCGCTTAAATACGATGCAAACTATGAGCATCACCGAAAATTTGCAGCCCACCTCGCTATGAATGATGCCGCCACAGTCACTTCTAAAAACTATGCCGCGCCCAGTCTGCTCCGGTGCGGTCAACGACTGCCAGCCGCCGCTGGCTTGAGCGACGACCGGGCGCAGATCGTGACGGAAGGGTTGCTCGAAGGCGATTTGCTCGGACACACCACGCATGGTTTCGCCCTGCTCCCGGCTTATTTGCAGGCGCTGCAAAAGAAGAAGCGTTGGCGGATCGCTTGGTTGGCTAGCTTTTTCTGTCTGAATGCCATCGTGTTTTTGCAAAATGCGCAGGCTACGCCGACCGTTACGGCACCGGCGGTGATCGTTCAATCGGATTCGCAATCATTTCAACAGAATCTCGCAGCGCATGAATTGCGACGCTACCTCTTCTTGCGCACCGGAGCTTGGCTGGAGATCACGAATCATCCGGTGAAAGGTCAGTCGAACATTCTGCTGGCCCGGCGTGATTCGCCGGAACTGCCCCAAGCCTTGCGCCACGCCACCAGCACTCTGGGTCCGGAAGAATATCTGATCAAATCCACCGGCCGTTCCGGCGCGCGGCAACTGTTCATTATCGGCGGCGATGATACGGGCGTGCTTTACGGTGCCTACCGGCTGCTCGAACATTTCGGCATCCGGTTTTATTTGTCGGGCGATGTGATTCCCGATGGGCAAATCGCCTTCGCCATTCCGGCGCTGGACGATCACGGCCAGCCGCTGTTCAAGCTGCGCGGCATCCAGCCGTTCCACGATTTTCCTGAAGGCCCGGACTGGTGGAACCCCGACGACTATCTCGCCTACATTGGGCAACTGCCGAAAATGCGGATGAATTTCATCGGCCTGCACACCTACCCGGAAAACGGTCCGCACGCCGAGCCGACGGTCTGGATCGGCCCGCCGGATGAAATCGGTCAGGGCAGCGAAGTGCGGGCGTCTTATCCGTCGTTTTATGCCAGCACCGCGCGGAACGGTTATTGGGGTTATGCCGCGATGCCCACGGGCGATTTCGTGGCGGGCGCGGCGAATTTGTTTGCCACGGATGAATTCGGCCCGGCGGTGCAGGCAGGATGTCTGCCGGTCGGCACGAACATGGCGCAGGACAATCTCGTGTTCGCCCGCACGGCGGACATGTTGCGCCGCGCCTTCACCGAGGCGCACGCGCTGGGCATAAAAACCGTCGTCGGCACGGAAACGCCGTTGACCATTCCCGCCGCGCTGAAAAAGCGGCTGGAGGCGCAGGGCAAAAATCCGACAAATCCCGCCGTGGTGCGCGAATTGTATCGTGGGATTTTTCAACGCATCGCGCAGAGTTATCCGATTGACTATTACTGGCTGTGGACGCCAGAAGACTGGACGTGGCACGGCGCGAAGCCAGCAGCCATCGCGGCAACCAAGGCGGATTTGCAACTCGCCGTGGACGCGCTAAAGGAAATTGGTTCGCCATTCCAACTGGCCACCTGCGGCTGGGTGATCGGGCCGCCCGGCAATGCGCTGGGTTTTGATCGCCTGTTGCCCGCCGGCGCGCCGATCAGTTGCATCAACCGGCAGACGGGACACAGCGGCATTGACGCCGCCTTCGCCGAAATCACCGACCGGCCGAAGTGGATGATTCCGTGGATTGAAAATGATCCCGACCTGACCATGCCGCAACTCTGGGTGGGCCGGATGCGCCAGGACGCGGTGGATGCGCGCCGGCTGGGCGGCGAAGATTTGATCGGCATTCTGTGGCGCACGAAAGTTACGGCCATGAACGTCGCCGCGCTGGCGGATGCGGCGTGGAACCAGTCGTGGATCAACCTGAGAAGTTTGCCGCCGCTGGCCACCAACGGCCCGGTCAGCCAGGACAACCGCAAGGCACCGTGCGTGGATTTTTATGTGGACTGGGCCACTTCCAGTTTTGGTCCGGCGGCGGGACGTCCGGTGGGCGAATTATTTGCGCGTGTGGACGGCACGGATTTTCCCGCGCCGGCGAACTGGGTGGATGGTCCCGGCGGCATTCTGACCAACAAACCCGCGTGGTCGCAGGAACAGGCGCATTACACCTTCGTGGCTGAACTGGCGAAACTGCGCGGCCTTGTAACCAGTCCCGGTGATCGGGATCGCTTTGATTATTGGCTGAACACGTTTCGTTACTTGCGCACAGCGGCGGAGATTGGCAGCACCGCCGGCGAATTAGCACGGCAAGTGGCCGCGCTGAACCAGACAACCAATGCGTCCGCCCGCGCTGAACTGGCATCAGCGGCCGTGGCGCTGCGCGTGCAACTTTCCCGGCTTTGGGAAATGATGCTGACCGAACAACTGGCCGCCGCCGACACGCCGGGCGAACTCGGCACCATCGCGAACTTGGAACAGCACAACCGCGTCTTCTCGCATTTGCTGGATCATGCTGATGCCGCGCTCACCAACGCGCTGGGCCACGCGTTGCCGGACACGGTGCAATTGCTTCGCGACTACGCCGGCCCGGCGCGGCTCTTCGTGCCGACCGAGCGCACGCAAATTGCCCGGAACGAAATGCTGCACATCGAGGCGATTGCCTTGAGCGCCCAGCCCGTCAACAGCGTGATGATTCACGTCCGCCCGCTGGGGAGTCAGCAAGATTTCATCGCCATGCCGCTGCAACATTTGGGGCGGGGCGTTTACGAAATCACGCTGCCGGCGGCCAGGGAAGATTTTGAATACTGGATCGAAGGCCGGATGGAAAATGGTCCGACCTTGCAATGGCCCGCCACCGCGCCCGATTTGAACCAGACTGTGGTGGTGGTGGGCGGATATTCTGGTAACAACTAATTTCAACGATGTGATGAAACCAAAGCCTTCCCTTAATATACTTCACCCGAAGTTACTCGTTTCCACGCTAACGCTGGCTGGCTGGCTGGCTGGCTGGCTGGCGCTTTTTTAGCTCGGGCGGAAAGTTCCTCCGTGGTGGTGGATGCCGATGCGAGTGGAAAATCCACGGCCATTCCTACCGGCCCGGTTCACGCGGACACGGCCCAGGTAGCCGCCCCGGTTCGGGCGGTCATTCTGAACCAGCCGCTGGCCGACAAACCCATCAGCCCGCTGCTTTATGGCAATTTCATCGAACTCGGTTTCGGCCAGCAGATTGAAGGCATGTGGGCGGAGATGCTGTTCAACCGCAGCTTTGAAGACTGGCCCAAGCCCGCCAACGACCAGATGGGCTGGCTGGGGCATTCGTTGGATGAAGATTTGACCAAGGAACCCTGGTGGCATAACGGCTACGAACGCGCGCCGTGGGCGGCGACGGGCGAGCCGGGCAAATATGTCTGGAATCCGAGCTGGCTTTATTGGATGCGGCAAGCCACGCTGGATAATGATCGTGCCAGCATGGCGGCCAGTTTTTATCAGACGGGTCTTGTGGTGCGCGCCGGCATGACCTACCACTTTCACGGCCAGTTGAAGTGCGGCGGCATCGGGCAGTTCGCCGGGCCGGCGACAACGGTGACGGTCGGCCTCTACAAAGGCGGCTCGCTCGAAAAACCGCTGGTTACCCGACCGGTGAAAATTCAGGGCGCGTGGGCAGAATACACTTGCGATCTGCCGGTAAGTAATTATGCCGGCCGCGCCACCTTTGCCGTGAGCGTGCCGGCGGGACAGACGGTTCATCGGGATTGCCGAAAGCCACGATCTCAAATCATGGACGAAGATCGGCGAGCTGTGGCCGGAACAGGAGTGCGAAAAGAAAGGTCTCTGCGCGCCGGGAGCCGTGGTCATTGATGGTAAAGTGCATTTGTTTTATCAGACTTATGGCAACCAGTCACATGATGCGATCTGCCACGCAGTTTCCGATGACGGGGTCAAGTTCACGCGCGACGCCAGTAATCCAGTTTTTCATCCCACCGGTGATTGGACTGTTGGACGCGCGATTGATGCGGAAGCGTTTGTGATGGGTGACCGGTTGCTGCTTTACTTCGCCACGCGTGATCCGCTGATGAAAACCCAGATGGTCGGCGTGGCCAGCAGCACGAATGGCCTGACTTGGAAACTGCTGGCCAACGAACACGTGCTGGCCAATGGCGCATCCGGCACCTGGAATTCCTCCGAGTCCGGGCATCCGGGAGTTTTCGTGGATCAGTCCGGTCAGACTTGGTTGTTCTATCAAGGCAACCCGGACAAGGGCCGCACCTGGTTTCTGTCTCGCGTGCCGATTAGCTGGTCGGAAAACCAACCCCACATCGCCCCGGAACCGGTGGCACATTGAAAACAGACTCGGAATATCCCATGCAAAATCTATTCAAAAATCTCGTTTGCGCGTCAGTGTTGTGCCTCGCCATTCAAGTCGCGCCCGCCGCCGAGGTGACCCACTTTACGGTCGCCATCAACCTGCTCGCGCCGGAACCCATCAACCCGCGCCTTTACGGCAATTTCATCGAACTTGGCTACGGGGTGCAAGTCGAGCCAATGTGGTGCGAAATGTTTTCAACCGCAGCTTCGAGCCGTTCAAGCCTTACAAGGACATCAACGTTGAATGGTTTGATTTATGGAACGACTCGAAAGATCACGCCAAGGGTTACAAGACCGACTAGGTCGCACGAAGACTGGTATCACACCGGTTACGAACATAACCCGTGGTTCGCCGCGCCGGGCGATGACGGGTTGCTGCCGATTGATCACCAGTCCACATTCATCGTGGAAAAAACTCCGCTGGCCAAGGTCGAAGTGCGGCCGGTGCCGGGCGGTTCCGGCCACGGTGTGCAGTCGCTGATCGTCAGCAATCATGACCCGGAAAAATGGGGCGGCCTTGGCCAGGTCGGCAAGCTGCTGCGCCCGGTCGCGAGCTACACATTCCGGGGAAAATTTCGCAGCTTGAAATCGCCGGTGAACGCGGAAATCCGGTTTTATCCGCACGGCCATTGGGACGCGCCCATCGCCCGGCTTCCGCTCGCGGAAATTGGCACGAACTGGGATGAACGTTCGGTGTCATTCACGAACCAGTCGTTTGCGGGTTGGGCGGGGTTCGCGCTCTGGCTGCCGCCGGGCGCGGAGGTGCAGGTGGATGTCGGGCCACACTTTGAACTCGTCAGGTGGCCCTAAAAGTGAAGTCACGCCATATTGACACGAGTCCATTGCTCCAAACCAACTCACTCGGCTTTTGAAATGTGACTACAAAACTTTTGCTTAATATTCCGCCATGTTATTTAACTCACTAATATGTGCGCTCGTTTGTGAGTCTCTGCACCAGTCCGGCCAGGCTTTACTTATACGACAAATGTCGTATTCGCAATTTGAGTTTTTCAAGTTATTTCTGTTGGCATTCATCAATCCGAACTTTGTTGCATTGTGCGAACCGAGACGTGCCCCATTTTTATTGGGGATGTCTTTGCCGAAAAAATGTGCTGCAAATATGTAAGAACTGAATTTGATGCCAGACGTTATTTTGATTTCCCATGTAAATTAAACGGGCGACTCAATGATTAGTTAGACAATTCGGCTATTCCTCCTTTTTTATGAAACGCTTCCTGCTAAATGCAATACTCCCAATCCTGGTCTGCGCCGCTCGGACGCAGGGTTCAACCCCTGTCGCCGCCGTTGATGCCTCGAAGACAGGGCCGCCGATTTCAACCTATATCTATGGCCAGTTCCTTGAGCATGGCGGCAGCCTCGTTTACAGCAGCCTCTGGTGCGAGATGCTGGATGACCGGAAATTTTATTACGCTGTCCAGCCCAAACCCGCCGAAGACCCCAGCGCGGGCCAGCGCGGGTTCGGTGGGTTCGGTCCCGGTCGCCGCCGCAATGTCGGGCCGGGCCGGTGGAATCCCATTGGCCCGGTGGATTCCGTTGTGATGGACAGGAGTAATCCGTTCGTCGGCGAACACACGCCGTTGATCAAGCTGGCAGGTGACGAACCTCGCGGCATTCGCCAGACCGGCGTTAATTTTACCCAAGGTGCCACTTACAACGGACGCATCCAGTTGGCCGGTGACGCCGCGAAAATTTCCATAAACATCGTTTGGGGCACCAACGCTGACGCGGTGAGCCAGATAGTTTCACTCGGCGACTTGAGCGCGGATTACAAGAAACTGACTTTCTCATTCCAGGCCGAACATTCCGGCGCGGCACAATTTGAAATCGTCGGCACCGGCACCGGCTCGTTCCATGTCGGCGCGGTGTCGCTCATGCCGGCCGACAACCTAGACGGCTGGCGTCCAGATGCCATGGCCGTGCTCAAGAGTCTGCGCTCCGGCGTTTACCGCTGGCCGGGCGGCAATTTCGTTTCCGCCCACGAATGGCGTTACGCGATTGGCGACCCGGACAAACGGCCGCCGATTTATGATCCGGTTTGGCGCGCGCTGCAACCGAATGACATCGGCACGGATGAGTTTATGACGATGTGCCGACTCCTTGGTGTTGATCCTTACATCACGGTCAATGCCGGCACCGGCGATGCGTGGTCGGCGGCGGAATTAGTCGAATACTGCAACGGCGATGCCTCCACCACGATGGGCAAACAGCGCGCGGCCAATGGCCATGCAGAACCTTATGCGGTGAAGTTCTGGGGCATCGGCAACGAAGCGTGGGGTTTTAGTTATCAGTATGGCGCCATGCGGCTCAATCAGTTTGAGTATAAGCATAACCAGTTTTCCAAGGCCATGAAGCAGGTGGACCCGAGCATCAAACTCATCGCCAGCGGTGCCATGCCGGACACGATGACCGGTTCCAAAGAATCATTGAACCTGGGAACTAACCTGATTCCGGTCTATCTCTCGCCCGCTGACTGGACCGGCGGATTGCTTGCCAATTGCTTCAATAACTTTGATCTTATCAGCGAACATTTCTACAACTACGGTGCCACCCACTTCAGCCTCGCCGAAGGCAAGCAGGTGCCGAATGATCCGAACGAGCCTGTCACTGATTGGATGCGCCGTCCGGCGAATCATATCCGCCTCAAATACGAGGAATACAAGGATTACGAAAAATTGATCCCGGAACTCGTCACGCATCCCAAGCCTCTGAACATTGACGAGTGGGCCTATAGTTCGCGCGGTGGCAATGTGAGTTATCCGACTTACCCGGCATATGCTTGGGTGTTTCATGAAATGTTCCGGCACAGTGATCTCATGCCGATGGCGGCGCAAACTTTTGCCACGTCCCTGCTGGCGCGCAATAGCACCAACCTCTCGCTCACCGCCAACGGTCTTGTCTTCAAAATCTATCGCGATCACTTTGGCAGCATACCGGTTGACGTCTCCGGCAATTCACCGCAGCCCAAGCCCACCGACCCGCCCGGCGGCGAGCAGCCCGCCGTGAATGCCGGCAGCGAAACTTTTCCGCTCGATGTCGTCGCCGCGTGGACCGATGATCGCCGCACTCTCACGGTGGCCGTCTTGAATCCAACCGACAAAGAACAGCCGCTCAAGCTCAACCTCGCCGGCGCTGACTTGTCGGGCAAAGGCACCTTGTGGCGGCTCGCGTCCGCTGAAAAAGACGGCCAAAATCCCAGCATCAGCAGTTCAGCGGTTGATTCCGTTCCGGGCGTGGTGACGTTGCATCGGTTCAGCATCAATATTTACGAACTGCAATTGAAGTAGCTAAATCGTCCATCCGCACATGAAAAAAATTTCCGCGCGCCTATCTTCCGCGCTGCTGTGGTTGACACTTTCCGTATTCAGCGCCAGCGCCGCCGAACAACGCGTCGCATCGCCGGACGGCGAAGTGAGCATCATCATCTCGGACAATGGCGGATTGCATTATCACGTGGAGATTGGCGGTAAAATTGTGCTGACAAATTCGCTGCTGGGACTTGAATTCAAAGACGGTGCCAAGCTGGGTCCGGCCGCGGTCATCACCAAAGCCGTGACTAAAAAGCATGATGACACTTGGGAAAATCCATTCGGCAACCGGCGAAGCGTGCGGGATAACTACCGCGAACTGCGGCTCACGTTGAAAGAATCTGGCGATCAAACCCGCACGTTTGGCCTACTGGCGCGCGCTTACAATAATGGCGTTGCGTTTCGTTACGACCTTCCGAAAAGTTCCGGTCTCGGCGGTTTTGTGCTGACGAACGAATTGACGGAATTTCATTTCGCCGATGATTACCGCTGCTGGGCGGGCGACGAATCCGAGTGCGCGGAGAATCAATATCCAGAAAAGAAATTGAGCGCGATCCGGTCGAGTAGTCGGTCGGGACGGGCATTTCGCAGTGTTCTGCCGTTGCTGGTCGAAACGCCCGCCGGTTACCTCGCCGTTGCGGAATCGGATTTGTTGGACTGGTCCGGGATGTCGCTGACGGGCACTGGCACCTCTGATGTGAAGGCGGTGCTTGACCGGCGCTCCGACGGAAATGGGTTGGTGGTGTCATCCACGCCGCGAGTCAGTCCGTGGCGCGTCCTGATTTTTGGCCGCACGGCCGCCGATCTGCCCGGCTCAGATTTGGTGGCCACACTGGCGACGCCCAGCCGATTGAAAGATGCGTCGTGGATCAAGCCCGGCGCTTGCGCGTGGGACTCCTGGTGGACAGGAATAAATCCCTACGATGCCGATCCGAAACACCGCGGCGTGGATGCGCGCGGCACGACGCCTTCGACCAAAGAATACATTGATTTCGCGGCCGAGATGGGCTGGCCTTACCAGTTGATGGATTGGTATTGGTATCAGGGAATGACGAGCTATAACAAGTCGCTCCATTCCAACCCCAATCCAATTCATGGTGATTTCAAACAGTCCGTTCCCGACATCAATGTTCCCGAACTGATCCAATACGCGAAATCGAAAAACGTCCGATTGATGATTTGGGCACACTCGCTTGACATTGAAACCTTCGGCGTGGAAAACGCCCTTGCTTTCTTGGCGCAGCAGGGATTCGCGGGAGTGAAAATAGATTTTCTCAACAGCCAGTCGCAGGAAACCGTTCAATGGTGCGAAAAAGTTCTGGCCGCCGCCGCGAAGCATCACTTGCTGATTGATTTTCACGGCACTTACAAACCAACCGGTTTGGCGCGGACTTATCCCAATTTCATCACGCAGGAAGGCGTGCTTGGAAATGAATACAATAAACTCGGCGGTAACCGCTGTTCGCCGCTGCACACCATCACGCTGGCGTTCACCCGCGCCGTGCTCGGGCCGATGGATTTCACGCCCGGCGGTTTTTTGAACCGCGCGCCGAAGGATTTCAAAACGACCGTGCCGGCGGAAGTCATGGGCACACGCGCGCGGCAACTGGCGATGACGGTGATTTATCCCAGTCCGCTGACAGTGCTGTGCGACAGCCCGCAACATTATCGCGGTCAGCCCGGCGTGGAATTTCTTCGCGCGCTGCCCACGGTCTGGGACGAAACGGTTGTGTTAGAAGGCGAGGCTGCCAAGTCCGTTTTCATTGCCCGGCGCGCGGGAAATCGCTGGTATCTGGCGGCGATGAACGGCGACGAGGCGGCGCAACTGCAAGTGCCGTTGAAATTCCTGGGCAAAGGCAAATGGACGCTGCGCCGTTTCTCGGACAACACGGGCTCATCCAAATATCAGGCCGTTGTTGAAACCAGTCTCGGCGTGGATGCCAAAGCCGTGGTTTCACTGTCACTCCTACCGGCGGGCGGATTCGTCGGAATCCTCAGCAAAACGGACTGAACTTATGAAGGCGGGAAACCCAGTCCTGCAACATCAAAGGTGCCAAAGGTGGCCACGATCTTTATCTGAAATTTTTCGGCAATAGTTCGCCGGTGATGAATGTTGACTGGTGGAGCTTTGAACACTAAGCAATTCTAAAAATGAAAAAATCACGCGCCTATCCTAGGCTTATCACATTTGCCATCCCAATACTTGCTGGATGGCTGTTGACCGCGACCGCCGCTTTTGGCGTTGACGAGGTTTGCGCTTCCTGCGGCCAGCAGGTGAGTATCAACGGCGACTTTGTGCATCACAAGGACAATGCCTCAATCGCCATAGATGGCGCCAACGCCGCCGCATTTCACGAAGACGTCAACGGCTCGAATTTCACCGTCACCATCGCGCATTTGCCGGCGGGCAAATACACCGTCGTTATCGGCGAAGCGGAAACCACGGCCAACGCGGCGGGCGAAAGGTTGTTTGACGTGACTTCCGGCGACGTCCCATTGGCCAAGGATTTCGACATTTTTGCCGCAGCGGGCGGCGCGCGAAAGGTTTCCACTATTTCCGGCACCGTGGAGCACGAAGACGATTCGGTCAAAGGCCCGGTGGTGATTGCGTTCACCGCCAGCAAGGGAAATGCAAAGTTCAACACCATCGAGGTGAAGAATGCAATTGGCGCTTCGGTTGTGTCATTCAGCGCCTCGGAATTGGCGGACGCTTTTTCCGCCGCCGCCGTGCATGTGCCGGATATCGCGGAACCTCCAATCTGGCGCGACCCGTCTCAACCGTTGCAAGCACGCGAAAATGACTTAATCCGCCGCATGTCACTCGCGGAAAAAGTCGCCCAATTGAAGAATGCCGCGCCGGCCATCTCGCGAATTGGCCTCGCGGCGTATGATTATTGGAACGAAGCGTTGCATGGCGTCGCCAACAACGGCACCGCCACCGTTTTTCCGGAGCCAGTTGGCGCGGCCGCTTCTTGGAATCCGGGATTGTTTCATCAAGAGGGAACCGTCATCGGCATCGAAGGCCGCGCGAAGTTCAATGATTACGCCACGAAGCACAATGGCGATTCCAAGTGGTGGTATGGCCTGACCTTCTGGACGCCCAACATCAACATCTTCCGCGATCCGCGTTGGGGTCGCGGTCAGGAAACTTACGGTGAAGATCCTTATCTCACGAGCGAGATTGGCATCGAGTTTGTCAAAGGCATTCAGGGCGATGATCCCAACTACATGCTGGCGATGGCTTGCGCGAAACATTACGCGGTGCATAGCGGGCCGGAACCGGATCGGCATCGCTTCGATGCGCAGGTTTCGGAACGCGATTTATATGAGACATATCTGCCGCAATTCGAGCGCGTGGTGCGCGAGGGAAAAGTCGCCGGCGTCATGGGCGCTTACAACTCGGTCAACGGCGTGCCCTGCTGCGCGAGTTCCTTCCTGCTTGATGATTTGCTGCACCAGCAATGGGGATTTGAGGGGTATGTGGTTTCAGATTGCGACGCGATTCGCGACATTTGGGGTTGCCAGCAACATCGTTATGTAAATACTCCCGAAGAAGCCGCCGCCGCCGCGGTGAAAGCAGGCTGCAATCTTTGTTGCGGCGGAGATTACAATGCCTTGGTGCGCGCGGTGCAAAAAGGTCTGGTGACCGAGAAAGACATTGATCAGGCGTTGTATCACACCTTGTGGACTCGTTTCCGACTCGGGATGTTCGAGCCGGCGGACAAGGCTCCCTATTCGAAATACACCATCAAGGACAACGACACGCCTGAACATCGCCAAGTGGCGTTGGAGATTGCGCGGCAATCATTGGTGCTGTTGAAGAACGACGGTATCCTTCCGCTCGACCGCTCCAAGCTCAAACGAATCGCCGTCATCGGGCCGAATGGCAAATCTACGTCCATGTTGCATGGCAATTATCACGGGTCAGCTTCGCATCCGGTTTCCATTCTGGAGGGCATCAGGCAATTGGCCGGGGCGAACATCGAAGTCACGTTTGCGCTGGGAAGTCCTGTCACCTCCAAGCCCGGCCAGGCGGCGTGGAGCGCACAGGACAACACCACGAAACGGCCCGTTGCGGAACTCAGTGCCGAAGCCCTTGCAAATGCAACCAACGCCGACCTGATCATTTATGTCGGCGGCATCACGCCGGCGCAGGAAGGCGAAATGTTTGATCGTGATGCGATTGAACTGCCCGAAGTGCAGGAGCAACTCGTGCAGGCGCTCCATGCCACTGGCAAGCCGATGGTGATGGTCAACTGCAGCGGTTCCGCCATCGCGCTGCCGTGGGAGGACGAACATCTGCCGGCGATTCTGCAAGCCTGGTATCCCGGCGAGGAAGGTGGACGCGCCGTGGGCGAAGTTCTTTTCGGTGAGATCAATCCCAGCGGACATTTGCCGGTCACGTTCTATCGGGGCACCTCGGACTTGCCCGCTTTCACGGATTATTCCATGACCAACCGCACTTATCGCTATTTCGGCGGCAAGCCGCTTTACGCGTTTGGCCACGGCCTGAGCTACACCACTTTTGATTACAAGAGCGGCAAGCTGGATTCAAAGACGGTTGCTCCCCATGGCACGGTGAAAGTTTCGTTCACGGTGAAAAACACCGGCAAGCGCGATGGCGACGACGTAGTGCAGGTCTATTACCGGCATGTGAATTCCAAAGCGTCGCAGCCGAAGCAGTCTCTCTGCGGCTTCAGCCGCGTGAGGGTGAAGAGCGGCAAATCCACCAAGGTGACGATTGAAGTCCCCGCCAAACGGTTGCGTTATTGGGATGCCGAGAAGAAGCAGTATGTCGTCGAACCCGGCGACTACGAATTCCTGATCGGTGCGGCGTCGGATGATATTCGCTTGAAATTGCCAATGAACATTGCTGCAAAGTAATAACGATTTCCCGCTGCTAAAATGAAAATGATTTCCCGATTTTATGCGCTTTTATCGGTGGTCATGGCCGTTTTGTTGGTCGCGGTCGGGAAAGCCGCCGACACGCCGCGCGAACACCTTTCGCTCGACACAAACTGGAAATTTCATCTCGGCGACGACTGGCCGGACGCGCTGCATCGGGAAAATTCCGGCACCGGTGGCGGGCCGGCTTCCGAAAAATTTTCCGATGATTACTGGCGCGTTGTCAATCTGCCGCACGATTGGGCGGTGGAACTGCCGTTCGCTCAAACCGCCGACGGCGGCCACGGTTTCAAACCGCTGGGCGCGAAGGATCCGACGAACAGCCTCGGCTGGTATCGCCGCGCGTTTGATTTGCCGGCGGAAGATTCCGGAAAACGCATCTGGCTGACGTTCGACGGCGTGATGCACGACGCAACGGTGTGGGTCAACGGCTGGTGCGTGAAACGCCACGAAGGCGGTTATTATCCGTTTCGCGAGGACATCACGGATGTGTTGCATTTCGGCGGCAAGAACACCGTGGCCGTGCGCGTGGATGCGACTGAATCCGAGGGCTGGTTTTACGAAGGCGCGGGAATTTACCGCCATGTCTGGCTGGACAAGACCGCGCCCGTGGCCATCGCGCCGGATGGGCTTTTTATTTATAGCAAATTCAAAAATAACATTCCTCAAGGCCCGGCGGAAATGCAGATTCAAACGCGGCTAAAGAATAGTTTGACCAACGGCATATCTGTAGCCTTGATGCAAATTATTTACAGTCCTCCTGGATTAATTGCAGGCAGCAATTTTTTAATGAAACTTGAGAAAATAGTAGCTGTGCCGCCTTTGTCTGAAATAGAAATCACCAATGAGGTCAAGCTGATTACGGATTATGAACTTTGGTCTCCGGAATCTCCGAAGCTCTACAAGCTGGTCACACTTTTGTCGGCCTCTGGTGTTGGCATGCCGGTCGCCAAGAATGTAAGTGGACGCTATGACGAAATTCAAACCGCCTTCGGCATCCGCACGGTCGGCTTTGACGCGACGAACGGCCTTTTGCTGAACGGCAAGCATTACGAGCTTTACGGCACTTGCAATCACCAGGACCACGCCGGCGTCGGCGCGGCGATGCCCGATGCGTTGCAGGAATTCCGTGTGAAAAAACTAAAGGAATTCGGCTGCAACGCCATTCGCACCTCGCACAATCCGCCCACGCCGGAACTGCTCGACGTCTGCGACCGGCTCGGCATGTTGGTTTTGGATGAGAGCCGATTGATGGGCAGCGATTCCGAGAACCTGAAAAAGTGGGACGGCCAAATCCGCCGCGACCGCAATCACGCGAGCGTCGCGATGTGGTGCATCGCCAACGAGCAATTCGCCGTGCAGGACTCGCCGCCGGCCGCCAACGTCGCGCGCACGATGCAGGATTACGTCAAGCAGCTCGATCCGACGCGTCCGGTCACCTACGCCTCGCCAGAGGACGACGTGTTCCGCGGCATCAACTCGGTCATCGAAGTGCGCGGCTGGAATTATCATTACGGCCCGCAGATGGACCGGTATCACCGCGCGCATCCAAACCAGCCGAACATCGGCACCGAGCAGGCCAGCGTGGTCGGCACGCGCGGCATTTACACCAACGACGCTGCGCATGGTTATGTTGCCGCTTACGATGTGGTCTGGCCGGGCTGGACCACCACCGCCGAAAGCTGGTGGAGTTTCTTCGCCGTCCGGCCGTGGCTCTCCGGCGCGTTCGTGTGGACTGGTTTTGATTATCGCGGCGAGCCGACGCCGTATTGGTGGCCATGCATCAACTCGCACTTCGGCATTCTCGACACCTGCGGTTTCCCGAAGGACGTTTTTTATTATTACAAATCGTGGTGGACGACGAACACCGTGCTGCACCTGGCACCGCACTGGAACTGGCCGGGCAAGGAGGACCAGGAAATCCTCGTCGAAGCCTTCAGCAATTGCAAACAAGTGGAACTATTTCTAAACGGCACGTCGCTCGGTAAACAGGTGATGAAACCGAATTCGAAATTGAGCTGGCAGGTGAAATATGCGCCGGGAACTTTGAGTGCAAAAGGTTTTGATGATGCCGGCAACGTCATCGCCGAAACGAAAATGGAGACCACCGGCGACGCGACGCAAATTCAGCTAACGCCCGACCGCAAAACGATCAACGCCGACGGCGCGGATGTGTCCGTGTTCACGGTTTCCGCCGTGGACGCGCAAGGTCGCGCGGTGCCGGTGGCGCAGAACAAAATTAATTTCAGCGTTGAAGGCGACGGCAAAATCATCGGCGTAGGCAACGGCGATCCAAGTTGCCACGAGCCGGACGTGTTTGTTCCGACCGTCCCCGAGCGCAGTGTAGCCGTCAACGATTGGCGCTGGCAGTTGGCCAAAGTTCCGCACAACCGCAGCGCCGTGCCGGAATACGCGAATGATTTTGACGATGCCGCGTGGACCACGCTTAACGCCAAAACGAGTGGTGGCGAAGCGACGATCAAAACGCCGAACACCACGGCAATTTACCGCGCGCATTTCACGGTGACGGAAGAAGACTTGAAAGGCACGGGCGCGCAAGCTTGCTTCTCCGGTTGCGATGACGAAGGCTGGTATTTCGTGAACGACCAGTTCATCGGCGAATCGCACGACTGGCAGGCACAACCGATTTTCGACATCAAGAAATTTGTCCACGTCGGCGATAATGTCGTTGCCGTGGGCGTCAACAACTCGGTTGGCACCGGCGGTTTGGATCCCAACGTGACCGTGAAAATCGTCGGGCACTCCGGCGTCCTGCCGTGGTCGCGCAGTTTGTTCAACGGCCTGGCACAAATCATCGTGCAATCCACGCACGACGCCGGCGAAATCAAATTGACGGCAACCGCCGACGGCCTGGCACCGGCGACGGTGGCCGTGCAAACACAACCGTGCGCGTCGCGTCGTTCCGTGCCGTGAGTGCCCGATGGGCCTCCCCACTATTAATTATGATCGGTGAGAAATTGATTCAAGGTTGGCGGAATAAATTGTGTCTTCCAATTCTCCCCTCGATACGCGGATATTGATGCTGGCATCCGGCTTGATGCTTGCGGCTTTTGCTCCGGCCGTCGCTGCCGAGAACCACAGCTTTGTGGCGGAAACTGGCGGACTGATCGATGGAGCAACCAAAGTAATTGATGGTGCGGCGTTGGGGAGTAATCTGGTCGCCTTAACCATGCCCGGCCATACTGTAAAATTCTCCAGCCTTCCGGCTGCCAGTAAATTAGCCATTCGCTATGCGTCGGTGGGAGTGGGCACGATCAGTGTTGCGGTCAACGACCAGTAGCCGCGCAAAGTGAACATTCATTCATCGGGCGCGCTCACCAATTCGTTTCTGAATGCAATCATTGACGTGGCGATTCCCGCCAAGGCAACGCTGACCATCAGTGTGGCGACCAACGACGTCGCGGTGAACATTGATCGCATCATTGTCGGCGACGGAGATTTGGGATTGCCGCCGGATATTTGGAATCTGCCGCCGTTGCCCGTGGCTGACGGGCCTTATTCCGCTGATTGGAAGGCGATCAACGAAGGCGGCGTGGGCCGCACCACGGAATGGAGCGTTGTTCCCTTGCCGACATCGCCTGACAATTTTCGATGGCCGGACATGACGGCTGGAGATCTTGGCAGCCGTGCCAAGCTGAAACCTGGTTCGCATCTCCGGTGGTTTCCCGCAGAAATCAACGTCACCATTCTTGCCAACGGCGCATGGTTCTGGGCGCCGCAAAAACATCCGCGGAGCTTGTCGGAGTTGGTGGACATTTATTACCGCTCCATCGGCCGCAATGGGAATCTAATCTTGAATCTTTCGCCGGACTCGCGCGGCTTGATTCCCGACGACGAACTCGACGCGTTGAGTAAGATGTCGCAAATCGTCAAAGACACGTTTGCGACTGACCTTGCCCTCGGCGGAATACTGACCGCCGACAATTCCAACCGATCTCACAAACCATCACGCGCGTTGGATCGAAACTTCGACACTTGGTGGGAAGCCGCACCGGGCAAAACCAACGCGACGCTGACCTTGACGCTTCGAAAACCCGCGACCTTTGATGTGGTTTCGTTGCAGGAAGCCGTGGATCATCGCGGCCAGCGAATTGAATCCTTCGCGATTGATTTCTGGAATGGCTCGGATTGGTCAGTGGTGGAAAAAATTTCTTCCGACACCCTCACGACCGTCGGCCATCGCCGGCTCATTCGTTTCAAATCACCGGTGACGACGGACCAATTGCGCATCCGCATTATCGGTTCTCGCATGGAACCAACCCTCGCTGAAATTGGACTTTTCAAGCAATCCGCCGCGGGTTTACCTCCGACCATTTCGGGTCGTGACACCAATGGTTTGGTGACTCTCAGCAACGACGGCAATTGCAAAATGGTTTACACGGTTGACGGAACCGCGCCAACGACCGACTCGCCAGTTTACCATTCGCCGATCGTTGTGCCGACGGGCGGCACCGTGCAAGCCGCCTGCCTGATGCCCAACGGCCAGCTCGGCATCGTGGCTTCAAGACCCTTCGCCAGTTTGCCACCAAACGGATGGAAGGTTGTCGCCGTGAACAGCCAGGAGACTGCCGGGGAAAACAACGCCGCTGCCAATGCGATTGACGGGAACACGGCCACCTTTTGGCACACGCGATGGAACGAGGATTTGATGCTGCCACATTTCATCACCGTTGACATGGGCCGCTCGCATCGGATGGCCGGGTTCACTTATCTTCCTCGCAGGACGGAAACCCCAACGGCACCGTTGAGCATTACCGTTTTGAGACGAGCCTGGACGGAAACAACTGGACGACCAACATCGTCTTCGGCACGTTCGCCAACATTCGGAACAACCCGTCGCTCCAGAGTGTTGATTTCGCCCCGGTCAACGCCCGGTTTTTCCGCTTCACGGCCTTACGGGAAATCAATGCGAACGGCTGGACGAGCGCGGCGGAAATTTCCGTCCTGCCCGCCGGCGGGAG
>Ga0181519_10001936_pt1 | contig 17919 bp, 13 predicted proteins | sample PEATcosm2014_Bin_26_FD_121102 | JGI IMG/M metagenome (GOLD analysis project Ga0181519, IMG submission 121102) | Peatland microbial communities from MTU Mesocosm Facility, Houghton, MI, USA - PEATcosm2014_Bin02_10_metaG | ecosystem: Environmental > Terrestrial > Soil > Wetlands > Peat | place...
CCGCCGGCTCATTGTCCGAGGAGTTGGTGAAGGCGGCCGTGGTGCTCGGGCTGCCCGAGAGATCCGATGTGCCCATGGGCCCGGCGTTGATGAGCAGGAGCACCCCGGCCACGACGGCGACCACGGCTCCTGAGGCCACCAGCGCCGTCAGATGGGGTCGGTGGCGCAGGGGTCGCACCGTGCTCGGGCCTCGCTGCGCAGGCTCCGCCGCCCCGAGGCCCAGGGCCTCGGACGGGTGGCGCCACGCCCGCTGTTCGGGCGGGACCCACCCCTTGAGGCCCCCGTCGTCGGCACTGCCGGTCGGCCGGTCGTCCAGGCCCCCGTTGTCGGACGGCGGGCCGTCGGTGTCGTCCGGGTCGCCGCCAAGAGGGGAGGGTCCTCGTGGGGTCACGGGGACCGAGGTTACCGACGCGTTCGGGCGTCGCGGCGTCGCCCGCCGGGCTCGGCCCGGGCCGACCGGGCTCCGGAGGTCCCGCCGGCCCCCGTACCATGAGGTCAGTGGGGCGAGATCTGGCGATCGATCTGGGAACGGCCAACACCCTGGTGTACGCCCGAGGCAAGGGCATCGTCCTCAACGAGCCGACGGTGGTCGCCCTCAACACGCGGTCCCGGGAGGTCCTGGCCATCGGGGCCGAGGCCTGGCAGATGATCGGCCGGACTCCGGGGTCGATCGTGGCCGTGCGACCACTGCGCCAGGGGGCGATCACCGACTTCGACATCACCGAGCGGATGCTGCGGGTCCTGCTGCACCGGGTCGGCGTATCCAAGCTGAACCGGCCCAAGGTGCTCATCTGCGTCCCCTCGGCCATTACCGCGGTGGAGCGGCGGGCGGTCAAAGAGGCGGCCCGCCGGGCCGGGGCCTCGGCCACCTACCTGATCGAACAGCCGATGGCCGCGGCCATCGGGGCCGGCCTGGCCATCCACGAGCCGATGGGCTCGATGGTCGTCGACATCGGCGGGGGAACGGCCGAGATGGCGGTGATCTCGCTGGGCGGCCTGGTGGCCCAGCGGGCGCTGCGCTGTGGCGGGTTCGACATGGACGCGGCCATCCAGACCTTCGTCCGCAACCACCACGGGGTGGCCATCGGCGAGCGCACGGCCGAGGCGGTGAAGATGGCCATCGGCTCGGCCCACCCCCACCCAGACGAGCGCAACGCCGAGATCAGGGGCCGGGAGATCGCCACCGGTCGACCCCGGACGGTCATCCTCACCCCGTCGGAGGTCCGCGGGGCGTTGGAGGACATCGTCCAGCAGATCGTGACCAGCGCCGCCACCTGCCTTGGGGACGCTCCGCCCGAGCTGGCCCAGGACATCATCTTCCAGGGGATCCACCTGGTCGGTGGGGGCGCCCTGCTGCGGGGCATGACCCAGCGGCTGGCCGACGGCACCTCGGTGCCCGTGCGGCTGGTCGACACCCCGCTCGAGTGCGTGGTGCTGGGGGCCGGGCGATGCCTGGAGTCGTTCGACAAGCTGCGCCCCATCTTCGCCGCCGCCGAGCTCTGACCGGCGCCGACTCTGACCGGCGCCGACTCTGATCGGCGCCGACTCTGACCGACGCCGACTCAGCCGTCGAGCAGGATCTCCGCCACCTGCCGGACCTGCCAGTCCCGGTCTTCCCGGCAGCGTCGCAGGGCGGCGTCGACCTCCGGCCCGGAGAAGGCGGCCAGGGCCACGGCGGCCCGACGGCGGACGGCCGGCGAGTCGTCCAGGCCGGCCAGGACGGCGGCCAGCCCCCGGTCCTCGCCGATGGAGCCGAGAGCGGCCACGGCCGCCTCCCGGCATCGGGGGTCGGGGTGGCCGGTCACCACGGCGGAGAGCTCGTCGACGGCCGACGATCCGCCGAGCTCGCCCAGGGCGAAGCAGGCCGCATCGACCACCAGTGCGTCAGGGTCGCTGAGGGCACGGCGCAGCATGGGCCGGAGGGCCCGCCGTTCCCGGCCCCCGGCCATGCGCCCGCCCAGCTCGGCGGCCCGGCGCCGGACGCCTCGGTCCGGGTCGTCGAGTCCGCCCCGGAGATCGTCGATGCCCAGGCGGTCCATCCGGGCCAGGGCCGAGAGACCGGCCGCCCGGACCGGGGCCTCGGGGTCGGCCAGGGCGGTGCGGGCCGCCGGCTCGTCGCGTCGGTGGCCGGCGACGACCGCCCTCCGTCGGCGCGTGGCAGGATCATCCGGCACCGCCCCCGAGTATGACCGCATACGACCCGACCCCCGACGGCCCGATCCCCGAACCCACCCGGCGGCGCTGGCCCCGGGTGCTGCTGGTCCTGGCCTTCGTGCTCCTGGTGGCCGTCATCGTGGCCGACCGGATCAACCTCAACTACTACGTCCTCTCCCCGGGCGACGCCCAGCCGGTGGCTCCGCTCATCACGGTGCCCCCGGGCAAGGCCCACCCCCTCCACGGCCAGATCCTCCTGACCGACGTCCTGCTCAGCCAGGTGAGCCTGCTCACCTACGTGCCGTACCTCCTGTCCTCCAACGACCAGGTGGTGCCGGCGTCGGAGCTGCTGGGTCCGGACACCCCCCCGGACCAGCTGGTCACCCAGGGATACCTGGAGATGGCCCAGGCCCAGTCGGCGGCCAAGACGGCGGCACTGCGCCGCCTGGGCTACACGGTGACCGAGCAGGACGGCGGGGTGATCATCTACGGCGTGGCCCCCGGGGGCCCGGCGTCGGGTGCGCTCGAAGTGGCGCAGACCATCCAGTCGGTGGACGGAACCCCCACCCCCAACCTGTGCGCCTTCGTCGGGGCGGTGGCCCCCTTCCGGCCCGGCCAGGTGGTCCACCTGGGCGTGGAGCAGACCACGGTCAACGCCGACGCCGTGATCCTTCCGGGCAAGACGGTCACGGAGAGCGTGACGCTGGGGACCCGCCCGGCCGGGAGCGGCGGGCCCACCGGCTGCCCCGGCGTCCCCGCCTTCTCCAAGGGCTACCTCGGGGTGGAGCTCGAGACCCAGCAGAACTTCACCTATCCGTTCGTGGTGACCGTGCACACGCAGGACATCGGTGGACCGTCGGCCGGCCTGGCCATGACCCTGGGCATCATGGACAAGCTGACCGCCGGCCGGCTGACCGGCGGCCTGACCGTGGCCGCGACCGGCACCATGGACGAGGACGGGAACGTGGGCGACGTCGGCGGCGTGGCCCAGAAGACGGTGGCCGTCGAGAACGCCGGCGCCACCGTCTTCCTGGTCCCACCACCCGAGTACCGGGTGGCCCTCTCCAAGGCCACGTCGTCGCTCCACGTCTACGCCGTGGCGACCCTCGATCAGGCCCTGTCGGTCCTGGCCCGGCTGGGCGGCCGGGTGCCGGCCGGCCCGACCACCACGACGACCTCGGGACCGGCGGCGCCGACGACCACCACCCCGCCGACCACCACGCCGACGCCCCCGACCCCGACGACCCAGGGCGGCTGAGCACGCGGGTCGGCCCGGGTCGGTCGGGCCATCCCCCTGATCAGCGGGTGGTGGGTCGCCGAGCTGCCCCACCGCCAACCCTCGCTCGGCCGGTGCCAGGTCGTAGGCTCGCCGGTATGCCCGACGACCGGTCCCTGTACCCCTTGCGGATCTCTGCATCCGAGGTCGCCCGCCACACCTTCGGCACCGCCCGGCGGGGCTACGACCCCGATGCCGTCCGAGCCTTCCTCGAGACGGTGGCCCGCGAGATCCAGGCATTCGAGGCCCACGACCAGGAGCTGCGCACGGCGCTGGCCGAGGCCGAGGAGCGGGCCGCCCATCCCGTGCTCGACCAGGCGACCCTGTCGGCCGCCCTGGGACAGCAGAGCGCCCAGGTCCTGCGCAACGCCCACGACGAGGCGGCCCGCATCACCCAGATCGCCGAGGAGAGCGCGGCCTCCACCCTCCGTGACGCCCACCAGCAGGCCGGCGAGCTGCAGATCCAGGCCGAGTCGGCGGCGGCGGCCCGGATCGCCGAGGCCGAGCTGGCCGCGGCGGCCCAGCTCGAGCAGGTCGGGCAGGAGGCTGACGCGCTACGCCGGCAGGTCAGCGAGGAGGCGGCGGCCCTGCGCGAGCAGGCCCGTCAGGACGGGGAGCGGCTCATGGCCGAGGCTCGGGAGCGGGGCCGGACCATGATCGACCAGGCCCAGGAGGCCCGGCGCCGGGTCCTGGCTGACGGGGCCCAGCGCCGACGGGCCCTCCACCTCCAGATCGAGCAGCTGCGGGCGGCCCGTGACCAGCTCTCGTCCAGCGTGCTCTCGGTGCGTCAGTCGGTCGACGACATCGTGGCCGGCCTGGCCCGAGCCGATGACGAGGCCCGGGCCGCCGCCGCCGCCGTGGCCCAGCGCCCTCCGGCCGAACCGCCGGCCGACGCCGCCACCCTCCTGGGAGCCGGCGAAGCGGGCGAGCACGAGGGTGGGCTCGAGGTTCCGGTGGGCCTGGTGGTGGTCGTGGACGAGGAGGGCCACCAACCGACGCCGACCGCCGAGGACGTGGTCGTGGAGCCGGCCGCCGGCCCCACGCCCGACGGGAGTGGACCGGTGGGCGCCGGCTCCGGGGCCCCGAACCCCGAAGGGGCCGACCCGAGCACGGTGGACGCCCTGTTCGCCCGGATCCGGGCCGGGAGCGACGATGACGCCGACGAGTCCGGCCCCCTCGCCCAGGGGGCCGAGTCGGGAGCCGACGCCGCAGGCTCCCCGGTGGCCGGGGACGAGGCCGAGGACGACCACAACGAGGACCCCATCGTGGCCGAGCGGGACCTCCGGCTCGATCCGGTCGTCACCCGGCTCAACCGCAAGCTCAAGCGGGTCCTCCAGGACGACCAGAACCGGATACTGGACCGTCTGCGCAGTGCAACGGGGGGTTGGAGCGAGGACGTCCTGCTGCCCGAGGAGGACCAGCGGGCGGCCTACTCCAGGGCCGCCGGTGAACTGCTGGCCGAGGCCCGGGCGGCCGGGGTGGCCTTCGCCGCCGAGCACGGGGGCCACGCCGACCCGGTGGCGGACGACGTGTCCGGACCGGCCGCCGAAAGCCTGGCCGCCACCGTGACCACCCTCCTCAGACGGCGGCTGACCGGCGACGACGGGGTTCCGCCGGGATCGGTGGGCGACGAGGCGGCGGACCGGGTCGGCGCGGCCTACCGCGAGTGGCGGGGCGAGCGCATCGAGCGCCTGGTGGGCGATCACGCCCTCGGCGTGTTCTCGGCCGGCGTGCTGGCCGCCGCCGGACCGGCCGGCGTGCGGTGGGTCACCGGCGGCGGCCCGACGGCCTGCGCCGATTGCGACGACAACGCCCTGGGCGGCCTGGTGGCCGCCGGAGCCGAGTTCCCGACCGGGCATCGACACCCCCCGGCCCACACCGGGTGCCGGTGCGTGGTGGTGCCGACGTCAGCGTGACCATTCGGTCGGCCTAGGCTCCCTCCCGATGCGGACCCCACAGGAGGTGCCGGCGCGCCCGCCCCGCTCCCGGGGCCGGGCCCGCTGGTGGATCGTCGGCGCCATCGTGGTGCTGATCGTCCTGTTGGTGTCGCTGCGCTCCCTGGCCACCATCTACACCGACAGCCTGTGGTTCTCCTCGGTCCACCTCCACTCGGTGTGGTCGACCCTCTTCGAGGTCAAGGTCGGCCTGTTCGCCTCCTTCGGCGCCATCTTCTTCGTCATCTTGTGGGTGAACCTGCTCATCGCCGACCGGCTGTCGGTGGGGGCGGAGACCGACCCCGAGGACGAGCTGGTCCGGCGATATCAACAGGTCGTGCGGCCGTACTCGGGCCGGCTGTACGTCGGCATCGCCGTCCTGCTGGCCCTGATCGGGGCGTCGGGCACCATCGGCGAGTGGCAGAACTGGATCCTTTTCACCCACGACGTGCCCTTCGCCGCCGTCGACCCGGAGTTCCACAAGAATGTCGGGTTCTACGTCTTCGAGCTGCCCTTCCTGTCGTTCCTGGTCGACTGGGCGCTGGTCGCCCTGGTCGTGGTTCTGGTGGTGACCACGATCTTCCACTACCTGAACGGCGGGATCAGGGCCCGGGGCAACCCCCGGGTGCGTCCGGCCGTCAAGGCCCACCTCTCGGTGCTCCTGGCCCTCATCGCCCTGGTCAAGGCGGCCGGCTACGTGCTCCAGCGCTGGGACCTGGTGACCTCGAACAACGGCTACGTCACCGGGGCCGGCTACACCGACGTCCACGTCCGCATCCCGGCGCTCGAGGTGTTGTTCTTCGTGTCGCTCGGCGCGGCGGTGGTCCTCCTCTACAACATCCGCCAGCAGGGCTGGACCCTGCCGCTGGTGGCCGTCGGCCTGTGGGCCTTCGTGGCCCTGGTGATCGGGGTCATCTACCCGGTGGTCATCCAGGCCCTCAAGGTCAACCCCAACCAGAGCACGCTGGAGCGGCCCTACATCGTCCGCAACATCACGGCCACCCGGACGGCCTATGGGATCACCGATGTGAAGACCGACGGGTTCGGCGGCAACCCGGCGCCCAGCCAGGCCGACGTCGACGTGAGCGCCCAGTCGCTCAAGAACGTCCGACTGTGGGACCCCGACCCCAACATCTCGCTCCCCACCTACAACAAGCAGCAGGCCATCACGTCGTACTTCCAGTTCGTCTCCCTGGGGGTCGACCGGTACACCATCGACGGCCAGCTCACGCCGACGCTGGTCGGCGCCCGTCAGCTCGACTCGTCGAGCCTGCCCTCGGGGGGATGGGTGAACACCCACCTGCAGTACACGCACGGCGAGGGGGCCGTGCTGGGTCTGGCGAATCAGGTGGCGTCGAGCGGAAACCCGGTCTTCGGCATCTCGAACATCCCGTCCCAGTCCGACCAGGGCCTGCCCACGATCGCCCAGGACGGCGTCTACTTCGGCCTCGATGACCCGGGCTACGTCGTGGCCAACACCCGCCAGCCCGAGAACGACTACCTGCCCAGCAACGCCAACGCCTCGACCACCTACCGGGGCACCGGCGGCGTGCAGCTGTCCAGCTGGTTCAAGCGGGCCGCCTTCGCCGTCCGGCTGGGCGACCTCAACCTGCTCATCTCCAACCTGATCACCCCGCAGTCCCGGATCATGTTCATCCGGGACATCCAGAACATGGCCCAGACGGCGGCCCCGTTCCTCAGCTTCGATGCCGATCCCTACGCGGTGATCGTGAACGGCCAGATCGACTGGGTCCTCGACGCCTACACCACGACCAGCATGTACCCCTACTCGCAGGACTCGGACTCCCAGCAGGTTCCGCCGGTCAACGGGCTGCCGTCCAACTACAACTACGTCCGGAACTCGGTGAAGCTGGTCATCAACGCCTACTCGGGCAAGATGACCTTCTACGCCATGACCCAGAGCGACCCGATCCTCCAGGCCTACGAGTCGGCGTTCCCCAAGATGTTCACCCCGGCCTCGAAGATGAGCGCCGCCCTGGCCCAGCACCTGCGCTACCCCGAGGACATCTTCTCGATCCAGGCCGCCATCTACGGCCGGTACCACCTGACCAACCCGTCGCAGTTCTATAACGCCGCCAACGCCTGGATCATCTCGCCCACCAACGGGGCCAGCTCGCCGAGCAACGGCCTCCAGACGACGACGGTGACCAACGCCCAAGGCGAGGCCGAGGTCGGCCCGCAGACCCGGATGTCCCCCCTCTACCAGGTGCTGGCCATGCCCGGGCAGACCCAGCAGTCCTTCACCATCACCGACGCCTTCGTGCCGACCTCGTCCAACGGTTCGGGGGGGAACCAGCACCTGACGGCGTTCATGATGGCCACGCCGCCGACGCCCGGCCATCCCGGCCAGATCACCGTCTACGAGGTGAAAACCCAGGATGTCCTGGGTCCGGTTCAAGCGGACTCGACGATGCAACAGGACAGGACTGTCTCGAGTGAGATCAGCCTGCTCGACCAACACGGCTCGTCGGTGATCCTCGGCAACACCTTGATGGTCCCGGTCGGCCAGTCGATGCTCTACGTCCGACCGCTCTACGTGGCGTCCACCGGGAACCCGATCCCCACGCTCCAAGACGTCATCGCTCTCGTGGGCAACAGCGGGAACACCCCGGCCTTCGCCGCCACGACGTCGGCCGCCTTCGCCGCCGCCCTCGGGGTGCCGGTGCCTGGTGCGGCCACCATTCCGACCACGCCGTCGTCCCCTTCGGGATCAGGGAGCGGGGCGGCGCTGCCGTCCTCAACCGCCCAGTCGATTGCTGCCCTGTTGAAGCAGATGCAGAGCGACTTCGCGCAGGCCACCGCCTACCTCAAGGCCGGCAACCTCAATGGCTATGCGTCGTCGATCCAGGCGGCCTCCACGCTGCTCACCCAGATCCAGGCCCTGGTCAACTCCTCGACGGCGACGACGGCAACCACGACGACGACCACGGTGCCGAAATCGACCACGACGAAGAAGACCGCCACCACGACCAGCAAGTCGGCCGTCGGCTCGGCCGGGTCCGGCAGCTCCTCGGTCTCGCCGGTCGCTGCGAACGACAAGGCGACCCCCACCACCACCACGACGTCGACGACCAACGAAGCCTGACCAGTGGGTCCAGGTCCTCGATCGTGGGACAATCAGACGTTACGACGAGGAGGTAGGGGCATGGGTTTACTCGACAAGGTCAAGGAGCAGGCGGCCACCGCCAGCGCGGCGGCCAAGGAAATGGCCCAGAAGGGTCAGGCCAAACTGGACGAGACCAAGGCCAAGCGCAAGGCCGACGGGATCCTCCGCAACCTCGGTGCCGCGTACTACGCGCAGTGGACCAAGCGCGGTGACGATGACACGCCCAACGAGATCGAGCGCTTGGTGGCTGCTCTGCAGAGCCACGAGGAGGAGTACGGCCAGATCGATCTCACTCCGTCCAAGGACGAGGACTCCCCGGACGCCGGGTAAGGAGCGCCCGGGCCCTCGACCGATCCCGCGCCCGGCCGGATGGTGGTAACGTCAGTTCTTCGGCGCGGGGTGGAGCAGTCTGGTAGCTCGTCGGGCTCATAACCCGAAGGTCGCAGGTTCAAATCCTGCCCCCGCCACCAGCAGGCGTTCGTGAAAGGACGCCGAATGCAGTTGCGAAACTCCCGCTGGGAGGCCCCCGGCGGGGCTTTTTGCTGTCCGGGGCCCAGCGCGCGCCAGTGTGGCCGCGCCGGCGGGGTCACGCGCGGATCCCCGGGCGCGAAAACGCCCCGATCCGACGTCTTGGACGTGAACCGGGGCGCGGCGGATCCACAGCGGGTTGCTGGTTCGGAAAGAACGAGAGGGTACCGATCAGTACGGTCCCGATCAGTACCCTCGGCCCGTAGGGGCGCTCAGCTCAAGGGCCGAGCGGCTTGCCCAAGAACTCGAGGCCCTTGGGGCCACGTACCGGGCGCGAGGTCTCGGCGTCGTCGGCGACCCCGCCGGAGACGGTTCTGGTTGGTTGAGCCGAGGGTAGGGCGCGAGTCTTGGCGCGCCGGCCGCGCCGGCGCCGCAGCGCCGCCGCCGTGCTCTCGCGCTCGGCGGCCAGGTCGAGCTTGACGGCGAAGGTGGCCTGGGTGTGGAAGTTGTAGGCCATCACGGCGAAGGCAGCGACGACCGATTCGCGGGCGAGGCCGACGAAGCGGTGGTAGTCGCGGCCCCAGTTGACGAGGACGAGGTTCTTGAGGGCGCCGTAGCTGCCCTCGACTCGGTTGCGCGGGTTCCAGCGGTCGAACCAAGCCGGCGACCCAAAGCTGGCCTCTTGGTAGAGGCCGAGCTGGGCGGCGCTGAGCTCCTTGGTGCGCCGGGTGCAACAGCGCGGGCGAGGGCGCCCGGTCTCGGGGTCTATGACGGCGGCACCGTGGTGGTCGACACAGTGCTCGCAGCCGCCGGGGGCAGTGCCAGCGGGCGCGTGTGGGTCGAAGTGCACGGAGAAGAACTGGCGTCCGCCATCGGCGCGCCATGGTCCGTTGGGGCTCATCTCGAAGCGCATGCGGCGCTGCACCCAGAGCTGGTACTCGGAGATCTGCGCGCCCGTGTAGGGATAGGTCGGGAAGGAGCGGTGCTCGAGGGCGTAGCCCGCGCAGGGACAGCAGGGCCGGCCGTCGACGAAGAGGTGATCGCCGTAGGTGCGGAACCCTCCTTGGTTCGTGCGGTGCAGGCGGAACCACGAGGACGCGCCCATAGCTCGCAGGGGGAGCTGCCAGTCGGCCGGGTTGGCGGAATACGCCGGGTCGGCAACGACGTCGCCCAGTGGCTTGGTCTGCCCTGCTGCGAGACGGGCGTCGTAGAGATCGCGCATCGCCGGCATGATCGAGGGTGCAGGCAGCGCCTTGGCCGTGGTGACCACGAGGGCATCGATGACGTTGGGTGCGCTCTGGTCAGAGACGGTGGCCGTGTGCAGCGCGTAGCCAAAGACGCCCTTGGACTTGTTCTTGCGCCCGACCCAGTCAGCGCCGCCGCTCCAGGTGCGCTGGTCGTAGCGGCTGGACTTGCGCTCGTCGAGGGGCTCGCGGATCAGGCCGGCGGCTTCGAGGTCGGTGGCTTCGTCGGCTTCTATGACGGCGGAGAGGGTCAGCGGGGGCCCCGCTTCGCCGTCGTGGCCGCGCCGGTCGATCTTGTCGTTGAGTGCGCGACGCCCCGCCGCGGTGCGTGGACATTCGTGGGCCCACTTGAGCGTGGCGTCGATGGCGTAGTGGGCCGAGTGCGCGACCTGCGCGCCGGAGGCACGCACCAGGCGGTTGACGAGCTCTTGGAGATCGGCGGCACGGGCCCGCGCTTCTGTGTCATCGATCCCTTCGGCGTAGGGATCGAAGGCGTCGGCGATGGCGTGGAAGGTGCGCAGCAGCTGCTCGTAGGAGACCTGGTGGGGCCGGCTCGCCCGATCGGTGTAGTCGATGCCGAGCTCGCGCCGGACCCGCCATGACATCGATCCAACCAAGGGAGCCAAGTTGATGAAGAAGAAGTTGCGCTGGGTGACGGCGAGGAGCCAGAAACAGATCAGTGCGGTGCGCAACGGCAGATTCCGGGGCCTGCCAGGACCGGCTTGGGCGGCACGGAGTCGGCCGGCCAACCACTCGACAAGCTCGGGGTCGCGGTCGATGACGCGGGCGCCTTGGCGCACGAGGCGGGTCTTGATCTGGGTGTCGACGTAGTCGGGGTGGCGCGCCGCGGGGATGGCACGCCCGAGGGTCTGGGCTTGGCGGGCCCGAACCGCCCGCCCTGTGGCTGCGGCTTGCCGGCTGATTTGGCGGGTGAGTGGGCGGCGGGCTGGCGGGTGCGGCGACTCACGAGGCCAGTTTCAGTTCATCGTCGTTGCTTTCATCGTCCTCTTCCTCCTGCTCTTCCTCCTGCTCTTCCTCCTGCTCGTCGTCCTCGTTCTCCTCCTCGTCGTCGTCGTTGCCGTTGCCGTTGCCGTCGTAGTCTTGGTGGTGGCGGCCACCACCGTCGCTGTCCTGCTCGTCGCATTGGCCTGTGAGGAGGGGGACGATGCGCTCGAGCGAAGCGAGATTCGAGACGCCGGCCTGGGCCAAGAAGTCGATGAGGGCGTGCTCCTGGCGGCCCAGCTCGACGAGGTAGGTGGTCCGGAGGCGGTTGGGCACGAGCGGGACAGGCCACTGCGCGGTGCCGAGCTTTTCGAGGACCGTCGAGAACCGGTGCCTTGATGAACCACGCTGGCCGCCGATGAGGTAGCGGTCTCCAGCTGAGATGGCCTCAACCACCGCGCGCTCGAGGAGCGGGGCGAAGCGGGGGATGGCGATGACCTGGCGTTGCCGCTTGGAGGTCGGGCGCACCAAGGTCACGATCAGGTCGTCGCCGACGCGGCGGATGTCAGCAGGTCGGACGCCGATGTACTCGCCCCCGAAAGGGCCGACGGCGAGGCCGAGAGCGACCATGGCCCGGGCGTAGCGCTGGCGCTTCAGCGCCGAGCTTGCACATGAGGCGACCAAGCGGTTGATCTCGTCGGTGCCGTAAGGCGCGTCGGGCATGGTCCGGGCGATCTGGACGCGTTTGGTGGCGAGCAGCGTCGGGTGCAGCGCCTTGGAGACCGAGCGGAGCAGCGCGGCCTCGGTGGCGATGGACTTGGAGTGGGCGCCGGCGGCGAGACGGATAGCCACGCATTCCTCGACGGTGTCGGGGTGGAAGACGACGTCGATGCGCAGCGGGCGGTCGTGCGCGTCGACCCATGAGGCCATGTACGAGCACCAGCACAAGGCGTTGACCGCACGCCTGGGGTTCTTCGGGCCCCAGGCCTTGACCGCGGCGCGGACCAGATCGGCGACGCGCTCGAAGCGCGACGCGTCGATGGTCTTGGGGACGTAGCTCTCGATGACTTCGGCGACGTCGCCGGTGACCTCTTCTCCGGGGATCAGGTAGCCGGGAGGGCCCAGACCCTGGGCGGCCCGGGCGAGTGTGAGCGCGGCGAGGCTCTGGGCTGCACGGCGCTCGGGGTCTGGAGCCCAGGCGGGGTGGAGGCGGTGCAGGTAGTGGCTGGCTGACTTGCGGGTGTTCTTGGGCGCGTTGGCCAAGGGCCCATCGAGGTAGGTGGTGATGTCGTCTTCAGCGAAGGCGCTGTCGGGGTCGAGATCGAGGCCGTGTTCGAGGCGCCAGGTGCAGTAGCGGTAGGCGGTGGCGAGAGCCTGGCCGGAGTGGGCCTTGTTGGGGGGACCCCAAGCCCGGACGGCTTGGCGGCAGAAGGCGATGGCTGGAGGGTCGGGTTGGCTGCGCTCGAGGCCCTGGGGCCACCAGCGGGTGATTTGGCGCTCGACCTCGGGGGCGAGTTTGGTGCGGGCGAGCGCGCTGGCGGCCTCGGTGTCACCGGTCCCGCCGGACCCGTCAATTCCTTCTGCCTCGTCCACCCGAGTTGTTGCCTTCCTCGTCCTGCCGCAGCAGGGCGAACGTCTGTTCGTTGCTACCAGAGCCCCGTGACGATTACAGCGTTGTCATTTGCAAAACCGCAGGTAGGGAGGGGTTTCTGGCAGTGGCGGGACTGTCCGGGTTCGGGGCGGTTTGCGCGCGCGATGAGGCCATTTCTGCGCCAAAGGCGCATAGTGAGGCTTACGAAGGGGGTATCCCCGAGGGGCTTACGGCGGCAGTAGCGGCTCGGTGACTGCAATAGTGTACTTCCAGCGGTACACTATTGCATCGTTCTGCCTTATTTAGTTGCAATAGTGTTCCCTTAGAGGTACAGTATCGCCATGACCGTGGCTCTCCCTACCCTGCCTTACGATCGCCTCGTTGAGGTGGCTGCGGCGCAGCACGGACTGATCCGGCCTACCGATGCCGAGGCCGCCGGCGTCGATCCCGTCTATCTGCGAAAGCTCGTGGCGACAGGGCGGGCCCGCCACCTGGCCCGGGGCCTGTACCGCATCGTGGCTATTCCGCCCACTCCCAACGAGGAGTTCCACGAGGCCGTCCTGTGGGCCAACGGGGACGGGGTCATCGGAGGCGAGGCCGCCCTCGCCCTCTGGGAGCTTGCCGACGTCAACCCTCGGAGGATCGAGGTTGTGCTTCGGCCGGGCTACCAGTTGCGGCGCGGCCAGCGGGCTGAGCGTTTCGTGATCTTGCGGCGAGAGCTCGGCGACGAGGACATCGACTACATCGAGAACATCCCAGTCGTCCGTCCCGCGATTGCGATTGCTCAAGCGATCGACCTCGGCGTCGACCGCGGCCTGATCGAGCAAGCCATCGCCAACGCGCGCGGTCGAGCCTTGATCGACGCGCTGACCGAAGCACGTCTGCGCGTCCGTCTCCACGATGCCATCGGTGGTCGCGAGTGAGCACCAAGCCGGTACGCCCTCCAGGAAACGAAGGTCACCTGTCCCGCTTGCTCGGAGCCTGGCGGGACAGTCAGGACACCCAGATCACCGAGGGCCGGCTGCGACGTCTGGTCGGAGTGACCTTGATCGCGGCAGCACTCGACGGATTGCGAGACGACGAGGGCAGGCCCCGATTGGTCATCAAGGGAGGGTCGGCTCTGGCTCTGCGCTTTGGGTTCAGCGCACGGGCTTCGCAAGACCTCGACACGGCCTACCGAGGATCCCTCGACGAAGCCCTCGAGTCGATCAAGGCGATCCTCGCTCAGGGACACCAGGGATTCGTGGGCAGGTTGGGCCCAGAGGAGCCGATCGTGCGGGCTGGAGTCACTCCTCCACCCATCCGCACCAAGATCAAGCTGGACTACACCCGAGGCTCGAGGCGCCCGTTCGTGACCATCCCCTTCGAGATCTCTGCCGCTGAGGGCGCCTCCTTGGACGAGCCCGACGAGGCGGCCATCAGCATCTCGCTGGCACCGGTGCAGCTGGACACGCCTCCGAGCATCGCCTTCCTCCCCTTGCCCTATCAGATTGCACAAAAGCTTCATGCCTGCACCGACGACAACGGAGCGGACCTGCGCGTGCACGACCTCATGGACATCTTGTTCATCAAGGAGATCGCCGTCGAAGAGAGTGACTATCCGGCGATTCGCCTCGCCTGCGAGGAGATCTTCGCGGGCCGCGGCAAACAGCCATGGCCCCCAACGATCGCGGTCCGAGCCGGTTGGGCCGATCAGTGGACGCGCTTGATGGAGGTCGAAGGGACGCCGATCACGCTCGACCAAGCCGTCGCAGACGTCAGCGACCTCGTCGAGACCATCGCAGCGAGCTAGGCGCACCGCTCAACCGAAGGGCCAGCGCCAGCCGGTCAGCTGGGCGCGTCGAGTCGAGGTGAAGTTGGAGAGGGCGGCGTCGGCCTTGGGGATCCGGATGCCCCGGTGCTCTCCGAGGAGCCACTGCCAGCCGACGAACTCGTCGGCGGCGCAGCGCGATCTCGCCCTTGAGCTTGGCCAGGAGGTGGCGATACCCGATCCCGATGGCGTCGGCGAGCTGGGGTACGGAGCGGCCCTCGGCGTCGAGGCGGGCCCGGATGGCGGTGGCCAGGCGCTCCTGATCGACGCTGACGACGAGACGGCTGGCCTCGTCGGGGCTGCGCGGCGAGCGCCAGTCGCGGTGGCCCGCCCCGCCCCAAAGGGAGGGGTCTTTGAGGAGGTCGAGGGGCCGGTACCGCGGCGTGGGCACCCTCCAGGGCTACTGCCCCGAAGCGCGGGCAAAGGGACCGTGATCTGCGCCATTGGCGCAATAGCCGCGGCCCCGATCTTTCGATGGGGTGGCGACTGTGGTGCCGGTGACTGCGATGCTCCTGGCGGCGGCGGTGGCGGCCGTGCTGGTGCTGGTGGTGCTGGTGGTGGTGGTGCTGGTGCTGGTGGTGGCCGACGGCGGGTGGCGACGGCGGGTGGCGGTCGAGCTGATGGAGTCGCGAACAGCGCGGAGGTAGTGCTGTGGGGTGGGCTCGGTAGCGGAGGCGGTGCGGGAGAAGGTGGCGCTCCTTCCGGTGGGCACCTTTGGGCACCTTCATCACACCGTCCTCCTTCGGTAGTCCGATCGCCCGGACGACGGGCCGGGTGTTGGCGCGACAGGTCGCCGACGGCGAGCTGGTGCGGGTCCGACGCGGCCTGTACTGGAAGGGCGTCAGGACACCCATCGGGACGACGAAGCCGAGCCCCTACGACGTGGGGATGCACGTGGCCGGACGAGGTAGCGGTCTCGCCGGCTTCGCCGCCGCCTCGATGCTTGGCCTCACCACCCAGGTGCCCTCGGTCCTCGAGATAGCCGTACCCAGAAGCGCCCGCTTGCCCGTGGCACCACCGGGGGTCGTGTTCGTCAAGCGCGACATGTTGCGTTATGAGCTGGACCTCAACCCGGTCGAGGTCGCTGTGATCGAAGTGGCGAGCGACTGGCCCAAGACAGCGGAAGAGGACTGGGACAAGTTCGAGGATCTGACCAAGAAGCTAGTCGTCGATGGCGCGCTGCGCCCGGTGATCATGGTCGGCTACGGCGCACTTCGTTACGGCGGAGTGCTCAACGATGTGTACCGCGAATTGGTGTCACGCTTGTAGCTCGAGCCAAGGTGGTGAGGGCTCCGTCGACGTCGGACACAAGGGCATCGACCTCGCCCGAGGCAGCATCGATCTGGCGCTTGGCGGTGGTGTGTGAGCGGCGGATGTTCGAGATGCGGGCCAGGCCCCGCCGGGCGTCGGCCATGACGGCTTCGATCCGGTCGACGTCGATGGTCGAGGTGTCGAGCTCCAGCGCCTTGCGGGCCATCCAGCGGGCCCACATGTAGGCGAGCTCGAGCGTCTGGGCGCTGGGAGCGTCGGGGTCGAGCACCACGATCGCCTTGTTGGCGAAGTAGGTGAAGGGCACCGCCGTCGGCGACTGGGCGGGCTCGGCGAAGACAGCGATTGCGGCGCCGGCGGCGCGGTTGTCCAAGGCCTCGTCGAGCTCGCTCATGATCTTGCGCATCGAGAGCTTGCGGTGCTTGGCCTCGAAGACGAAGGCACAGGCGCGCCCGCCGGTGTCGTCCTCGCTCAGCGTCACAACCTCGTCGCCGCGCTTGGTGCCGGCGGAGCCACTCTGGTGGCCCACCTGCTCGGCCAGATCGCCGTGGCGCGTGGCCAGCGCACAGATGAGCGGGTGGAGATCGTCCTCGAAACTCTGCCCCTTGAGCGCAGTCAGCTTGAACGTCTCAGCCTGAGCGTCGCCGGCGGCCACCGACGCCGCCACCTCGGTCAGCTGGAGCAGCACGAGACCAACCTGCTCGCGCAGGACAGCGAGCACCTCTGCCTTCCACTGCCCGAGCGGGCTCTGATCGTCGGTCGGGTCGAGGACAGCGCGGACCGAGAGGGCCTGGAGCGTCGCCGCGTCGGCGAAGACGGCCTCCATGCGGGCCAGCGCCGAGGACTTGGACTCGGGATCGAAGAGCGCGTCGAGTTCGGTGGTGAGCTCCCCTTTGAGCTCGCCCAACAAGGTGGGCAACGGACCGGACTCGGAATCGACCAGTCCCTCGGCCGTCCCCACGATCCGGGCGACGGCGTCGGTCACGGTCGCCGAGAATCCGCTGGCGAGCTCGTCGAAGGCCTTCTCCACCACCAGGGCGTCGAGCGATGCGCCGGCCGCCGTCGTGGCCCGGGCCCCGATCTGGAGACAGGCCCGGACGGCGCCGGCGGGGTCGCTCGCCGCATCGACAAGGGCGACCACCCCAGGGTCGTCTTCGATCAGGTCGTCGATGACGACGACCCCGTGGTCGACGCGGACCGTTGTCCTCTCTTCTTGTGTCACCTGCAGTACCTGCACCATGGCGGTGCCTCCTTGGTCTCGGATCGAACCCGTGAGCTGCCCGTTTGGCTGCCCAGAGGCATTGAGACAGATTGCACATGCAGGTTTTCTCTTTGACTTCGCGGGGTTCTAAACTCGCTCATGCCCCGGGGACCGGCCAGCGCAGCCGATGAGCGACTGATCGGGACGCTGGCCGCCGAGGACGTCTGGGTCAGCGCAGCCCAGCTCGAGCGCTGGCGCCGCCACGGCCAGATGCCTCGTCCCGTCCGACACGGATGTGGCCGTGGCAAGGGTTCAGTCTCCGCGTATCCCGAGGTTGCGCTCGAGACAGCGCGGGTGTTGGCCGAGCACACGTGGCAGGGCCGATCTCGTCACTACGGCACGTTCGCGACCTTCAGCGCTGGCTGCTTCGGACGAGAAGTCTACTACGAAGAAGGGGCTGTGCGCGACGCTTTTGTCTGGGCCCTCGAACGCATGGTGCGCTACCTCGAGGCGCAACGTGCCCGGGATCCCAACGCGGTAGACAAGCTGGCGTTGATGGCGCGGCGTCGGGTGAAGCCTCACGACCCTCTTCTGTGGCATCTCGCGCACCCTGAGCATCCGAGCAGGCGCGACGCCAAGGTGCGGGCTCAAGCTCGGCGTGAGCTGTCTGAGACACGAGCCATGCGCGCGATGTTGATGTTCGAGGATCCAAGCACGTTCGGTGCCGACTTCATGGCCGATGCGATGCGCTTCAGTGGCTGGGATGTCGAAGAACTGCGCCAGGAGTTCATCGAGATCGAAGAGGACAACGAGGGAGCGATCTTCGTCGAAGGGAGCCCGTCGTTTCTCCAAGACATGGTCGAGTGGGCCAAAGTGGTGGACTTCGATCGGCTCTGCCGGGCC
>Ga0181519_10001938_pt1 | contig 17904 bp, 16 predicted proteins | sample PEATcosm2014_Bin_26_FD_121102 | JGI IMG/M metagenome (GOLD analysis project Ga0181519, IMG submission 121102) | Peatland microbial communities from MTU Mesocosm Facility, Houghton, MI, USA - PEATcosm2014_Bin02_10_metaG | ecosystem: Environmental > Terrestrial > Soil > Wetlands > Peat | place...
ATGGGACTGATGTGGCGTTGTTGCTCTAAGGGTCTCTGGGTGTACCTTGTTGACCATTATATGAATATGGAAGTGCTTCTTGTCGTCGTGTGCGACGATCATATATTGATGGTCTTCATATCCGAGTGCTTTCAATGTGTGTAAGGCTGCGTCCGTCCATTGCGGTCGAGTCGGATGTTCTTCTGGAGGCCATGCCAGTTCATAATGGCATACTGCATCTCGGCAACGATCGTTGAGAGCAGCAACACCTTGCATTTCTCCTGCTGCGGTGTCGAAGCTCAGAAGATTCTCCGACAAGACCACATCTCCTCGCAATCGAAGCTCTCCAGTACCGGCACCAGGCTCTTGTGTAAGGTATTCATGAAGCCGCTTGAAGCTCGTGGAGTGTTTTCGAGATGGTTGTACCTTAACAATCATGTTCGCTTTACCCCAACGATTTCGAGCGCCCTTACTGCGCTAATCACCGCGGACAGTGTCGAATTCAGTCCCTTCCGCAGACCTTCTTCATCGGGAAGACCTTTGATCTGCTTCAGCAGGAGCTTTTGAAGCCCACCGAGTCTTGCAAGCTCCCCTAAAGCCTTTTGGTCCATCTTCGAAACGATTCGCTTGTTGAGCGAGACCCTTCGTATGTACTCGCTCATGCTCATGCCGGCAATCTTGGCCTGGGCTCTGATGATGGCCTTCTCTGCATCCGTCATCCTGACGAAGAGCCTTAATGTGGCGCCTTCAGTCCGTTTAGGTCTTGCCATTGGATTCTCCAGTTCTGTGGGGTCTCGGGGCGTAGCCCTGAGCAAGATGCGCAACCATTTCTCCGAGTAGCCGCAGGCGGATTGGAGAAATGGTGGTGGACGCGCGGAACCCCGAAGGGGTTTCGTGCGTACAGCGCCCATCTTGCCGTCTCTCTCAAGCATTCCGTTACTAGAATAATACATTTATGCTGTAATATCTATGGTATTGTTTCTTCGTGCCGTTGATGAAGGCGGAGATGGGGAAAAGGGATGGAAAAAGAGCGACGTAAAGTGCAAATGTTCACCGCAGAGCAAGTGCAGGGGCTTCGCACATACCTGGCTCAAAAGGAAACAGAGCCTCCCCCACAACCTGAGACGTTCATGATGGGGGAGATCGTACGAGCTGTGTACCCGGAACTGAAAAAACTGCGGGAAAACGGCTATTCGCTGAAGGTGCTGGTGCGTGTATTGGAAGAGAAGGGCGTTGTAATCACAGCCAATGCCCTATCAACATACATGGCGAAACTGGCGTCGCCAAGAGATGAGTTGCAACCGAGAGCTGTTCGTAAGGGAAGTTCGGTGCTTTCGTCAACTGTTGAAGTAAGGCGTGGACAATTCCAGATGAAAGCGGACGTACCGCTGTAAGAAAGGTGTGAAGTATGGCGCGAGTGTTCTTTGTGACAGGTAGTAAGGGCGGCGTTGGAAAGTCGGTGGGCTCGATCGGTCTCCTCGACTACTTCGAGATGAGGAATCGTAAGGTCTCGCTCGTGGAGACCGATACGGCGAACCCAGATGTTGGCAAAGCCTACCAGAAGGATGTGAAGTCTTTCTCTCTCGTGAACCTGGATGAGAACGAAGGTTGGCTTGATCTTCTCGACATTGTGGATGCGAGCAAGGACGATGAGGTTGTCGTCAATACAGCCGCACGAAACAATGAAGGGGTCAATCGCCACGGTTCAATGTTCGATGAAAAGCTGAATGAATTTGGCTGGCCCTTCATCACACTGTTCCTTATCAACCAGCAGCGAGACAGTTGCGAGATGCTGAGCGAATACATGAACGTGGTGAAGTACGGCAGGATTCATGTCGTTCGCAATCGGTTCTTCGGTATTGCTCCGTCGTTGTTCGAGTTGTACGACAATTCCGCTTTGCGGAAGTCGGTGGAGACAAGGGAAGGATTGTCGCTATACCTCCCTCAGCTTGCCACGCGTGTCACCAATCTTGTGCAGAGCAATCGGCTGACGCTCGAAAAGGCGTGGCAGACTGCAACGTTGGGTAGTCGCGCGGAGATCGAACGGTGGCGCCGGGAATGCGCTCAGAACATCTTCGATAAGGTCTGCGACGATGATTTCACCAAGTGACGATCTGTACAGCGTCTTTCTTGCGGATCTATCCGAGTCCGAACGCGAACGTGTCAGGTTATACGCTGACACGTTCGGGATCGAGCCAACGGATGCCGTATGGGCTTTGATGATTGTGCTTGGCCGGTACAGCGACCTGTATGAGGCAGTCCCGGAAAAGATCAAAGTAACCGTGCAGGGCATTCTGGAGAAAATTCAGTCGGCAGCCGCGGCTGAAGCTGAGGCTTCGAGGGTCCGTCTGCAGGCGTCTTTGACAGATGCAGTGGTCGGTGCGGCCGAGTCTGTAGCGGCAAGAAAAGGCCGCCGCGAGCTTCTGAAATGGAGCGCAATTGCTTCGTCTGCCGGGGTGCTCATGGTCGCCGGTGTTTTTGTTCTTGGGTATTGGCTGGGTTTCGATCACGGTCGAGCTCGTGGTTTCAATGCCGGTGTTGAAGGGCACCTTGTGTCGTCATGGGCACTCTCTGTGGATGGATTGCGGGCGTACGAGCTTTGGGAAGCCGGTGATCTGGAGCATTTGAGTGCGTGCGATCGGCCTGGTTGGAAATTGGATTCTGGGGTGTGTTACCCCAAGGCTGACGAAGGGAAACTGTATGGTTGGCGCGTTCGGTGAGACCGAGCGTGAATCAAGTGCAACTCAACACGTTGAAAAGGTGTGGGAGCAAATCTGCGAACAAACAACGGAACACGGTCTTGCGCCTTACATTTCCGTCGAAGACTGTGCGCTCTGGGGAGATTCATCATGATGGAAGACAACATCAAAGACATGCGTATGAGTCCTGAGCCCTTCGTCGATGCCAACGCGGCGGGGACATACCTGAAACTCCATCCGGTCACCGTGCAGCGGTTTGCCCGCATGGGCAGTCTTCCTGCACATCCCATACAGAAAGGAAGCAGGAAGCATTGGCGATTCCTGCTGTCTGAATTGGGCGACTGGCTCAAGGGCAGGACCGGAGAATAATTAGCCCCAGTTGAGGCTGAATCGGCCCACAGAATCATGATGTTTATCAACAACCTGCATGTGAAAAGGCATCTTTCCATGAGTGATTTTTCGATGTACAGTTTGAATACCGATGCATTCTGCGCCCTCAGCGGAAGGAGGATTTCATGAGGAAGGCGCGGAAACAGAATGGCTCTCTTTATATGGATGTGAACGGGAGTAAAACCCCGGTCTGGATGTTCAGTTGGCAGCATGTTCTTCCAACCGGGCGTCGTGTCCGTCGAAAGAGACAAGTAGGCACCCTTGACCAGTACAAGACAGAGGCCGCAGCGGAACGGGCGGTGCGAAGTTGGCGGCTGGCCATCAACTCCAATCAGGCACACGCATTCTCTGGAATCACGATGAAGGATCTGATCGAGCACTTTCGGCTCAAAGAACTGGCAGGCAATGGCGAGGATCGACGCGCCTGGTCTACCCGTCACCGTTACGAATGCTACCTCAAGAGTTGGATTGAGCCGAGGTGGGGCAAAGAGGAATTGGCAACCATCAAAACGCCGATAGTTGAAGAATGGCTGGAACAGCTCATACCGCTCGAACGGAAGCACCACAAACTGAAGAGCGGACAAGCGGCTAAGAGAGACTTCAAACCTCTTGCTCCGGCTACCAAGGCCAAGATCCGCAATCTGATGAGTGTGCTCTTCAATCACGCTATCCGGTGGGAATTCACGGACAGGAATCCGATCAGAGGGTTGACCCGCGGTTCCGGCGTTCGTCAGAGTTCTAAGCGGGAGAAAGTTCCCGACATCCTGGAAGTCGCCGAGATGCAGGCCATTGTCGCTGAGCTTCAGTTGAGGGAGCGTGTGTTGCTTTTCTTGGACATGACGACCGGACTGCGGCGCGGCGAACTGGCTGGACTCAAATGGCAGGACATTGATTTTGAAAATATGCAAATCGATGTCAACAGGTCGGTCGTGAGCCAAGTCGTGGGCCGGTGCAAGACGGAAGCTTCTCAGAAGCCGGTGCCAATGGACGGTTGCACTGCACAACTCCTTCAGAGTTGGTTGCAGGTGACGCCGTACCGGAATCCGGAGGACTGGGTTTTTGCTTCCAACAGCAGCCGGGCAGGAGAGAAGCGTGGGAAACAGCCGTTATGGTTGCAGACCATCATGCGCTATCACATCCAGCCGGTGGTCGAGCGGCTCGGCATCACCAAGCGGGTCTCTTGGCACACCTTCCGGCGCACCTTCGCAACGCTCCTCAAAGCCAACGGCGAGGACATCAAAGTTGTGCAGGAGCTGTTGCGGCATGGTTCGACACGCGTGACTCTGGACATCTACGCACAGGCGCAGATGCCCGCAAAACGGGCGGCACAGCAGAAGGTCGTCGAGATGGTACGGGCCAAACCCCTTCCATTGGCGGTCTAAAAGGGCGCTTAAACGCTCCCCAAAATGCTCCGCGGCTGAAACAGGGGAAACTTGCTAAGTTATTGATTTAATTTGGCGTCCCCGACGGGATTTGAACCCGTGTTATCGCCGTGAAAGGGCGGTGTCCTGGGCCGGGCTAGACGACGGGGACGCAGACAGAAGCCAATAATCGGCCGCGATTGGCCGCTAGCTCCCTTACGAAGGCTACCAACTCTGCCGGGCTGTGTCAAAAAATCAAGATCACCGGCTGAAATCATGGGAGACTTTTTAGCAAAAACCGGGAAGGGTATCAAAATACGCGACGGCGATGGCGCGTTCCCTGGACGGCGTGACCAGCTTCAACCCCTTTGTTTGGAAGGGTAAAAACGTCGAATGACAATGCCTCCATCAAGGTCAGGAGGGCAAAGATTGTTTTTTTGCGTCGATCTCCCGGCTCCAGGCGTCACAATATAGACAACGTCCTTGAATGGATTCTTCAGATAAGGTGAGGAAGAACGACTTGAAACGTATTTACGAGATGGGTTGTTTTGTACTTCTAGGGTTGGCGATGGTCGGCTGCGAGAAGAAGCCAGCGGCATCTGGCGCGGCCGGGATGCAGGCCATGCCGGTGCAGACAGCGGCCGTAACGCTCGAGCCGGTGGCACAGTCCAGCGAGTATGTGGCCACCATCAAGTCACGCCGCTCGGCTACGCTGTTGCCGCAGGTGAGCGGCGTGCTGACCCAGATTCGCGTTCACTCGGGCGAAGCCGTCAAGGCGGGGCAATTGTTGATGGAGATTGATCCGAGGCAGCAGATGGCCACAGTCTCCTCAGCGCGCGCCACCGAGAGGCAGAAGAAGGCCGTTTACGATTACAACGTAGTGGAAGTTGAGCGGCAGCGCAAGCTCTTCGAGGCCGGCGTTACCAGCCGCGATACCTACGACCAGGCGCGGCAATCGCATGACAACTCAAAGGCGGATTACGAGTCCGCGGTAGCGCTGCGCAAGACGCAAGAGGAACAATTAGCCTACTATTCTATCCGCGCTCCGTTTGGCGGCGTGGTGGGCGACATCCCGGTGCATGTGGGCGACTTCGCTTCGCCGATGAATTCGCCGGCGACTGTACTGACCACGGTGGATGAGAACCGGGAACTGGAAGCCTACATCTATGTGCCCACGGAGCGCGCTGGCCAGGTGCGCAGAGGGCTGGCCGTGGAATTGATGGATAACAGCGGCAAACTGCTGGAGAAAACGCAGATTGACTTTCTCTCCCCGCAGGTTGATCCAACGCTCCAGGGAATTCTAGTGAAAGCGCCAGTGCAAACCAAGTTGGAAGTTCTGCGGAACGCGCAGATGATCAAGGCGCGCGTCATCTGGAGCATCACGCCCATGGCGGTTGTGCCGGTGCTGGCGGTCACACGGCAGGGCGGACAGAGCTTTGTCTTTGTGGCACAGACTCAGGACGGCCACGTTGTGGCTCATCAATCCGCTGTCACCTTGGGCGACACAGTGGGCAACAACTACTCCATCTCTTCAGGACTGAATGTCGGCGACCGCGTGATCGTCTCCGCTACGCAGTTCCTTGTGAACGGAATGCCGGTGGTGCCGATGGGCGGCTGAGGAGACGCGGTTTATCGACAATCTCACAATCGAAATTCGAGCCACCCGTCAATCCATGTAACCGCAGGTTGTTCGACTGCTCTTGAAGTAAGATCGCGCCAAACTCCGCTTAGGATGACAGCGTATTAGGGAAGGGAAAACCCTTGTTTGTAGATTTTTTCATTCATCGGCCAGTCTTTGCGACGGTCTGCGCGCTGCTGATTATTCTTGCCGGTGCGGTATGCATCCCCAATCTGCCTGTCGCCATGTACCCGACTCTCGCGCCGCCGCAGGTCGAGGTGGACTGCAACTATGTGGGCGCCAATGCAGACACCGTAGAAAAGGCTGTCACTATTCCGCTGGAAGAGTCCATCAACGGCGTCGAGGGAATGCGCTACATCAGTTCTTCCAGCACCAACAGTGGCGCCAGTTCCATCACTACGACCTTCAAGACGGGCTACGATCTTTCCATTGCCGCCGTCGACGTGCAGAATCGCGTGGCCAGCGTCGAGGGTCGTTTGCCCGCCGCCGTCAACTCGACCGGCATCACCATCACCAAGTCCAACAGCAACTTCGTTTTCGGCGCAGGCTTCTTCACGCGCGACGGCCGATATTCGAGCGAGTTCATCTCCAACTACCTTGACGTTTACGTGAAGGATGCGCTGAAGCGTGTTCCCGGCGTGGGCGATGTGATGATCTTCGGCGAGCGCAAGTACGCCATGCGCGTTTGGCTTGATCCAGTGCGGCTGGCCTCGCGCGGGCTTACCGCAACTGACGTGGTGAGTGCGCTCGTGGAACAGAATGTCGAGATTCCTGCCGGCCAGCTTGGCCAGCCGCCTTCGAATGCGAGGCAGGCCTTCGAGGTTCCGGTGCGAGTGGTCGGCCGCCTCAGCTCACCTGCCGAGTTTGACAACATCATCGTCAAAAACAGCTCCAACGGCCTGGTGCTGCTCAAGGATGTAGGCCACTCGGAGGTGGGCGCCGAAGACTACAGCAGCGATCTCAAATACGCCGGGCGCGAGGCGATGGGCATCGGTGTCGAGCAGCTATCCAACGCCAATGCGCTCGACGTGGACAGCAGGGCCAAGGCTACGCTCGCGGAACTCTCCAAGAGCTTTCCACCAGGGCTGGAATATGCTATCGCCTTCGACTCCACAACTGTGGTGGGCGACTCCATTCGCGAAGTGTTGGTTACGCTGGTCGAGGCCATTGTCATCGTCATTATCGTCATCTTCCTTTTTCTGCTGGACTGGCGCGCCACCATCATCCCAGCCGTCACCATTCCGGTCTCCCTCATAGGCTCCTTCGCCTTCATCAAGATCTTCGGTTTCTCCATCAACTCGCTTACTCTTTTCGGCATTACGTTGGCTACGGGACTTGTGGTCGACGATGCAATCGTGGTTATCGAGAATGTACAGCGCCACATTCATCTGGAGCACTCCAACCCGCACGCCGCCACCTCGCGCGCCATGGGCGAGGTGACTAGCGCCGTCATCGCTACATCGCTGGTGCTCATCGCGGTCTTTGTGCCGGTTTCCTTCTTCCCCGGCACCACGGGCATTCTCTATCGTCAATTCTCGTTGACCATTGCCTTCGCCATCGCCATTTCCGCCTTCAATGCGCTCACGCTTTCGCCGGCTCTTTCCGCCATGTTTCTGCGCGGTGAGGAAGACCGTCCCAAGCAACTGGACTTCCTGCACATTGATGTGGTGTCGAGGTTTTTCGCCAGATTCATTCACTCCACCGACGAGCAGATCAGTTGGCTTTCCAGCACCTATGCCAAGTCGATTCACGCCGCATTGAAGATTCGCTACGCCCTGCTCCTTCTCTTCTTTGCCGGCCTGGGTGCAACGGTGTGGACCTATATGCACGTTCCCACCGGCTTCATTCCCCAGGAAGATCAGGGATTTCTGATGGTCATCGTACAAACGCCGCCGGGTTCTTCGCTGGCTTACACCGGCGCGTTGGCTGAGCGCGCCGAGGCCATCATCGGTCAGAACCCGGATATCGCTGGAGCCTTCTCCGTGATGGGCTTCAGCCTTGCCGGCAGCGCCTCCAACACGGGCATGATGTTTATCGGAGCCAAGCCGAGCGACCAGCGCCGTGGCAAAGGTCACTCTACTGCCGACATCGTGGCTGACCTGAACCCCAAGCTGCAAATGCTTATGTTCGCGCCCAACGGGGGGTTGGTTCAGATGTTTGAACCCCCAGCGGTTGAGGGAGTAGGCAGCTACGGCGGCTTCCAGTTCATGCTGCAGGATAAGGGGAACAATACGCTCAGCGACCTGGACCGCGTAGCTCACCAGATTGTAAGCGCCAGCAAATCGCACAAGGAACTCACTAGCCTGCTCACCACTTTTTCGGCCAACGATCCACAGGAGCTGGTCACCATCGATCGCGAGAAGGCCAAATCAATGAACATTCCCCTCTCCCAGATCACCAGCACCCTCAGCGTCTTCATGGGTTCGGAGTACATCAACGACTTCGACTACAACAACCGCACCTATCGCGTATATGTGCAGGCCGATCAGCCCTTCCGTATGTCAACTCGCGATTTGCACAATTATTATGTGCGTTCCGACTCCGGCCAGATGGTGCCGCTCGACAATCTGGCAACGGTGGCCGAAAGCTCAGGGCCGCCGGTCATTACACACTACAACCTCTTCCGTGCGGTTGAAATTGACGGCTCGCCCGCGCCCGGCTACAGCAGCGGGCAAGGCCTGGCGGCGATGGAGAAGCTGGCCAACCAAACCATGATGCCCGGTATGAAGTTCGAGTGGACGGGATTAACGCTCGATGAGATCGAATCCAGCGGCAAGGCGTTAGTCATCTTTGGCCTCGGAATCCTGGTCGTTTATCTCACGCTTTCGGCGCTCTATGAGAGCTTCGCTTTGCCCTTCATCATCCTTCTGGCCGTTCCTATGGCTGTCCTCGGCGCGCTAGGCCTGGTTTCGCTGCGCGGCCTTTCCAATGACGTCTATTGCCAGATTGGTCTGGTCATGCTCATCGGCCTCTCGGCTAAAAACTCGATTCTGATCGTCGAGTTTGCCGAGCAGTTGCGCAAGAAAGGACGTTCCATTGCTGACGCGGCTATTGAAGCTGCGGAACTGCGCTTGCGCCCCATTCTGATGACCTCCTTCGCTTTCATCCTCGGTGTCCTTCCGCTGGCCTTCGCCACCGGCGCGGGCGCGCTCGGTCGCCGCTCCGTAGGCACCACCATCGTCGGCGGAATGCTGCTTTCGACGGTGCTCAACCTGTTTTTCATTCCCGTGCTTTATGTGATTCTCAGCAGGCTGCTCAGGCGCGGCGACGAACTGGTTGTTGAAACTACCGGTGCGTAAGCATCGCACGGAAATGTGGGTTTACCCAGGATTTCTTGATGAATTTGATCTGTAACGGATCGTTCAAAAGAGCCTGGGGAGATCCGCGCAACTTCGAAGTGACGAGAATAAAGCGAAGAAAAGTATTTATATGTGTTGAATCTCCAGTAGACATAGGCATTTCCATGCAAAATCACTGTATGAAATGCGCAGTTCTCTCATCAATAGAATTGGATATCTCTGGGAGGGAAGGGAATTGAAAGATGAATGGAGAGAAAAGAGATGAGTGCAGCGCAGATCGGGTATTGCTGTGATTTAAGAAAAAAGAGGAGTTCCCAGGCTTCATTTTAATAATGCTGCCTGGGAACTCCTTTCCCCAGATCTGCGTTGTTTCTATAAATAATTCTGCGGGAACCCGCAAAACTGCACAAGATTACAAAAATGTGTATAGCTAAGTAACGTCAATTGTTGACTGATTAGTAATAGGCTGCGAGAAGGACGTCAGAGGTTGGCGTCGATCACCCTTGCGGCGTTCACCCCTGCGTCGATCAAGAATACCAGCGCCCTGTAACAGCGCCGGATTCGATGCGCGCATCGAGAGATCCGTACGATTAGTCGCTCCTACTTTGCGCATCAGCCGCCCCACATGAGCCTGCACAGAACCTTCCTCAATGCCCAACTTTTGAGCAATCTCGCGATTGGACTGCGCCATGAGAATCAATTCCAGAACCTGGCGCTCCCGGTCTGTCAAGCGTGGGGGCGTATTGGTCAGGCTGGTGTCGGAGCTTTCCAGCAATCGATCGATCAGCGCGCAGAGCAGCCGTCGCGGCGCCCAGATCGAACCGCTGATAACCACATCGACTGCTTGGCGCACGATGCGCGGGCTGGCCTTCAGATCCAAGTAGGCGCGGACGCCTGCCTTGATCAGATCCATCACCTGCTTGTCGTTATTCTCCGGGCCAAGGACAATCAGCCGCATATCGGAACGGCGCCGACGAATGTCTTCCACGGTTTCCATACCGACGATGGGCGAATTCATATCTACAACCATGTACTCCAGCGTGGAGTCAGACAACAACTCATCAAGATCTGCGAATATCGGGGACAACTGCACGTATCTTTCGCTGGGAGCGGCTTCGAAGATGCTGGCAAGCCCTTCCTGGCGGATCGGTTCTTCCGTCAACACTCCCACGCGAATCGGTTCGGCGCTAGGCCTCGTGCTCATAGTGTGCCTCCCGGCCCAACCCTGTAATACAACCCTCCAAGCGACATCCACAAGACAGCCACTCTATCGCCATGAAATATGCCCCCATTCCGTTCCAGCCGATCTTCCTCCCACAAACGCTCTAGAGCTTTGGAAGAACTATCCCCTGTTGATTCTGATACTTGCCATTGCGGTCGGCATAACTGATCTCGCAACTCTCGTCGCCACGGAAGAACAATATTTGACACAATCCTTCGTTGGCGTAAATCTTGGCCGGCAGCGGCGTGGTGTTGGAGATTTCCAGCGTTACAAATCCCTCCCACTCCGGCTCGAAGGGCGTCACATTCACCAGAATGCCGCAGCGCGCATAGGTTGACTTGCCTACGCAGATCGTCAGCACATTTCGGGGAATTCGAAAATACTCGACCGAGCGGGCCAAGGCAAAGGAATTGGGAGGCACAATCACCGACTCGGCCTGGACGGAGACAAACGAACGCTCGTCGAAGGCCTTCGGGTCGATCAGAACGCTGTTGACATTGGTAAATATTTTGAACTCGTCACTGACGCGCAGGTCATAGCCATACGACGAAAGGCCATAAGAGATGACCCCTTCTGCCACTTGCTTTTCGCTGAATGGCTCAATCATGCGGTGTTGAATAGCCTGCTCCCGGATCCAACGGTCACTCTGAATTGACATTCATCTCCTCATCCGGGTCTGTGTCACGCCGGTTTTGAGTTCGTTCGGGTTAGGGTGGAATTCAAAGGACTATCCTACGGAATTTGACAGGGATTTACAATAGGAACAGTATCAATTTTGAAATACTTCAAACTTGGAAAGTAGGCAGGCGCTCTAGGAGGATTCACGCTTCTGTGGAAGGTCGCAGTTTTGGGAGTTCCATAAATCCTCCAAAAGCTGTAGCATCTCTAGCGTGGGACGTAGTAAAGTCAATTCAGTTGCGCCAGCGAGGTACCCCATTGATTAAGCAGGACATCGTCCATCATGTGATTGAGCGTACTGGCCTGCCCCGCACCAAGGCGGAGGCGGCCGTGGATACAGTCTTCGAGGGCCTCAAACAGGCTCTTGCCGCCGGTGAGCGCATCGAGTTGCGCGGCTTCGGCGTCTTCAGCGTCCGCGCCCGGAAAACCGGCATCGGCCGCAATCCCCGCACCGGCAAAGAGGTCAGCATCATCCCCGGCAAGGCGGTGCGCTTCAAACCCGGCAAGGAATTGCATTCGATCGACAGCGGCGAGCCGGCCAAGTAGGGCCTGCCGGAGTGAGGCTAATCCTTCACTCCATGCTCGTTCGCAAAGTATCATCGCGAGTTTCCCTCGCTTCAGGACGCCGGCGGCGCGCTGGCCGGTCTGTGTGTGTGTAGTACGCAGGACCCCATCCATCGCGCACTTTCCACCCCGACGCACAAAGTAGGTGCGTCCTGATTCCCGGTTTGCAATGCGTGGGGAATCAATGCGCCCGCCAACCGCTCTGAAGGCGGCTAATCTCCATCGTAAGTGCTCACATCAGACGCTGCGCATCCACATCCACAATCAGATTCCTGCGCGGAATTCCCGCCGATTCGGCCTGCTCCAACATCCCGCGCAAGGCAGTGTTGAGCGCCTTGCGCGAAGCTGCCTTCAAGATCATATGGAAGCGGTAGATGCCCTTGATGCGCGCAATGGGTGCGGTGCAGGGGCCGAGCACGCGCACCGCTCCGCCGCTCTGGCTTTGCACCATATATTTGCCCAGGATCGACGACCAACTCGTCGCTTCTTCAAGCTTTTGCGACTGTACCAACACATTGGCCAACACGCCAAAGGGCGGATAGTGCATCCAGCGCCGGTACTTCAGTTCGCGCTCCACAAAGCCCCCATAATCGTGCGTACTGGCGGCTAGAATCGCATAGTGCTCCGGGTAGTAGGTCTGCACCACCACGCGCCCCGGCAGATCGCCCCGTCCTGCGCGGCCGCTGACCTGCGTCATCAACTGGAAGACCCGCTCGGCGGCGCGAAAGTCGGGCATCGAAAGCGAGTGATCGCAGCCAACCACGCCCACCAGCGTCACGCCGTGGACGTCGTGGCCCTTGGCGATCATTTGCGTACCTACCAGCAGGTTGATCTCGCCTGAGTGCAGCCGCGCCAGCAATCTTTCCAAATCGTAGCGTCCGTGCACCGTATCGCGGTCCATGCGCCCGATGCGCGCCGTGGGAAAGATCTCCCCCAGCCGCGCCTCCCCTTGTTCCGACCCTGCTCCCAGGTAGTAGAGGTGCTCGCTATCGCACTTAGGGCAGCGCGTGGGCACCGTGCGGCAGAATCCGCAGTAGTGGCATTCCAGGCGCTGGCCGGGGCGGGCCAGGTTGGCATCTTCCGATGGCGGCTTATGATGCGTCAGCGCGATGGCGCAGTTCTCGCACTCCAGCTTTTCTCCGCACGCGCGGCAGATCACGGCAAACGAATAGCCGCGGCGGTTAAGCAAAATCAACGCCTGCTCGCCGCGATCCAGAGTAGCCTGGGTCTGCTCCACTAGAACGCGCGAGAAAAGCTGCTCCTGTCCGGTTTCCTGAAATTCGCGGCGCATATCGATCAGTTCCACCGCAGGCAGTGGGCGGTTCATCACCCGCTCTTTCATCTCGATCAGCTGGTACTTGCCCAAAGCCGAATTCTGCCACGACTCCAACGACGGAGTCGCCGATCCCATCACCACAACCGCCCCTTCGATTTTGGCGCGCATCACGGCCACATCGCGCGCGTTGTAGCGCGGCGTCTCCTCCTGCTTGTAGCTTTGATCGTGCTCTTCATCCACCAGGATCAAACCCAGGTTGGGCACTGGCGCAAAGATCGCCGACCGTGTGCCGACTACAATCGGCGTCTCGCCTCGCCGAATGCGACGCCACTGCTCGCTGCGTTCCTCCGGTGTCAGCGCCGAGTGCAGCAGCGCGACTTTGTCTCCGAAGGCGGCATCCAGAAGACCCACCATCTGCGGCGTCAGCCCGATCTCCGGAACCAGCAGAATCGACGCCAGTCCGCGCTCCAACCCCCGCTGCATCGCCGCCAGATAAACCGCCGTCTTGCCCGATCCGGTCACGCCATGTAGTAAAAATGGATGAAATTTCCCCTCTAGGGCCGTCGCCAGGCTGGCCAGTGCTTCCATTTGCGGCTCATTGAGATGGAGCGGGCCGGGCGAACTCTGCAACCCGCCCAGATGGAAGGCTGCGGGCCGCTCATCGATGCGCACAATTCCACGTCGGACAAGTGTTTGCAGAGTAGATGAGGGCAAATCTTTGCGCCGCAGCTCGGCCAGCGGTACTTCGCTTCCGCAGGCCGCTAGCTCGGCCATAATCGCTTGTTGCTTTGGGGTCAGCGCCGGCAACCGCGCTTCGGGAATCAGAACTGCAAAACGCTCCGTACGCCGAGCATCGCGCTCCGTGGCCGCCGTCTCGCGAGCAATCCACTTCTTCCGAAGCATCGCCGCCAACACCGGCAGAGTCGCCGCCGTAGCAGTCCTCAAGGTTGACACCTTCACAGGTTCGCCTGCCGCCAGTCGCTCCAAAACGCGGCGCTCCAGGTCCTGCTCCTCGCTGGAGAGCTTCCCCCACCGCCGCGACTGGCTCCTCATCCCCAACCCTAGATTAGCCGGTCCAGATCTAGCTTTTGAATTCTGGGAAAGCTGCTGACCTATATCGAATCGCGCATCGAATGAAGTCTGGTTTGTGTCAGGGCCGGGTCCCCCAGGTCGGGCTTTTCGGACCTGGTAATCCACATCCCCCCGCTCAACCGAATCCGCCAACACATCTCGCCCCAGATCGGTAATCCGGTAATAGACCGTGCGCCGCACCTCGGCCATCAGCGGCAACATTCCCCGCAGCACCTCGCCCAGCGGCGCCAGGTAGTACTGCGCCATCCACTCGGCAAGTTTCAGCAGGTTGTCGCTCAGCAGCGGCTCGTCGTCCAGAACAGCCTCAAGAAAGCGCGCTTTGAACTCAGCCGGAGCCTTCACATTCACCCCGGTTACTACGCCGATAAGCTTTTCGTTGTTAAACGGGACAATAACGCGCGCCCCGCGCTGCGGTCGTTGCCCCTCGAGCACCGCGTAAGTGAACGCGCGGTCCAGAGGCACAGGTAGTGCGACTTCGCAGAAGGCAGGCATGAGCGGCTCACTTTAGTGTAGGGGATGCCCGCTACTTTTCGCTGCGGTCGTTGAAGCCTATCTTGGAGATGAACAAGCTCCCATCCATCCCGATCCCTGCCGCGTCTCCAGCTTGGAATGAATCTCGCTGATAATCTTCGTGTTGAAGCCGACTAATCCAGATCGGTCATCGGGATCACCACCTCGTGCCGATCTCCGTGCAGGTCTTGAAGTTGAACCAGTTCCAGCCCGCGCCTACCCATGTGTAATCGCCCTTGAAGCGAAACTCCAGGTTGGACTTGCATGATGCCGATCCATATCTGAATAAATTTGAACGCCAAAGAATATCTGGTCGGAGCAGGTCTTTTCCATCCTCTGCCTCAAGTCGATCCGGAGCAGTTGAAGCTTGAAGCCGGCTTGTTGCACCCCCCGGGGAAAAATTTCTATTAACTTGTCCGGCACACGCGCGGCCAGACGCGTTACAATCCTGCTGATGACACTCAATACTTCCAACGCCACAGTCGCCGTCCCCGCAGCCGCAACCAAACCTGCCGGTCCCATCACCATGACTATTGACATTGGCGGATCAGGGTTGAAGGCCATGCTGCTGGACGCTGCGGGCAAACCCATCGGTGAGCGGCAGCGCGTCCTGACGCCGGCTGTGCCCACTCCGGAGGCCGTGCTGGGGGGACTGGACGAACTGCGCAAGCTGATGGGCGGCTTTGATCGCGTCTCGGTCGGTTTTCCCGGCGTCGTCAAGCATGGCTGCACCTACCTCGGCTTCAATCTCCACCCACTCTGGGCCTTGGGCTTTCCGCTGCAGGCCGAACTGGAAAAGCGCTGGAAGAAGCCCGTCCGGGTAGGCAACGACGCCGATGTCGCCGGTTATGGCGCCATCAATGGCCACGGCGTCGAACTGGTGCTTACCCTTGGCACCGGCCTCGGCGCGGCGCTGTTCACCAACGGTCACTTGGTTCCCGGCCTCGAACTCGGCCACCATCCCTGGCGCAAAAAGGGCATGACCTACGAGGATTACATCGGCCGCCGCGGCCTCGACAAATTCGGCAAGGCCCGCTGGAACGATTTCCTCCAGGCTGCCATCAAGCAAACAGAGTTGCTTTTCAACTGGGACCACCTCTATTTGGGTGGCGGCAACACCAAGAAGATCCTCTTCACACCTGCCAAGAACGTCAGCATTGTCTCCAACGAGACCGGCCTGCTGGGTGGCGTCGTCCTCTGGCGCGATCAGGGATGAAAAGGGGTTCGCTGCGTCGCTGAGTCAACGCGCAGATATCCAGATCAAATCTGCTGTGCTCGCACCAGCGCATCATTTTTTACAGAAAACAACTTTTCGCGGACGCACAATCCAACCATATAAATGGGCCTTCGATCTTGGCCACAGATCCCTTATCCATGATCATTGCCTTTGCGAGCGCTTTGCCTCGCTGCAAGTGGCGGACGGATGCCCCCCGCAGGTGGTCCCCCGTGGGGTCGTTTTCCCTTTGTTTACCCCTATTTCTTGCATATCATTAAGGGTTTCTGGAGTAAATATCAAAATAACGCCGTTCTTGTTGAGTTTCCTCTCGCCTTAACGGTTGTTGTCAAATGTGAATCGCAGCCATAATGATTCGGCGCTGTGGGTTATCGGCAAGGTGGATCGGACAAGCAATGGGCAGAAATAACCGCAATGGAAATCGCTAGCATTTTGCTGCGTGTAGATTGTTCGTCCGAGCGATTCAACCCAGCCGTTCGCCGGCACTGCGGTATGGATAACCACGCATTGACGGCGCCATTTGACCACCGGGTCCGACAGTTGCTAAACTGTATTTGCGGGGTGGAGCAGCCCGGTAGCTCGTTGGGCTCATAACCCAAAGGTCGCTGGTTCAAATCCAGCCCCCGCAACCAATAAAATCAATAACTTACAGAAATTGGTCGCTTTCGGAAAGTCCCCGTTATCCCCCATTAGGAACAACTGCCATTTATTGGACGGTCGCAACACTCGTGTTTTCAGGCGAATGCTGCGAGTTTGAGCCGAACACCAGTCCCACAACCTGACTGTTCGCACGGCGTTTGGTTTCCGTCATGGCCCGCCCGTAGACGTTCATCGTCGTCTGGATCGAGGCGTGACGCATCAGTTCCTGTTGCACCTTCATCGGAGCACCCGTTTCGTCGAGCCAGGAGCGATAGGTATGGCGGAATGTATGCCAACCAATGTCCTCTCCCAGTCCGGCGAGCTTCGCAGCCCGCTGGAGCTGCCTTTTCCGCAAGCTTTCCTGGTGGTACGGCCTTCCCGTTACCGGATTGGCAAAAACCCAATCGGTGTCTCGCGGGAAGAATGAAGCAGCGCGCCAGCTTAACAGCGCCTCGGCCAGACGAGCATCGAGCGGAACATCGTCCTTCGAATATTCCGTCTTCACATCGTCCACCCTGCCGCCCACCACGCTTCTCTGAACCAGCACCGAGCGATTCTCGAAACTGAAGTCGCCCCATTGGAGGCCCAGAATCTCGCTTACCCGAAGGCCCAGGCACTGTGCGACCAGAACCATCGTGCGGTGTGGTTCGTCCAGATGCTTGAGCAGTTCAAAGTACTCGGCCACGTCCAGAACCCGTGGCCGCTTCAGCCGTTTACTTGCGTTTTTCACGCGCACCAGAGAGACAGGGTTCTTGCCAAGTTCGACAATGCCCCAACGCTCTGCGCACTTGAAAACCAGGTGCATGATTCCCCGCACATGAGTCTTTGACTTTGGGGCCAATGGCAAATCGTGCAGCCACTGCTCCATTGCCATCGGCTTCATTTTGTCCACAGGGTATTCCCCCCAACGTGGGCGGATGTGAACCCGGATATTCGACAGATGCGACTTCCGGGTTGAGTAGCGTTCCGAGAGCTCCTTCTCGACATAGCGGTCGAGCAAGGCTCCGAAAGTTGCCGCCTCCACCTCCGCACGTGGAGACTCTTCGTTGAGTCGAAGAAGAAGAGCTTGCGTAGCCTTCCGCGCCTGGGTCTCCGTCACGTAAAGATTGCGATCCCCAAGGATCACACTCTGCCGTTTCCGCTCGCCCTGGGAGTCCGTTTCGTAGTAGCGAAACTCCCACACATCAGGACCGCGCTCACGCTTCCTCAGCCGTAAACTTCCGTACTGATACCGTGTCCGAACAAACAAGGGTTACCTCCTCCTTTGTTGCGGGCACGAGTGGTTAAGAACAGAGTACCGCTGTTCGAGTTGAGAGTCGATA
>Ga0181519_10001939_pt1 | contig 17898 bp, 17 predicted proteins | sample PEATcosm2014_Bin_26_FD_121102 | JGI IMG/M metagenome (GOLD analysis project Ga0181519, IMG submission 121102) | Peatland microbial communities from MTU Mesocosm Facility, Houghton, MI, USA - PEATcosm2014_Bin02_10_metaG | ecosystem: Environmental > Terrestrial > Soil > Wetlands > Peat | place...
CGCCGTGCACGATGCGGCGCGCCAGGCCCTCGGCGATGGCGGTCTTGCCCACGCCGGGATCGCCGACATAAAGCGGGTTGTTCTTGGAACGGCGGCAAAGAATCTGGATGGTGCGGTCGACCTCGGCCTCGCGGCCGATCAACGGGTCGATCTTGCCGTTGCGCGCCTTCTTGTTGAGGTTGACGCAATAGGCGTCGAGCGCGTCATGGGCGCGCTTCGGAGTCTTTTCGGCGCGCTGCGGCTCTTCTTCCTCGGAGCCCTGGATGCGGCGGTTTTCGGAACGGCCCGCCGCCTTGGCGATGCCGTGGGAAATATAATTCACCGCGTCGAAGCGCGTCATGTCCTGTTCCTGCAGGAAATAGACGGCATGGCTTTCGCGTTCGGCGAATAACGCCACCAGCACATTGGCGCCGGTCACTTCCTCGCGGCCCGAGGATTGGACGTGGATCGCGGCGCGTTGCAGCACGCGCTGAAAGCTCGCGGTCGGCTTGGCGTCCTCGACTTGCGCCGCGACCAGATTGACCAGCTCGTTGTCGACATAATTGATCAGCTCGCGGCGCAGCTTCTCGATGTCGACCGTGCAGGCGCGCAACACCGCCATCGCGTCCTGGTCCTCGGTCAGGGCCAGCAGGAGATGCTCCAGCGTCGCATATTCGTGCCGGCGCTCATTGGCGAAAGCCAAGGCGCGATGCAGGGTTTTTTCGAGGTTACGCGACAGCATGAACCCTCAATCCTTTTCCAAGGTGCATTGCAGCGGATGCTGGTGCTGGCGGGCGAAATCCATCACCTGGGTCACCTTGGTTTCGGCGACCTCGTAAGTATAGACCCCGCAGATGCCGACGCCGCGGCGGTGCACATGCATCATGATGCGGGTCGCTTCGTCGCGGTTCTTGGCGAAAAACCGCTCGAGGATGTGGACGACGAACTCCATCGGCGTGTAGTCGTCGTTGAGCATCAGAACTTTGTACATCGAGGGCTTTTTCGTCTTCGGCTTGGCCTTGACGATCACGCCCGTGCTGGGCCCCTCGCTGCCGTTGCGCTTCTCTATATCGCTCATCGCCGAATCCGTGGATCAACCTTGATTCCCCACCCCCCGAATTCACCAACACTAGCATGATATGGGGTTGTCCTCCTCCGGGGGAAGCTCTTTCCAAGACAGGCCGCCAGGCATGCCCAAAGATGGCGGTCATGCCCGGAATACTAGCCCGACTTTAGGCCCCGGCGAGTTAACGGCGTGCCAAGCAAAAGACCCGGCCAAGCGGCCGGGTCCTCGAAAATCCTTACAGCCGGGAAACCGCGCCGTCACGCTGCGAGCTGTTTTGTCAATTTCGCCAGCGTGGTCTCGAAGACCTGTTCGAGCGGCTGCGCGGCTTCCTTGGCGAGCGCCAGACTCCATTGCGACAGCTTGGCCGAGCGGTCGAGCAGCGTCTCGATGCCGCTCTTGGCCAGACCGGCATTGACCTCGAACACCTGATCGAGAGTCTTGGCCTTGAGCAGGTTTTTGGCGGCCTCCCCGGCCGTGGTCAGGGCTAAATGGGTATAGCCGAGATATTCCTTGGCGAGCGCCTCGAATCCCTCGCTCAGCGCGGCATTGGCCTTGAGCAAAGCGTCAAGATGCTCGCGCGACAACGCCGCCAGTTCCTCATAACTGCTGGCGGCGCTGGCATAGGCGGTATCGGTGCCGGCGCTGGTTGATTCGAGCGGCACGGGAACCAGCTTTTTCGACTTGGGTGCCATATTCATCTCCTAATCCGAACCGCTATATTGCGTTGCAGCATTAAAATATATGGCGACTATTGGCCCTCATCAAGGGGCATGCTGCGTTGCAATCGCATTGGTAGGATCCCGACTCGAAGCTCTACTGATTTAGCGCAGCTTCTGCGTTAATCCGGCCAATGGCGTTAACCTGGATTAACAAGCCAGCGGAACCGCGCCGGAAACATGAATTCGGCTCCATCCAGGTAGTAAAAATTGGACAATAAATCGCTAAATGCCTAAGCTTTTCCAGGGTTAGTTCAGCATTCCTGTTGGCGTGGTCGAATTGTTCGGGGGAACCAAGTCCGTGGTGATGGCAAAAGCGCCGCTGGCGCAGAATCGTCGATTCGTAACCGGGCGATTCGCCTTATTCACCGGCGCATTTCTGTCCCTGCTGCTGGCATCCACACCCTTCGCCCAAGCCCATCACCGTTATACCGCCCCGCTTTTTTCCGCGATCGTTATCGACGCGCAAAGCGGCCAGGTGCTGACCGAGCAAAATGCCGACCAGCCGACTTATCCCGCCTCGCTGACCAAGATGATGACGCTCTATCTGGTGTTCGAGGCGCTGGAGCAAGGCCGCATCACCCTCGACGACAGCTTCACCGTCTCGGCGCATGCCGCGCGCCAGGCGCCGTCGAAGATCGATCTCGAGCCGGGCGAAAGGATCGCGGTGCGCGATCTTATCCTCGGCCTGATCACCAAATCCGCCAATGACGCGGCGGTTACGGTGGCCGAAAATCTCGCCGGCAGCGAACCCGCCTTCGCCGATTTGATGACGCAAAAGGCGCACGCGCTCGGCATGACCAACACCGTCTTCCGCAACGCCTCGGGCCTGCCCAACCCCGCGCAGCACACTACCGCGCGCGATGTCGCCAAACTTGCCCTCGCCTTGTGGCGCGATTTCCCGAAGGAATACGCGTTCTTCTCGACCCAGGAATTCACCTACAACAACAACACCTATGAGACGCACAACCATCTCATGGAAGAATTCGCGGGCATGGACGGCATCAAGACCGGCTATATCCGCGCTGCCGGATTCAATCTCGCCGCCTCGGCCGTGCGTAATGGCCGGCGCCTGATCGGCGTCATCATGGGCGGAAATTCGGCCCATGGCCGCGACATGCAGATGGCGCAATTGCTTGAATCGAGCTTCGCCGGCAACCCCATCAGCCAGGAAGCCTTGCGCGCCGCGGCCTATGACGACAACTCCGTCAATCCCGACAACGCCGCTCCCGCCATGGCCGGGCTCAATCCGGTGAGCCGCGCCGAGGCCGCCACGCCCGGGCAGTCCGATCTGGTCCGCAATCCGCTCCGCCCGACCGCGATCAATCCGGCCTGGAGCATCCAGGTGGGTGCCTTCGCGAATTTCGATGCCGCCCAGGGCGCCGGGGCCGCGGCAATGGCCAAGCTGCCCGCTGCCCAGAACAAGACCGCGCTGGTGCTGCCGCCGGCGCATAGCGACAAGCAACCGGTCTATCGCGCCCGCATCGCGGGATTTACCGAGGCCGAGGCGCTGAAGGCCTGCCGCATTCTGCATCACACGATGACCAGCAAGCAGAAGCTCTGCGCCGTGATCCCGCCCCAACCCACCTCCCAGGCGGCGTCGCAATTGCAGTTGCAGATCAACCCCGCCGCAGGATCGCCCGGGGGCATGCCCGCCACGCCGGTTTCCCAGCCCGTGGGAACGGATACATCGCCGGCCGACGCGCCCGGCAACTCCGAAGACGATTAGTTCCTGAATTGAGGCTTTAGAATCGCCGCTAAAATCCGGGCGGTGGTGCGATGCCGCTTTGCTGAAGCTGCGCCGCCAATTCGGCCTTGAGATTTTTCAACGCGGCTTCATCCTTGGCCTCGACCCGCGCCACCAGCACGTCCTGGGTGTTGGAGGCGCGCAACAGCCACCAGCCATCGGCGCTCTTGACGCGCACGCCATCCACTTCAGAAATATCGGCGCCGGCCCGTTTCAACCGCTCGCGCACTTCTTCCACGCTCTTGAACTTGCGATCGGCGCTGCAGGGAAAGCGCAGCTCGGGTGTATTGACCACGTTTGGCATGCGGTCGCGCATATCCGCCAGGCTCTCCGTGCCGTTCGCCAGGATGGACAAAAGCCGAATTGCGGCATAAAGCGCGTCGTCATAGCCGTAATAGCCGTCGGCATAGAAAATATGGCCGCTCATCTCGCCGGCGAGCGGCGCCTTCATCTCGGCCATCTTCGACTTGACCAGCGAATGACCGGTTTTCCACATCAACGGCTTGCCGCCCATCCGGGCGATCTCGTCGAACAGTGTCTGGCTCGCCTTGACGTCGGCGATGATGGTGGCGCCCGGCTGCTTGGCGATGATCTCGCGCGCCAAAACGATCATGAATTGGTCGCCCCACAGGATGCGGCCCTTGCCGTCGACCACGCCGATACGGTCCCCGTCGCCGTCGAAGGCGATGCCGAGATCGCATTTACGCTCAAGCACCGCATCCTGGAGCTGTTTCATATTCTTGGGCTCGGTCGGATCGGGGTGATGCGCGGGGAAACGCCCGTCGATAACCTCGTTGAGCAGCATATGCCGGCCCGGCAAGCGCGCAGCGAGCAGCTTCATCGCCTCGCCAGCGGCGCCGTTGCCGGCATCCCAGGCCACCTGGAGCGGCCGTTTGCCGCGGTAATCTTGCGCCAATCGCTGCACATAGGATTCGAGGATATTCTTGTCCTCGATCTTGCCCGAGCCCACGGGGAATTTTCCGGACGCCGCGATCCGTCCGAGACGCTGAATGTCGGCGCCGAAGAAGGACTTTTTATTGAGCACCAGCTTGAAGCCGTTATGGTCGGGCGGATTATGCGACCCGGTCACCATGATCCCGCCATCGACATTCTGGGTATAGGCGGCGAAATAAAGCATCGGCGTCGGGCCCAGTCCGATACGCATCACGTCGATGCCGCAGCCTGTCAGGCCCTCGATCAGCGCCGCCTCCAGCTTGGGCGAAGACAGCCGCCCGTCGCGGCCCACGGCAATTCGCCGGTATCCCGCTTCGGCCGCCACCGCGGCGAAACTCGCGCCCACCGCGCGCGCGTCGTCTTCATGCAAAGTCTGGCCGAATATCCCGCGGATGTCGTATTCGCGCAGGATGGTGGGATCGAAGGTATGCGGGGTCGCCAAATTTCTTCTCAGCGATAAGCGTCGAGGATTTTCTTGACCGCCGGCGCCATGTCCTTGCGGTTCAAGGCGAAGGCGACATTGGCCTCGAAGAACCCGGCCTTGTCGCCGCAATCGAAACGCTTGCCCTCGAATCGCAACGCGTGGAACGGCCGCCCCGCCTTGATCAGCTCGGCCAGAGCGTCGGTCAATTGAATCTCGCCGCCCGCGCCCTTGCCGAGATGCGCCAGATATTCGAACACTTCCGGCTCGAGAATATAACGGCCGATGATGCTGAGATTCGACGGCGCCTTGGCCGGCTCGGGCTTTTCCACCACGCCCTTCAAGGTCACCAGCTTGCCGTCGTCCTTGGCGACATCAAGTATTCCGTAGCGATTGGTGTGCTCGCGCGGCACCTCGATCACGCCCACCAGGCTGCCGCCGATCTTGGCCTGTACTTCCGTCATTTGTTGCAGACAGGGCTGGTCCGACAGAATCAAATCATCGGCCAGCAGCACGGCAAACGGCTCGTCGCCGATCAAATGGCGGGCGCAGAGCACGGCATGGCCCAGCCCCAAAGGCTTCTGCTGGCGGGTGAAGGCGATCTGCCCGGGCTCGGGCATCCAGGAATTGACCTCACGAATTTGCGCGTCCTTGCCGCGCTCGCGCATCGTGGTCTCAAGCTCGTAGGAGAGATCGAAATGGTCCTCGATCGCGGTTTTGGAACGGCCGGTGACGAAGATGAACTGCTCGATGCCCGCCGCACGCGCCTCTTCCACCGCGTATTGGATCAGCGGCTTGTCGACCACCGGAAGCATTTCCTTGGGCATGGCCTTGGTGGCGGGAAGGAACCTTGTGCCGAGGCCGCCGACCGGGAACACCGCCTTGCGAACGCGCTGATTCATGGCCGGTTTGTATACTGCATCCGCCGCTCAATCCATATCCAATCGTACCCACGAGTCGTGGTCTTTAGCCCCTTACGCAATCATGGTAAAAGACCGGGTCGGCGGGGCATAACCCGCGTCGAATAGGGGGACATGATGATCCACTCCATTTTCCGTCTCGGCATCGCCGTTTTGCTGCTCGGAATTCTCGTCAGCCAGGCCAGTGCCGACAATGCGCAAGTAGCGCGCGGCAAATATCTGGCGACGGTGGGCGGCTGCACCGATTGCCATACGCCCGGCCATTTCCTGGGCAAGGAAGACGCGACGCGCTATCTCGGCGGCTCCGATGTGGGTTTCGAAATTCCGGGGCTCGGCGTTTTCGTCGGCCCGAATCTCACCCCGGACAAGGCGACCGGCCTCGGCAATTGGACGGCCAAACAGATCGTCACCGCGATCAAGACCGGCGTGCGTCCGGATGGCAGGCAGCTTGTTCCGGTCATGCCGTGGAAGAACCTATCCATTCTGACGAATGGCGACGCCTATGCCATCGCCGCCTATCTCAAAAGCCTGAAGCCAGTCAGCAATCAGGTGCCCGGACCTTTCGGGCCCGACGAGAAGGTGACGGTATTCGTGATGAAAGTCGTGCCTGGCAGTGGCATGGTGCCCTCGCCCGGCCACTAAGAATAAAACGCTCAGCCGCCGAGCAGGACTTCCTTGGCGCGGTTGAGCTTGGCGGAGAGATAGGTCGAACCGCCATGGTCGGGATGAAGCTTCATCATCAGCGCGCGATGCGCATCCTTGACCGCTTCCTTCGAGGCGCCGGGGGATAGGCCCAAAATTGCATAGGCCTCGTCGCGGGTCATCGCGTCGGATGATCCGGCGCGCGCCTCACCCCCGCTGTTTCCGCCTGGGCCGCCCGCTGTCTTGGTGCGCCAATCGGGCTTCAACCGGTCGAGATAGGCCTCGAGCAGCCGCGCCGCATCGGCATCCTCGATCCGGCACTGGCGCCACAACACCAATAATTCGGATTCATCCAGCTCGTCGAGCCGCTTGCCCGCGTAAGCGCCGCGCTTCACCGTACCGCTCATCTCGCCGGTGCCATGGTCGAGGCGCATCGACAGCATGGCGGTCTCGACTTTCGAGACCCGGCCCGGCGCGAAACCCGAAGCGCCGCCGCCCTGGCGCCATTGCGACCACAGCCGATAGCCGATCGGCGCCAGGCTGCCCGCCGCCAGAAGCGCCGGCAGCAATCTTTCGCTGAGCAGCAGCAGAATCAGCGCCGCCGCCGCCCCGGCCAAGGCAAGCCCGGCCAGGAACCAGGTGACGATGCGGCCGAGCTTGGCGGGATCGGCGGCGACGAAAGCGCGCGCCAGCAGCAGCAGCGCCACCAGCAACCCGACGCCGAAAACGAGATAGATCATTCGCCGCCCAGCCTGCGCGCCAGCAGCAAGGCCGGGCCGCCCGCGGTCTTGCCGTAATTCGCCAGCGCCTTGCGCCCACCCGCCGCGTAAGAGGCTACCGCGCCCAACAGCGCCTTCAATTCTCCGGCGCTCGATGAATCGAAGGGGCAATAGGCGCCGTGCGAGAGCCGCGCGATTTCCTTGAAGCATGCAGCCGCTTTCGCATCCTGGCCCTCGTGGAACACGAAGACCGGCACATTCAACAGGCCCAATTCGCCGGCGAGATTGGCGAGGGTATCGGGATTCTCCTCCATCGCGTCGCCGACGAAGACCAGGGCATCGAGCCTGCCGGCGCGCGCGGCATTGATTCCGTGATTCAACACGCGTTCGATCTGGGTTTCGCCGCCAAGGCAAGACACCGCGCGCATGGCGTTGTGCAGCTCGGCGGCGCTCGACAGCCACCGGCTCGCCTTGCATTCGTTAAATCCGCGATAGAAAACCAACTGGATCTCGATCCCGCCCAGGGATGACGTCGCCTCGAACATTTCGCCCTGGATGCGGCAGGCGCGATCCCAGCTCGGCTCGCGCGAAGCGGTCGCGTCCATCGCGAAAACCAGCCTTCCCCGTCCCGAGGCGGCGCGTACCGGGAGAGTCTCGATCTGGCGCAGGAATGCCTCGACCTCGGCCGATTTGCCGGATGCCGGAAGCTTGTCGCGGGGATTCGCCATGTTCAGCCGCGCTCCTTCTATCCTGACGGATTATACAGCTAGCGGAACAATATAGCCCCAGAAGCACAAACGAAAATGCCCGCCCTCCTTGCCCGCCCTTATTGCTCCGGGCCCGCTTTGGTCCTAAACAAGCTCTCCTATCACCGCATCGGCACCCCACGAGGAAGCTTGCTCCACGTTTTTTTTCATGAGATCCACGGCTATGTCGCGGATTACGGCTATGCCGCAATCGTCATCGGCCTGGTGGTCGAGCATCTGGGATTGCCGGTGCCGGGCGAAACCCTGCTCGTCACCGGCGCCGTCCTAGCCTCGCGCGGCACGCTCGACATATGGCTGCTCTTGCCACTGGCTTGGTTTGCGGCGGTGATCGGCAACACCATCGGCTATCTCATCGGCCGCACCGGCGGGCATCACCTGTTGGTGCGGCACGGCGACCATTTCGGCATCACCCAGGAACGCCTGACTAAGGTCGAAGGCTTCGTCCAGCGCTATGGCGCGATTGTCCTGATCTTCGCGCGTTTCATCGTGGTGGCGCGGCAGTTGAGCGGCATCGTCGCCGGCAGCCTCAACATGAACTGGTTTCGATTCACGCTCTATAATGTCATCGGCGCGGCGTTGTGGGTGGGCTTCTGGGGATTATCCGCCTATTGGCTCGGCAAGGGCATCTTCGAATATCTGCGCGGCGCCGCGATCATGGAGCCGTTGCTGCTGGCCTTGTCCGGCATCGGCCTCGCCGTTGCGATCCTCTACGTCATCATGCGCCCCCGTGACAAAAATGGGGACGACGAAAACGGGCACGGCGTTTAGCCACCCGACCGTTTAATTCCGGGACTTCGTCGCCGCGCGAATCTGGCCGATAGTCTGCTTTGAGGTAATGGCCTCGGGATCGGTCTTGAGTTCAAGCACCGCCGGACCGGCGAAGGCGCTGGCGCGGGCATAAGCGGCGGGAAAGTCCTCGGTGCGCGTCACCGTCTCGCCAAAGGCGCCGTAGGCCTTCGCCAAGGCGGCGAAATCGGGATTGAACAACTCGGTGCCGAAGACGCGGCCGGGATAATGCATTTCCTGGTGCATGCGGATGGTGCCGTACATGCCGTTATTGATAATCAGCGTCACAAAGGCCAGGCGGTGCTTTGCCGCCGTGGCCAGTTCCTGTCCCGTCATCAGGAAATCGCCGTCACCGCAGAACGCCACCACGGCGCGTTCGGGATAAATCAGCTTTGCCGCCACCGCCGAAGGGAAGCCGTACCCCATCGAGCCGCTGGTCGGTGCGAGCTGCGTGCCGAATTGGCGGTAACTATGGAAGCGATGCACCCAGCCGGCAAAATTCCCGGCGCCATTGGTCCAGATCGCGTCGGGCGGCAGATTCGCGTCGAGCCAGCGCACCACCTCGCCCAGATTGAGCGCGCCCGGCAACGATGTCGGCTTGATGTAAGCGAGATAATCCTCATGCGCCTGTTTCGTGGAATTGGCCCAAGGCGGATTGGCGATAGGTGACAAAGCCGCGGCCGCGGCCGCGAAAGCCCGCGGCGTGGCGTTGATCGCGAGCGCCGGCTGATAGACCCGGCCCAGTTCCTCGGGATCGGGATGGACATGGACCAGGCGCTGGCGCGGCACCGGCAGATCGATCAAGCCGTAACCCGACGTGGTCGCCTCGCCCAGCCGCGCGCCCACGGCGATGAGCAGATCGGAATTCTTGATGCGCTCGGCCAATTTGGCATTGGGGCCGATGCCGATATCGCCGGCATAGCAAGGATGCAGATTGTCGATGCGGTCCTGGCGGCGGAAACCGGTACCCACCGGAAGCGCGAAGGATTTGGCGAAGGCTTCGATCGCCTTGACCGCATCGCCGTCCCACGGGCTGCCGCCCAAAATGAGGAAGGGCTGCTTCGCCGAAGCCAGCATCGCGCGCAGTTCCGCCATCTGCGCCGCCCCTGGATGGGTTTCAACCCGCTTATAAGGCTCGGCATCCGCCGTCTCGGCCACGTCCTCGAGCATGTCCTCGGGCAGTGACAGCACCACCGGACCGGGACGTCCCGAGGTCGCGGTGTAAAAGGCGCGGCTCAGATATTCCGGGATGCGCTTGGCGTCGGAAATCTCCTCGACCCATTTCGCCATGCCACCGAAGAATTGCTTGAAATCGACCTCTTGCAGGGCCTCGCGGCCGCGCGCCTCGCGCGCCACCTGGCCGACCAGCATAATCAATGGCGTCGAATCCTGCATGGCGACGTGAATGCCCGCGCTGGCATTGGTGGCGCCCGGGCCACGCGTCACCAGACAGATGCCGGGTTTGCCGGTAAGCTTGCCATAAGCTTCGGCCATCATCGCGGTGCCGCCTTCCTGGCGGCAGACGATCAGGCGGATGGAATTGGCGTCGTGCAGCGCGTCCAGAAGAGCGAGATAGCTTTCGCCCGGCACACAGAAAGCGGTGTCGGCGCCATGAAGCTTGAGCTGGTCGACGAGAATTTGAGCGGCTGTACGGGATTTCAACTGGCACGTCCCTGCTGGCGGGTTTTCGGGGGACTAGTGGTATTGGGTTTCGCCATGCCCGGCAACCCCTTGCGCGCGGGGCGAAGGGGCTTTGGATTTCTGGCTGATTACTCGGCAGGCTTCGCGGGAATTTCACGCGGACTGTTATCCCGGCCGTTAAGCCGCATCAATCCGCCGATGACCGCCAAGGTTACAATATAGAAGACGAGCTGGATGCCGATCGGATGCGATACATAACCCACCAAGGCATGCAGCGCCTGACCGATCAGGCTGTCCTCGCGCAGCAGGGAGGAGCTGTCCCACAGGGCGCCGCTCAAAGGCGGCAACAAGCCGGCCTGCACCAAAAACGCGGCACCCTGCGACGCCATGCCGGCGGCAAGCAGCAGGATCATCCAGCTTGTGACCTGGAAAAGATGGCGCATCGGAATGGTGAGCAATCCCCAATAAAGCGCCGCCCCCATCGCCACGCCGCCCGCCAGCCCGGCGGCGCCGCCGGTGAGCAGCGCCGTCTCGCCGATGTTCTGGGCCGCGGCAATGCCGAAAACGAACAGCACCACTTCCGAGCCCTCGCGCAATACCGCGACGCCGGTGACGATGGCCAGGGCGTAGAGCGGCCGCCTGCCCGCGCGTACCGCATCGCCGACCTGATTGGCCTCGCTCATCAATTCGCGGCCATGTTTCCTCATCCAGATATTGTGCCAGCCGAGCATGCACACCGCCGCGAACAGGATGGTGGCATTGAAGATTTCCTGGCCCGCCCCCGCGACCGCGTCGGATATCTCTTCGGCAAAGGCCGCGACCAGCATTGCTCCAAGTACGCCCAGGAAAATCCCGCCCGATACCCACAGGCCGCGGCCCGGAATGCCGCGCGAAGCCGCCAGCACCACGCTGACAATCAGCGCGGCTTCGATTACTTCGCGGAAAACGATGAGCGCAATCGCCATCATGGTCTGTGTATATCAGTCTCTTGCGGTTCAAGTAAGCTGCTAATGCGAAGCGTTCTCAATTGAATATAGGGCCGGTCTGGCCACCCATACAAGGGGTTTTTCAGCAAATGACGGGCATTTGATGAGTTTCCCTGTATCGCCAAGGGCCCCGGCACACGTACAAAATCCCCCTTTGCAGGAGGCAGCATGTCGACCAACCGGCCCGGCGCTCCCATGACCGATAGTGACGCGGTTCTGGCGGCCAATCTCGAATTCTACCGCGCCTTCGGCCTGCGTGATTACGCGGCAATGGACGCGCTATGGTCGCGCGCGCAGACCGTGCTCTGCCTGCATCCCGGCTGGGAAGCGATCCACGGGCGCGAGGCGGTGATGGAAAGCTGGCGTCTGATTCTGGCCGACGACAGCGGAAATTTTTCCGTCCAATGCCATGACGAGCGCGCCTTCCTTTACGGCGATATCGCCATCGTGCTGTGCGAGGAACAACTGCCCGGCGGCACCCTGGCCGTTACCAACACCTTCATCCGCGAGGCCGGTTCCTGGCGCATGATTCACCACCAGGCGAGCGCGATCATCCCGCAATACAATCCCAACGCGTCGACGCAACTGCACTGACCGGACTTGGCGGCTCAGGCTTAACGTTACCGTGACGCCAAGACACGCCGGATCGCGCCGGTCAACAGCGAGATTTCATCCGGGGCGATCGTGAAAGCGGGCGCGAGATAGACGATGCGGCCGAAAGGCCGGATCCATGTGCCGGCCTCGACAAAATTTTTCCGCAGGATTTCGAGATCATCGGCGTGTTTCAACTCAACTACGCCGATGGCGCCCTTGACCCGCACGTCTTTCACCCCCGGCAGTTCGCGGCACGGTTCCAGTTCCCGCTTGAGCTGGGTCTCGATTGCGGCCACTTGCGCCAAACGTGGCTCGCGCTCGAACAGATCGAGCGAGGCGTTGGCGGCGGCGCAGGCCAGCGCATTGCCCATGAAAGTGGGCCCATGCATCAGCGCCTTGCCCGGATCGTCGGACAGGAAAGCCTCATAGACCCGGCGGGAGGCGATGGTGGCGGCCAAGGGCAAGGCGCCGCCGGTAAGCGCCTTGGACAGGGTCACGATGTCGGGTTGAATTCCGGCCTCTTCCATGGCGAAAAGTTTTCCGGTCCGGCCGAAGCCGGTGAAGATTTCGTCGAAGATCAGCAGAAGATCATGTCGATCGGCGAGAGCGCGCAAGCGCCGCAACACCTCCGACCCGTGGAACATCATGCCGCCCGCGCCCTGCACCAGCGGCTCGACGATCAATCCCGCGATCTCGCTCCCATGGCGATCGAGGAATTTCTCCAGCGCGGCGGTGCTTTCCGCGTCGCGCGGCAGATCGATCAAGAATTGTTGTGTCAACAAGCCGGCGGAACCGCCGTGCATCCCGGTGCCGGAATCGCTCACCGTCATCGCGCCCAGCGTGTCGCCGTGATAGCCGTGCCGGAACCCAACGAATTTGGTCCGCTTCCCATCGCCCCTATTCAAGAAAAATTGCGCCGCCATCTTGAGCGCGATCTCGACCGCGACCGAGCCGGAATCGGAAAAGAACACGTGATCGAGTTCGCCCGGCAGCAACGCCGCCAGCCGCGCGGCAAGATTCGCCGCCGGTTCATGCGCCAGCCCCGCCATCATCACATGCGGCATGACGTCGAGCTGTCGCCCGATGGCTTCGCGAATATGCGGGTGGTTATAGCCGTGGCAGGCGGTCCACCACGAAGCGATGCCGTCGATCAGCACGCGCCCATCGGAAAGGTAAATGCGGCAACCCTCGGTGCGCGCCACAGGCAAGGGCGCGGGCGCGGTCTGCATCTGCGCATAGGGCAGCCAGAGATGCGAGAGGCCTTCGAGCCAGGAAGATGGGTTTCGTCCCATCCCTTCCATCTAGGAATTCGCCATCGGCGACAGACCGAGCTTGTCCATCAAGGCGCGGTCCTTGTCGCGGCCGGGATTGGGCGTGGTCAAAAGCCGCGCGCCGCAGAAAATGGAATTGGCCCCGGCGAGGAAACACAAAGCCTGCAACTCGTCGCTCATGCCCTCGCGCCCCGCCGAAAGCCGCACCACCGAAGCCGGCATGACGATGCGCGCCACTGCGATGCTGCGCACGAATTCGAGCCCGTCGAGCGCCTGGGTTTCGGCGAGCGGCGTGCCCGCCACCCGCACCAGCAGGTTGATCGGCACGCTTTCGGGGTGTTCGGGCAAATTCGCCAGCGCCGCGATCATGCCGGCGCGATCCTTCCGGCTTTCACCCATGCCGACGATGCCGCCGCAGCACACTTTCATCCCCGCCGCGCGCACATGGGACAGGGTGTCGAGCCGGTCCTGATAAACCCTTGTGGTGATGATCTCGCCGTAGAATTCGGGCGAGGTGTCGAGATTATGGTTGTAGTAATCGAGCCCGGCGGATTTGAGCCGCGCGGCTTGAGGTTCCGTGAGCATGCCAAGCGTGGCGCAGGTTTCGAGCCCCAACGCCTTCACGCCTTCGACCATGGCGCAAACCATGTCCAGATCGCGGTCCTTGGGCTCGCGCCAGGCGGCGCCCATGCAAAAACGTTGCGCGCCCTGATCCTTGGCGGCGCGCGCCTCGGTCAGCACGGCATCGAGGCCCATCAGCTTTTCCGCATCCACGCCGGTGTCGTAATGCACGCTTTGCGGACAATAGGCGCAGTCCTCGGGGCAGCCGCCGGTCTTGATCGACAGCAAAGTGGAAAGCTGCACCTGGCTCGGATCGAAATAACGGCGGTGAACGCCTTGCGCGCGGAACACCAGCTCGCCGAAAGGCAGCTCGAACAGCGCCCGAATCTCGTCTTGCGTCCAGTCGTGCCTGATATCGCTATTCATGCCGTCAGCGGTCATCCTGCTCCCCTAGCCCTGCCCTTTGCGGCCGTTTGAGTCTTGCTTTCGTACCGGCTCGGCGTAACCCTACCGCCCCACCCCGTCAAGCGCTCAATCAAGCGGAACCCAAAACCTTGCCCTCGCTCGATCGTTTCGCCGCCGACAAGCTCGCTTCGCTCGAAGCCAAGCAATTGCGCCGCCGCCTGGTAGAAACCGAGCGCGCGGACGGCATCAGCGTCATCCGCAACGGCAAGCGGCTGCTCTCTTTCTCCTGCAACGATTATCTCAATTTGAGCCAGCATCCCGAGGTGAAAGATGCCGCGATCGCGGCGATAAGCCGCTATGGCGCGGGCGCCGGCGCCTCGCGCCTGGTCACCGGCAATCATCCGCTTTATGCCGAGCTGGAATCCCGCCTCGCCAAGCTCAAGGGCACCGAGGCGGCTTGCGTCTTCGGCTCGGGCTACCTCGCCAATACCGGCATCATCCCCGCGCTCATCGGCAAGGAAGATTTGGTGTTGTTGGACGAGCTATCCCATGCCTGTCTCTGGTCCGGGGCGCAGTTGTCGCGCGCCAAGATATTGGCGTTCCGCCACAACGATCCGGCCCATGCCGAAGCCTTGCTCAAGGAACACCGGCCGCTTCACGGCAATGCGCTCATCGCCACCGACGGCGTGTTCTCGATGGATGGCGATCTGGCGCCTCTGCCCGCGCTCGGCGAACTCGCCAAGCGATACGATGCTTGGCTGATGAGCGACGACGCGCATGGTCTGGGCGTGATCGGCGGCGGGCGCGGCTCGGTCTTCGCGCATGGCAAAAAGGCCGAGGTGCCGTTGCAAATGGGCACGCTGTCGAAAGCCGTGGGCGGTTACGGCGGCTATCTCTGCGCCACGATCGACACCATCGAACTGGTCAAGAACCGGGCGCGCAGTTTCGTCTATTCCACCGGGCTGCCGCCCGCCTCGGCGGCGGCCGCCATCACTGCACTCGATATCATCGCGCGCGGCGGCGAATTGATCGAAGCGCCGTTGCGCAAGGCGCGGGCTTTCACCAAAGCCGCCGGACTGCCCGAGGCGCAAAGCCCGATTGTTCCCGTGGTGCTGGGCAGTGCGGCGCGCGCGCTCGATACGGCGAAGAAGTTGGAGCGCGAGGGCTTCCTTGCCGTCGCCATCCGCCCGCCCACCGTGCCCGAGGGCACGGCGCGGCTGCGTTTGACCTTCACCGCCTCGCATCCGGATACCGAGATCGTCCGGCTGGCCGGGCTTGTCCGCGAGCTTGTTTCCGCATGAGCGCGCTGTTCGTCACCGCGACCGGAACCGATATCGGCAAGACTTTTGTCGGCTGCGGCATCGTCGCCGAGCTGCGCCGCCGGGGGCGAAAGGTCGCGGCGCTGAAACCGCTGGCCAGCGGCTATGACAAAGCCCACGCCGGTGAAAGCGACCCCGGCAGGCTGCTGGCCGCGCTTGGCCGCGATATAAATCCCGGCGAAATCGAACGGATATCGCCGTGGCGATACCGCGCGCCCTTGGCGCCCGACATGGCGGCTAAACGCGAAGGCAAAACCGTGGATTTTGCCGCCTTGGTGAAATTCTGCCGCGCGGCGATCGGCCAGAAGGACGATTTACTGATCGAGGGCGTGGGCGGCGTGATGGCGCCCATCGCCGAACGCCACACCATGCTCGACTGGATGGCGGAACTCGGGATTCCGGTCCTGCTGGTGACCGGCAGCTATCTGGGATCGCAAAGCCACAGCCTGACCGCCCTCGCCGCGCTACGGGCGCGCGGGCTTGTTCCCCAGGCCGTGGTGGTGAGCGCCAGCACGGATGGCGCCGTTTCCCCGGAGGAGACGGCGGCGAGCCTGGCGCGATTCGCGCCGGGCGTCGAAATCCTGGTCCTGCCCCGGATGGCAGACTGGAATGCCACGCACGCCACATTTTCCCGCCTCGCCGACGGCTTTGAATTGTGGGCAGCGGCCCGCGCGTGATAAATCATGTCACGGTTTTGTAATTGGGGGCTCGGGGGAGCTTCTCTATGCGGGTGGTGATCATCGGCCAGCAGTCCTTCGGCAAGGCCGTGCTGGACGCGTTTCTGAGTCGCGGCGACGAGGTGGTGGGGGTATTCGTGCTGCCCGACACCCCGGGCACGAAACCCGACGCCTTGAAACTCGCTGCGGTGGAAAAACACCTGCCGGTCTTCCAGTTCCAGAGCTATTCCACCACCGAAGCGCCCGAGACGCTGAAAAACCTGAAAGCCGATATCGGCATCCTCGCCTTCGTCACGCAATTCGTGCCGCAATCCTTCATCAACCTGCCGAAGCACGGCATGCTCTTGTTCCACCCCTCGCTCCTGCCCTTGCATCGCGGCCCGGCGGCGATCAACTGGGCGGTGATCAACGGCGAGGCCAAGACCGGCTTCACCATTTTGCGGCCGGTCGATGGGCTCGACGAGGGCCCGGTGATCCTGCAACGCGAGGTCGAGATCGGCCCCGACGACACGGTGGGCACGCTTTATTTCGACAAGATCTTCCACATGGGCGTGTCCGGGCTGATCGAGGCGGCGCGGGACGTGGTCACGGGCAAGGCGCATGAAACCGCGCAGGACGAGACCAAGGCGACCTATGAGGGCTGGGTGCGCCAGGCGGAATCGCGCATCAACTGGGCCGGCCCGATCGACCAGATCTATAATCTGATCCGCGGCTGCGACCCCGCCCCCGGCGCCTGGACCAATTACAAGGGCAGGCGGCTGCATCTCTTCGATACGCGCAAGAAACTGGCGCGCAGCTTCGGCGCGGTGAAGGGCCTGCGCCTTGGCCAGGTGACGGCATCGGGACCGGAAGGATTCACGGTGCATGCGCAAGGCGGGTTCATCGAAGTCCGCCGCTGCCGCTTCGACGAGGACAAGAAGATGCCCGCCGGCGAGGCCGGGATCGAATTGGGCGCGGTGCTGGGGTAGGGCCGCCCTACTCCGCCTGCGTCTCCTGGTGCCAAATCAAAAGTCGGCGGCGCACCAGCTCCATCGCCTTGACCAGCACCATGCCCACCAAGGCAATGGCGATGATGCCGGAAAACACCCCCGGCGAATCGGCGAAGCGCATATCGGTCATGATCGAGCCGCCAAGCCCCTGCCCGCCCATCTGCATCTCGCAAATGATGGCGACGATGAGCGATATTGGCAGCGCCACTTGCAGCCCGGTGAAAACCTGGGGCAGCGCCGCCGGCAAGGCGATCTCCCACAGGAACCGGCGCTTGCCCACGCCCAGGCTTTGCGCCGACCAGGACATGAATTTGTCGATGTTCTGCGTCCCGGCCCAGGATTCCACGATCACCGGGAAAATCGCGGAAAACGCCACCATCAAAACCTTGGACACGTCGAACACGCCGAACCACAGCATGAAGATCGGCAAAAAGGCGATCTTGGGCATGGGCAGCCCGACCGAGACCAGCGGATCGAAGAACCAGCGCGCCACCGGAATGCGCGCGATGGCGACGCCGATGACCACGCCCCCCGCCGCCGCGATGGCGAAACCGATGAAGGTGCGGATCAGCGTCAATTCAAGCCCGCGCACCAGCTCGCCCGACAGCGTGTCGTGGACGAGACGCCGCAACACCTCGCCCAGCGAGGGCAACAGAAAATCGGAAAACACATGCGCCATGGCAACGCCCTGCCACGCGCCGAACAGCGCCAGGATCGAGAAGACGCGCAGCGCCATCA
>Ga0181519_10001940_pt1 | contig 17894 bp, 15 predicted proteins | sample PEATcosm2014_Bin_26_FD_121102 | JGI IMG/M metagenome (GOLD analysis project Ga0181519, IMG submission 121102) | Peatland microbial communities from MTU Mesocosm Facility, Houghton, MI, USA - PEATcosm2014_Bin02_10_metaG | ecosystem: Environmental > Terrestrial > Soil > Wetlands > Peat | place...
CCGCCAATCGCCGGCGATCCCTTTGCGCTCGTGGGCGGCGACTTCTTCCTGGCCTCGCGCGCGTCCGCCGGTGATGTTCGCGAATCGATTGGCGACGATGACCTCGCGCAACCTCTCGCGCGTGACTTGCATTCCGCAGCGGTCGATCAACACGTCTTCCAGGATCTCGACGTCACGTTCCAGGAGATCCTCATAGCGGATCAGCGGCTCGCCCGATGCGACCCACGACTGCTGGATGCGGCTGCTCTTGGGCAGCGTCTCATCCATCATGAACATCAGCCCTTCTTCAAGTGTCATCCGCCCCAGCATGGCGCGCTGTTCGTTCAGTTCCTCGACGATCGCGGGATGGCTGACTTTCACGCTGTAATACAGCGAGATCAGCGTGTCGCGCAGATCGCGAATGACGACGAATCGCCGGGCCGACCTCGGCAGCCGCGCGGATTCGAGTTCCTCGCGAGTCAAGTAGACCGTCGGGTAGACGCATCCTTCGACGATCGGTTCCTTGAGCACTTGCTCCATGCCATACTGCGGTGGCACGATCGACTCGTACGCGAGCGTGATCAGGATCCGATAAATCCATTGCGACCCGGCCTTCCAATGCGTGACGTGCAGCAGGGTCGGAGGTGCTGGAGGCGCTACCGGGGTGATCAGCGGAATGCGTCGGCTGACCAGGGATGTCAGCAATGACTGGAATCCGAGCATGTCTGACCTTGGTTTCGCCGTAGGTTGGAGATCGATTCCGAACCAGCCGGCAGCGCAAAGCTGCCCCACCGCAATTCTTCGGCGACGTCGGCAAATGCGCTTGATTCTTGTCAGTGCGACAAGTTGGCCGGGCGCGCTCAGGTCGACCCAATCGTCACAACCAGAATTTTCAGACCTTTGCTGCCGGGACGACGCGCGTTCCAGCCTATTGGAACCACTGGAACGGAGAGCGAGGCCGACCATGCATGACATCGTGCTCTTGAGCCGCTTCGAGGACGGAACCCTCGACCGCTCCGACTGGACGCACCGCGCGCACGTGAAGATGGCCTACACCACTTGCGACGCCATCCGTAGGACGTAGCCCTGGCGCGAATCCGCTCGGGCATCAAGCGGAATTACGCTCGTCATCCGCAGTTGATGACGACCCGCTCACCAACGGTCATCCCGCTCGTAGCCGGTGGCGACGAGCAACTCGCCGATGCGCTGCTTGAACGCATCCGTGACGCGCGGCGTGAAGTAGTTCTTCCAATCGCCAACGATCCCTTTGCGCTCGTGGGCCGCCACGTCTTCCTGGCCTCGCGCGCGGCCGCCGGTGATGTTCTCGAATCGGTTGGCAACGATGACCTCGCGCAGCCGTTCGCGCGTGACTTGCATGCCGCAGCGGTCGATCAACACTTCTTCCAGGATCTCGACATCTCGTTCCAGGAGATCCTCGTAGCGGATCAGCGGCTCGCCCGAATCGACCCACGATTGCTGGATTCGACTACAGTAGGGGAGCGTTTCGTTCATCAAGAAAAGCAGCCCCTCTTCGAGCGTCAAATGCCCAAGGACAGCGCGAAGCGTGATCAGTTCCCTGGCGATGATCGGATGGCTGACCTTCATGCTGAAATAGTACGACACCAACGTATCACGAAGGTCGCGGATGACCACGAAACGTCGGGCCGATTTCGGCAGCCGTACGGCTTCCAGTTCCTCACGAGTCAGGTAAACGGTCGGATAGACGCTCCCTTCGACGATCGGCTTTTTCAAGATCTGCGTCATGCCAATTGCTGGTGGCACGATCGACTCATAAGACAGCGCGATCAGGATCCGATGAATCCACTGCGATCCTGCCTTCCAATGCGTGACGTGCAGCAGGGTCGGAGGCGCCAGCGGGGCGATCAGCGGAACGTGTTGGCTGACCGCGGACGTCAGCGATGACTGAGATTCGAGCATGTTCCAACCTTGGTTTTGCCGTCGGCCGGAGATCGATTCCGAACCAGCCGGCAGCGCGAAGCTGCCCCACCGCACTTTTTCGGCGACGTCGGCAAAGGCGCTTGATCCTTGTCAGTGCGACAAGTTGGCTTAACATGCTCAGGTCAACTCAGTCGTCACGATCAGAACTTTGCGGCCAGGACGGCATGCGTTCCAGCCTACTAGAGCCACACGAACAGGGGAGCGAAGCCGACCATGCATGACAACATGCTCTTGAGCCGTTTCGAGGAAGGAACCCTCGACCGCTCCGACTGGATTCACCGCGCGCACGTACAGATGGCCTACATCTACTTGCGACGCTGGCCCTATGACGAAGCCCTGGAGCGAATCCGCTCGGGCATCAAGCGGAACAACGCTCGCTGGCAAGTGCCCGATGGCCCGACCAGCGGCTACAACGAGACCACGACACAAGCCTTCCTGCGGCTGATCGCGGCCACGATGGCGGCTTACGGCGAAGTGATTCCGACCGCCGACGGCCAGCAGTTCTGCGATGCCCATCCGCAGTTGATGACGACGAGCGTCCTGCGGCTGTTCTATTCGCCCGCAGTGCGGCTCGACCCGCGCGGCAAGACGGAATTCCTCGAAGCTGACCTGGCGTCACTGCCGCCGATACCGCGCGATCGCCGTGATCACTGACATGCCGACTGGGCCCGAGGCGACTGGAGCGCTCAAACGCCGCTGCCGACCTCATGGACACGGACCATGTTATGGCCCTTCGAAGCGAGCCCCAGCCCAGCCACGAGCACCATGAAGTCGCCGGGCACGATCGAACCATCCTTCTCGCCCCATTGCTCGACATGCTTCAACAGCTCGATGCTGTCGGTCATCGGCGCGCCAGCCAGAGGAATCACATTCCAGTACAGGCACATCTGCCGAAGCGTTTCGGGCTTGTCGCTGATGCCGATGATCGGAACCAGGTGCCGCCGCTTGCTCAAGGCCAGGGCCGTGGCCCCGCTGTGACTCACGACGATTACCAGCCGAGCGCCCAGTTCCTGAGCGATGACCGTCGCCCCGACCACGACGCCCTGCGTGATCGGCAGCAGGTTCTCGGGCAATTCGGCCGGCGTGGTCGCGCCGGGCCGATGACGCACGAGCGGCTCGGTGGCCAGAGCGACGCGATTCATCATCTCGACCGCGGCCCGCGGATGCGCACCGACGGCTGTTTCGCCCGACAGCATGCAAGCGTCGCAGCCGTCGAGAATCGCGTTGGCCACGTCGGTCACCTCGGCCCGCGTCGGCTGACGCGAATGCTGCATCGAGTCGAGCATCTGGGTGGCGATGATGACGGGCCGATCGTAACGATTACAGGTCGCGACGATTTCCTTCTGGACGACTGGCATGCGTGCAACATCGATCTCGACGCCCAAGTCACCGCGGGCCACCATCACGCCGTCGGCCGCCTTGACGACTTCGTCGAGCTGATCGAGGGCCTCTTGCTTCTCGATCTTGGCGATGACCTTGGCGGCCGACTTGTGGTAGTTCAACAGCCACTTGAGCTCGTTCACTTCGCGCGGCGAACGCACGAAGCTGAGGCTCACGAAATCGGCCCCATGCTCGGCCGCCCAAACGGCGTGCCGATGGTCGTCCTCGCTCATGGCCGGCAGACCGACCTTGACGCCCGGCAAATTCACCCCCTGCCGATTGCGGATGATTCCGGCCTGGGCCACGCGACAATTGACCCAATCCGTGCCACGTTCGACCACGTCGAGCCGAACGGTTCCGTCGACGAGCATCACCCGATCGCCGACGTGTAGTTCGTCGATCAGCGCGGCATAATTCGTGACCAATTCGCCGGGCTTGTCGGTCGCCTCACCGCGAACGAACTTAAGAATCGCCCCCTGAGTGCATTCGATCTGTCCGCCAGCCAGCTCGCCGAGCCGGATCTTCGGACCTGCCAGATCGACGAGCACACCCACCGGCCGGCCCAGGCGATCGCTCACCTTGCGGATCGAGTTGAGCACCCGCTCATGTTCAGCTAGCTCGCCGTGTGCCATATTGAGGCGAAACACGTCGACGCCGGCTTCGATCAATTCGGCGAGTTGGTCTTCCGCCCGGCAGGCCGGGCCCACAGTGGCGACGATTTTCGTTCGGGCGCGCTGGAGCCGGGGCTCCGTGCTGGTCGGTTGGCTCACGCAGACGTTCCTTCACCTTTGATGACGTAATGGTTGACGAGTCCTTTGCCACCCGCCGACAATGTAGCAGAAAACGCCACCGCCTCTAGGGAACCATCCACTGGGTTCATAACGAAATCGAAACACTATAAGCATGGCTTCTCATGACTTTCACTCGTCGCCATCCTCGCGACTGGCCCGACGCCTTGGTCTTGGCGTGCTGGTTGGGTTGTTGCTGATCGTCGGATGGATCGCTTGGGTACGGCTGAATGATCCGACCGTGCCGCTCACGAATGAGAATCTGGCGGAGGCTCGAAAACGCTGGAATTCGTCAGAACCAGCCGATTATGATCTCGACATCAAAATCGGCGGACTGAGGGCGGGCTCGGTTCACCTCGAGGTCCGCGACGGCAAGGTCGTCGCCTTCGAACGCGACGGCCGGACTCCTGCCGCCCGCCGAACCTGGGACGTCTGGACGGTACCCGGCCAATTCGAGATGCTCGACCTGGAACTGGCGGCGGCCTCGAAAACCACCGGGCCTTTCGACGCCTCGCCGGGTTCGCGAGTCGTGCAGTTCGTGGAATTCGACCCGCAATACGGCTATCCACGCCAGTATCGACGCTTCGTGTTGGGATCCGACGACAACGTCGATCGTTCGATCGACTGGACGATTACGGCGTTTCGGGTTCTCAAGCCAGGCAGGGGGCTATGACTTATTGGCAAGGCAAAGTCGCGATCGTCACCGGCGGCTCGGGCGGACTGGGGCGAGAAATTGCCCGCGTGCTGGGGCGACATGGGGCCCAGGTGACGATTGCCGCCCGACGGATCAAGGAACTTTCGGAAACCGCCGCCGAATTGACTGCCCAGGGATGTTGCATCGACACCTGGGTTACCGACGTGACGAACGACGAGAGCGTCGCCGAGCTGATCCGCTCGGTGATCAGGCATCACGGCCGGATCGACATGGTCGTGAACAACGCCGGCCGCTCAGCGCGGCGAGCGGTTCTCGACGCCACACCCGACGAGTTTCGCGAGCTGTTCGACCTGAATCTGCTTTCGGCCGTGCGGATGACGCGGGCCACGGCCTCGCATCTGATCGCGACCCGGGGGCATCTGGTCAACATCGGCTCGCTGGCCGGCAAGACGGCCACGCGTTTCATGGGTGCTTACCCGGCGACGAAGTTCGCCCTCTCGGCCTACACGCAGCAAGTGCGCTTGGAACTCGAATCTCAAGGGCTTCACGTGCTGCTCGTCTGCCCCGGCCCGATCGCGCGCGATCAACAGCGTGAAACGCCCCCCGGCGAACTGGCCGGCCTGCCGCCGGAAGCGGCTCGACCCGGAGCCGGCGCGAAAGTTCGGGCCGTGCGACCCGAGCGGCTGGCCGAGATGATCCTCACAGCCTGCGAGCACCGTCGCAAGGAACTTGTCGTTCCGGCCAAGGCTCGGCTCTTGTTCGCGCTCGCGCAGCTCTCGCCGAAGCTGGGCGATTGGATCTTGCGCAGGTCGACATAACCGGCAGCTCGGCTCAGCCGTGCAGCGATTCGCCGCCATCGACGACCAGCGTCGCCCCCTGCACGAGATCGGCCAGGGGGCTGACGAGGAACAACACCGCGTCGGCCACATCGCCCGGCAGGAGCGCTCGCGGACCGACCAGCAAACGACCGGCGTGGCCGGCGAACAAGGCCTCGGCCTGCGGAATCTGGCGGGTCGAATCGGTGTCGACCAGCCCAGCCAACACGACGTTGAAGTTGATCCCGCGCGGTCCCAGTTCCAACGCGCAATGCCGCACCAACGCCTCCAGGGCCGCCTTGCTTGCGCCGATCAGAGCATAATGGGGCAGCGCCCGGTGCGAGCCATGACTCGACAGCGCGACGACCTTGGCCCGCTCCGGAGCCGGCCGCTCGAGTAGCGGCAGCGCCGCCTGCACCAGCAAGAGCAGCGCCCGCACGTTCGTGTGCATGGTCGCATCGAAGTGCCGATCGGTCGTCGACTCCAGCTCGCGGAAACCGCCGCTGGCCGCGTTGCTGACGAGAATGTCGAGCCGGCCGAACTCCTGACGCACGAAGTCAACCAGGGATTCGATGTCTTCGCGTTCGGCCAGGTCGGCCCGCACTGTCACCGCGCGGCGGCCGAGCGCGCGAATCTGCTCGGCGACTTCGGCAGCGGCCGACTTCGAGCTGACATAATTGACGACGACATCGGCGCCGGCTTCGGCCAGCCGCAAGGCCGTCGCCCGTCCGATCCCACGCGAGCTTCCCGTGACGAGCGCTGTTTTCCCTGTCAGATCGATCATCCCTTGCTCCGACGACAGTAGAAATCAGCGACGCGCACTGGCCGAGCCCTGGTTGGCATCCGCCCATCGCGTCCATGCCGTGGCATACGACTCGAGCAGCTCGCGTGTGTCGTCCAGCGTGAACGACCGCGGATCGCACCGCAACGACAGCCCTATCCGACCGTTGTACGAGAACACTCCGAAGCCAGCCCGAACACCCGGCCGTAGCGGCGGGCTGCCGCTCCAGCAATCGAGGATCAGATTCCCGAATCGCAGCCAGCCCTGCTCACTGGGAAACGGAAGGCGCATATGCCGGTTGGGATCGCTGACATTCGTCAGCGTGGCGGTGGCAAGGCAAAAAGGCAGCCGCATCAATAGGCGCGCCAGCCAAGGTCGTCGTACGAGCGTCGTCACGCCGTCGATGAAGTCGAGTCCCAGCCGGTAGCGGCGGATATGCTTGATTTGCTCCGCGACGCCGGCAATCAGGGCCGCTTCATCCACGCACTCGGCAACGGTCCGGGCCAGGAAGCACAGGCCCATCCGATTCGCGGCCGGCAACCATCGATCGGCCCGCTCGCGCAGGTCGGCTGGCATCAAGATCCGCAGGCAACTGTGCGGACGCACGCGGCCGTAGCGGCCATTCCACTCGGCCAGCGTGCGAAACAACAGTCCCATCGCCACGTCGTTTAACGTGCAGGCCCGCGCCGCGACCTTGGTGCGAATCGCTTCGCTTTGCTCGACGTCGAACAGGCGGGTGACGATGCCGGGCCAGTCTGCGTCTCCCACGGCCAGCTTGCCTCGGCGCGTCCGCCGCGCCAGCCGCTGCGGCCATGCCGCGAAGAACCCTCGCGCCTCGCGCTGGCGCCGTCGCTGGCCTTCCTCCACACTTTCGATATGCTTCGCCACCGGCGTGAAATGGTCCCGATCGACGAGGAGTGCGCGATCGATCCGTGGCAGGGCGGCGACCTCGCCCGATCCTAACCGCCGCGCGTACAAGTGGAACATGTCTTCCAGGAAAACCAGCGCCCCCATTCCGTCGCAGCAGGCGTGATGAATCTCGAACAGCCACTTCGAGCTGCGGCCATCTTCACGGATGACGAGTCGCAGCCCCGGCTGCCGACGCAAGTCGATCGGCTGGGCGAATTCCGCGGGCCAAGGGTCATCCACCGCCAGCAAGATGACCGAGGGCCCGACGGGGCAAGGCACCCAACACGGCGCTTTCGGCCATCCGGCCACTCGCGTGCCCAACAGCGGATGACGCTCCACGGCCTCGTCGAGGGCTTCGATCAATGCCGACCGATTTGTCTGACCGGTGAAATCGAAGCACAAGAAGAAGCTCATCGGGTGCGACGAACGATCATCGGCAAGCATCAACCGTTCGACCGGAGCAAGCGCCAAGGGGAACAGCGCCGCGCCGCCTGCGGCATCGGTGACCGAAACAGTCGCTTCAACTTGCATTGGGTCGATAGACATAACCGAACGTTCCGGGTGATCGGCCCGTCGGCATTCGTACCGTCCCAAGCCGCGAATAGCCCCAGCCTGGGGAGTCAAAACGCCTGGTCGCAAAGCCCCACAACCCCGAGTCCCAGGATACGCTGCCCAGGTCCCCCTGTCATCCGCAAGCCGGGCTTCCAGTCGAGTCCGGCCCTATGCCAACCGCGCCGCTGCTCGGCAGGCATGCCAAGCCGTCGGCTATTTGTTGATCGAGTCGCCGACAATCGAAGCGATGTTGAACGTCAAGATGTTGATCGTGTAATTCGTGGCCACTTCGCCCGGCTTGTAGTACAGCATCACGACGTCGCCGGGCGCGATGATCAACCGTTCGCGCGGGTCTCTCAAGGCCTTTCGCAGGTCGACCCGAATCTCGATCTGCTCGCCGTTGGGCAGCGTCCGCAGCACGAGCACCCGGCTCGGCGGCACGATGTTGCCCGGGTTGTAGATGCCCTTGAAATTCGAAGAGCTGGCCGCCACGCCACCGGCCGGTCCGCCGACCGAGCCCGTCGCCAGCGACACGGCTCCGATCACGTCCAGGTCATAATCGCGGGGCAAGGGAATCTGACCCGCGGGTAATAGACCACCACTGAAGAAATACTCGGTCTGGCGCGTTTGCAGGTAGACGACGTCGCCCGCCTCGAGGATCACGTCTTCGGGCGCGAACGGGGGCGCCTGGTCGGGGTAGACTCGCAGCGGAATGCAGACCGCCGACCGGCGATTACGCGCCAATTGCAACAACGACTCCGGGTTCTCTCCCATGTCGACTTGGCGCTTGAGGGCCTGCATCTCTTCGGGCTTGAGCGCCCGGCTGCGAAAGATCCAGACCGTGCTGAAGGCATCCACGCCGGGCAAGCCGCCGGTGGCGGCCAGGGCGTGGAGCACGTCGTTTTCGTAGGTCGGCAAGTCGAGCACGTTGCCCGTACCACGGCGGGCGAGCAGCGCCGCATTGCCCTGGGGTTGATAAACGGCCGGATTCACCGAGGTGATGTCATCGCGCATCACCAGGATGCGATGAACTCGCGGCCGCACCAACGAGATCAGGATCCGTTCGCGGCCCGGCTCGAGGACCTTCTTGTCGACGACATAGGCTTTGCGAATCCTCTCCGTGGCCTCGGCCAAGGTCAGCCCTTGCACCTCGATCGGCGGCACGAGCGGAAGGCTCAGCTTGCCGTCCAGCGGTACTTCCATCGGCAGGCCGACGGCCGGAGAGTTGATCATGCCGCGCGGCGGGTAATAGTCTTGCTGCGTCAGCACCGGCACGTTGGCCACGTTGGGCTCGCCACGTTCGCTCGTCGAAGGCAACACGCCTTGGATGTAAATGCCCAAGACGTCGCGCGGGCCAATCACATGCGCCTGCGGCGGGTCTTGCCGCAATAGGCTCAGGTCGATCGGCACCATTGTCGAGCGCGGCTTGGTCAGCATCTCACAAGGCAAGCGATACGCCGGCACCGCTTTAGCCGCACACGAAATACAGCCACTGCTGCCGACCAGCAGCCCACAGCCCAGTAGGCCCAACACGAGAGACAGTCGTTGCGAAGATCGTTTCATCGTGGCTTATCTTCCGATCGGTTGGACGAAGCCCGTGACCGCGGGCGATGAGTTTTCCTCGGACACCTGCGGCAGGCGCGTGATCACCTGGGGCGACTCCGGCAACGTACGGGGCGCCGCTCGATTCGAAGTCGTGCCGACCGGAGAGTCAGCGACAGGGCCGAAGAATGTGGTCGACGGCCACATAACCATCGGCGGCTGATCAGCGACTGGCGGTTGCACGTTCTGAGGTGCCAAGGATGGCGCCCCAAACAGCGCATCGCTACCGGCGGGCATTGCCGGCCCCGCCGGATAGCCCTGACCACTATTCGACACCGGGCCCAGCGGCAAAGCTTCGGTCGGCGGCACTCCAGGGATCGGCGGTGGCATCAGGCCGGGACCATCGTACGGCATGGCTCCGCCCGGCATGGCTCCGTTCGGCAGGGCTCCGTTCGGCAGACCACCGTTCGGCAGGGCATCGCCCGGCATGGTTCCGCTCGGCAAGGCGCCGCTTGGCAGAGTTCCGTTCGGCAGGGCATCGCCCGGCGGGCCCGAATTCGGGTTCGCTGGGCATTCCGCGATCGGACAGGCGTTCTGTGGTCGGAGGTAGTGGTAGCGGCCGGCCCCACGCATCTCGGCCGCTGTTGCGCCGTCCTGATAGCCCGCGTACCAGGCTTTGGCCTTCTCCTGGCCTTCGCAAGTCTGATAACCAGCGGACCAATATTTGTTCGGTGGCAGGGAAGGGGGGCAGCCGGTGCCGCCCATCGATACGTCGAAATAGCCTTCTTTCCAGCCGTGCCCATAATCCGAGGGCCAGACCCAGACGAGCGGGTTCTTCGAGGTCGAGACCCAGGCCCATTCGGAGCGCGCAGAATTCGTCGCTTCGTAGTGGAGATCCTGCACGCCGGCGCAGCCGCTAAAGGCAGCAACGCTAGCTAGCAGGGCCAAAAGAAAAAGAACTCGCATGATCTCGGTCCATCCATGGGCCTGGCGCCGCAGCCTCCCCGCGGCACCCTCAACGCGTCCGTCCGTGACGAATCGACACCACGCCTCCCTGGCGATGGTCTCGCTCATCTTGGTTCGGTATCGACGGGTGCTAGCGGCGAATCGAGCCCACTTCGCCCTGCATGGACCGATCGGAAGAACCGTTCCGCCGGACTCGTGCGGCAAATACTGCCTGGTAGTCACAACAACCAGCGCAGCGCGCCCACGCGTACGCATCGTGCGGATTCTCCGCCCGACAAGCGTCGCGTACTGTCGTGCCAACGTCGCGCTTCGCTCGCGCCAACGTCAGGCGATCAATTCTTTGATGACGTTCGCACTCTCGACGCCAGTCAACCGCTGTTCGAGTCCCTGGTGGCGGAAGCTGAATCGCGAATGGTCGAAGCCCAACAGCCGCAGGACGGTGGCGTGGAAGTCGTGGACGTGAACCGGATCCTTGACGATGTTGTAGGAAAAATCGTCAGTCTCGCCATAGATGGCCCCCGGGCGGGAGCCGCCGCCGGCCATCCACATCGTGAAACAACGCGGATGATGATCGCGGCCGTAGTTCTCGTGGGACAGACCCCCCTGCGAGTAGACCGTGCGGCCGAACTCGCCGCCCCAAATGACCAGCGTCTCGTCGAGCAGGCCCCGGTGTTTCAAGTCCTGGATCAGTCCCCAGCACGGCTGATCGACGTCGCGGCATTGATCGGGCAGCCGACCGGAAACGTTCGAGTGCGTGTCCCAGTTGTTGTGGTACACCTGGATGAACCGCACGCCCCGCTCGATCATCCGCCGGGCCAGCAGCACGGTATTGGCGAACGTCCCCGGCTTCTTCGCCTCGTCGCCGTAGAGAGCATAAGTCGAGGCCGGTTCGTTCGAGGTGTCGGTCAGGTCGGGTACACTGGCCTGCATCCGGAAGGCCAGCTCGTACTGCTCGATCCGGGTATGTGTCTCTGGGTCGCCGACTGCCTTGTAGGTCATCTCGTTGAGCGACTTCAGCCCATCGAGCGTCCTGCGGCGGACTTCCGGCGGTACGCCCGGCGGGTTGTTGATGTACAGGATCGGGTCGCCGGCCGCACGAAACGCGCAACCCGCATGTTCGCCCGGCAAATAACCGCTCGACCAGAGTCGAGCACTGATCGCCTGCACCTGCTCGGTGTTGGTCGGCTTGGCTACCAGCACGACGAACGTCGGCAGGTCGTGGTTCGCCGAGCCCAGGCCGTACGACACCCAGCTTCCCAGGCAGGGTCGGCCGGTCACCTGGTTGCCGGTCTGCATGTTGGTGATGGCCGGCTCGTGGTTGATGGCCTCGGTATGCATCGAGCGGATGAAGCACATATCGTCGACCATCCGCGACGTGTAGGGGAGCAACTCGCCGACCCACATCCCGCTCTGGCCGTGCTGCTTGAACTTGTACTTCGATGGGGCGACGGGGAACCGAGCCTGGCCCGAGGTCATCCCCGTCAGCCGCTGGCCGTTGCGGATCGAGTCGGGCAGATCCTTGTCATACCAGTCGTTCATCTTGGGCTTATAGTCGTACAAGTCCAACTGCGAAGGCCCGCCGACCATGTGCAAATAGATCACGCGCTTGGCCTTGGGCGCGAAGTGTAGCATCGGCTGAGCCGGCTGCGCGCTCGCGGCTCTGGCCAGTGGATCGTTGCTCCCTGCCAGCGAGGCCAGCGCCGCCCAGCCCAAGGCATTCGCCCCTCGGCCCAGGAACTGACGCCGAGTCTCATTACGAACGTATTCTTCGATCGGGTGCATGCAAGGTTCCCTTTAGGGAAATGAAGAATGATGAATGATGAGTGATGAATGGCAGCAAATCGCAGCGGCCACCGTCACCCTTCGTTCATCGTTCATCACTCATCGTTCATCACTTATTCAACACTTCATCCAGATTCATCAACTCATTGGCGACCATCGTCCAGGCGGCCAGCTCACGCGGCTCGAGCGTTGCATTCGGCTTCGAGTCGCCAACCGTAATCAGCTTGCCGGCATCGTCCGGATGCGCCTGATAGAATTTCGCCAGCGATTCGAGCCCCGAGCGGACGACAGCCTGTTCGGCGTCCGACAGCGGCCGGGCCAACACGCGACGCGCCAGGAACTCGAGCCGCGGCCCAACCTCGCGCCCGCCTTCGCTCAGCGCACGCTCGGCCAGATGCCGAGCCGCCTCGATGAACTGCGGATCGTTGAGCGTCACCAGGGCCTGCAGCGGCGTATTGGTCCGCTCACGCCGCACCGTGCAAACCTCGCGGCTAGGAGCATTGAAGATGTCCATCGAAGCCGGCGGCGCCGCTCGCTTCCAGAACGTGTACATGCTCCGCCGATACAGCCCCTCCCCCTTTTCGGGAACGTAGAACCGCGTGTTGCTCCCGGTCATGGCGACCGCTTCCCAAACGCCCTCGGGCTGATAGGGCCGAACGCTTGGGCCGCCTAGCTTCTCGACGAGCAAGCCACTAGCGGCCAAGGCGTAGTCCCGCACCATTTCCGCGTCCATCCGGAAGCGCGGCCCACGGGCCAGCAGCCGGTTGTGCGGGTCTTTCTCCAGCTTCTCCTTCGTCGCCACGGCCGACTGTCGATACGTGGCCGAAGTGACCAGCAGCTTGAACAGCCGCTTCACGTCCCAGCCCGACTCGCGAAACTCGATCGCCAGCCAGTCGAGCAGCTCCGGATGCGAAGGCAACTCGCCCGAAGCACCCAGATCGCCCGTCGTGCGAACGATCCCCGTACCGAACACTTCCTGCCAGAACCGATTGACCGTCACCCGCGCCGTCAGCGGATGCTCCGGACGCAACAGCCATTGGGCGAAGCCGATCCGATTGCGCGGCAGATCGCTGGGCATCGGCGGCAACATGCCCGGGGTGTTGGGCTTCACCTCGTCGCGGCGCTTATCGTACTCGCCGCGATACAGCACATAGGCCACCGGCATCTCGGGCTTCTCTTGCATCACGTGCGTGATCGAGCCCCGCTGCTTGATCGTCGCTTGCTTCGCCTGCACGCCGGCCAGTTGGCTCGTCGTCTCGCCAAACTTCTTGTCGAGCGCCGGCAGATACCACTGATACAGCTCGTTCTTCTCGTCGGCCGTGCGCTCCTTGAGCGGCTTCGAGGCCAGCCAGGCAGCCCGCGTGCGTTCGCCGATTTGCCGCACTTCGTGGTGTGCGAGCTTGCGACCGTAGACGCGCACGTCCTGCAAGGCGACGCCATCGATTTTGCTGTTGCCGTAGCCGCGGCTGCCGATCGTCAGCGGGGCGTCGGTGCGGATCGTGTGCCCTGCGCCCAGCTTGTCGATTTGCGTTACCATGTCCATCCGCTCGCCGTCGACAAAGAAGGTTACGCCCGCGGCTTTGCCCGAGCCGTCGTACGTCATGACGAGGTGCGTCCAGATGTTCACCGGGATCGGCTTCTTCTTGACCGCGACCTTGATCGCGTCGTCGGGCCACTTGTGCACGATGTGCGTCGTCAGCCGGCCGCTCGGTTCGATCATGAAGTCCCAACCTTGATAAGCCTTATTGCCCATCCGGGCGATAACCGCACCGCTGGGCCCGAGCTTCGGTAGCTTGACCCACAGGGCGCACGAGAACGGCTGCTTGGCATCGAAGTCGCCGGCCTCGGGCACCTCGATCGCCACGCCCGGCGCGGTGCGCATGGCCTGGGCCGCGACGCGCCCTGGCTCGCCCGTGAGCACTTTACCGGCTGCCGCTTCGCGCAATTGGTTATCGACGACCAAGCTCACCCGATCGCGTCCGACGTCGCCCAACAAGGCGTGCAGCCGCAGACCTTCGTGCGGCACGGTCGCCAACACCGGTCCCGGCGTCGCCGTCGTCGCCCAGGTTTCGTACTCCGGCCGGGCCGCCTTGCGGCGCGCGTCGAGTTGCTGCTCCAGGTCCGTGGACTGCTTCGTCAGCGCTGCCCATTCGGCCCGATCCGATGGCTGCGGAACCACGACCACCGGCGGCGTGTCTTTCACGTTGCCGTCCATCGCTGCCTGCGTCGTGTTGTTGAAGAAGGCCCCCATCTCGTAGAACTCGCGCTGCGTGAGCGGGTCGAACTTGTGGTCGTGACAGACCGCGCAATTGGCAGTCAGCCCCAGCCACACGGCCGACGTCGTCTCGGTGCGGTCGCGGTCGTAGAGCACCAGGTACTCTTCGGCAATCGCCCCGCCTTCACTGGTCGTGATGTTGCAGCGGTTGAAGCCCGAGGCGATCTGCTGATCGAGCGTGCGGTTGGGGAGTAGGTCGCCGGCCAACTGCTCGGTCGTGAACGTGTCGAACGGCAGATTGCGGTTGAAGGCGTTGATCACCCATTCGCGATAGGCCCACATCTCGCGCGCATTGTCGATGTGGATGCCGTGCGTGTCGCCGTAGCGGGCCGCGTCGAGCCAGTAGCGTCCGCGATGCTCGCCCCAAGTCGGCTTGGCCATCAGGCGATCGACCAGCTTCTCATACGCGTCCGACGACTTGTCGGCCACGAAAGCCTCGACCTCGGCCGGCTCGGGCGGAAGCCCGGTCAAGTCCAGGCTCAGACGGCGGGCCAAGGTCCGCCGATCGGCCTCGGGCGCGGGCGTCAGCCTCTGCTCTTCGAGTTTGGCCAGGATGAACGCATCGATCGGGTTGCGCACCCAAGCCTTGTTCTTCACGACCGGCACCGTCCCGCGCACCGGTGCGATGAACGACCAGTGCGGCTCGTAGACGGCCCCGGCGGCGATCCAATCCTTGAGCAATTGCTTGTCGCGCACGGACAGCGTCTTGTGCGTCGATGGCGGCGGCATGATCTCTTCCGGGTCGTCGGTCACGATCCGCGCCACCAATTCGCTCTTCTCCGGCTTGCCCGGCACGATCGCCTCGCGCTCGATCGCTGCTTCGCGCCGGTCGAACCGCAGATCGCCCTTGCGCGACGCGCTGTCCGGCCCATGACACTGAAGACAATGCTCGGCCAGGATCGGGCGAATGTCACGATTGAACTGGATCTTGTCGCCCGCCAGCTTGGTCGCATCAGCCGCGGTCGCCACCGGCTTGGCCGGCCCGTCGACCTTCGTCTCGGCTCGCGCCAGCTTTCCGCCCAAGAAGATCACCAGTCCGCAGCCAGCCAAGGCCAAAGTCCGCGGCCGGCGTCCACGATTATCGAGAATCATCACGCGCATCCTTGGTTCTTACGATCAGTTGAGCGGTTGCAGCAAGGTACGGGCATAGTAACGTGCGCCGGAGCGCAGGTGGTCATTCATCGCTTTGGCCGCGGCTCGCGGCTCGCCCGCGGCCAGCGCCTGGGTAATCGCCAAATGCTCGAAGGCTTCTTCATTCAGACGCGTCAGGCTGCCGCTGGCCAGATGCTGGGTATAGAACACATCGCGAAACGTGCGAAACAGAACCTTCAGCCGATTCAGCTCGCCGGCGAGAAACGAGTTGCCGCAACTCTGCGCGATCAGGTCGTGCAGCCGGCTGTCGGCCTGCTTGGCCTGCTCGACATACGACGCCGCCTCGTGAGCTTCGGTCCGCTTCAAGCGTTCGAACTCAGCCGCCAGCAGCCGCAGCTCGTGCGGATCGGTCCGGCCAGCCGCCTTGCGCGCTGCTTCGCACTCCAGCAACCGACGCACCTGGTTCACGTCGCGCACGCTCCGGGCCGTCGTCTGGCTGACGATCGCTCCGCGGTGCGGCAGCAATTCAACGACGCCCATTCCCGACAGTTCGAGTAGCGCCTCGCGGACTGGAGTATGGCTGACGCCAAATCGCTCGGCCAGACTCTGCGTCACCAGGTGCTGCCCGGCCCGCAGCCGTCCCTCGAACACATCGGACAGCAACGTCTGCACGATCGTTTGCCGGCGGACGTGGGCACTTTCGGCAGCGGACGTTGGTTGAGTCGTAGTCGCCATGCGGGAAACAGTTCTCAGGGAGCGCAGCCATCAGGCTGGTCGGGGTTGGCGAAACATTCGACAACCGTGCGAATTCGACGGAGCAGGCCGAGGCAGGATCAGGTGGGCAAGCTATGCAGCGGGGCAGGGGGCTTATACAGAAGCCAAGCGACATTCTATAGAATCAAGCAGGCGCCCGCAAGCATTTTTACGTCCCCATTTCGCCCAACCCGAAGCGAACCGGTGCCGAGCCCAACCAAGGCGTGCCGTGCCGCCCCCGAGAGATTCAGGCGTTTTCCCGGGGCGCGCCGCCCGGCTTGTCGCGCGGGGCGGGCTCCGCGACGCGTAGCAAAGAGATCATCAACCCGCACTTGTAACCGAACACGTCGGCAATCTCCGGAAGATGCCCGACCACCACGAAGCCCAATTTGTCGTTCAGCTTCTGCGTCGCCTGGTTGTGATCGAAGTACATGCTGATCACGTTGCGGACGCCCAAACGCGGACAGGCCGCGATCATCCGTTCCTTCAGCAGGCGCCCCAACCCTTTGCCTTGCTCGCCCGTGGCGATGTACGTGCTGATCTCGGCCGTTTCGTCGTAGGCAGGCCGCCCGGCGTAAAACCATGACAGGTACACGCAGCCGACGATCTTCCCCTCCCGCTCGGCCACCCAAATCGGCCGACGCTTTGGGTCGAACTTGCGAAACCACTCGACTCGATCCGAGACCGCGATCGGGCTCGTGTCGGCCGTCGATCGTCCCGCCGGGATCGACTGGTTGTAGATCTCGATGATCGCCGGCAGGTCGGCTTCGGTTGCGTCCCGAATCGTATACATAACTCTCTGGGGCCGAAAATAAGGCGCCTAATCGTCGAACCGCCCGAATAAACCGCGAACGTGCCCATTCTCGCCCGCACGGCGGAGACCGTCAAACCAGCGGGCGCTTCGCGCAGGAAAGTACGGTCAACAAGCCGCATCTTGTCGAGTATCCTTTTAGCATCACCCAAGCTGCGCGAATTCCTGGAGTTTTCGATCATGCCGCCCACGGTTGGTCCGACCCGTCGAGAGCTGTTGGACGTCGAAACCTTCGACTGGGGCACGCTCACCTGGCTGGCCAACGGCCAGCTCATGCCCGGCGCGGCCCAGACGCTCGGCATCTGCCGACTCAATCCTGGTTGCGGCAACCCGGCCCACTGCCATCCCAACTGCGAAGAGCTGCTCACCATGCTCTCCGGCCGGGGACTGCATCGGCTGGGCGACGAGACGATCGAACTCGGTCCCGGCATGACGCTGCGCATTCCGACCGGGGTGCCGCATCAGTTCACGTGTCTTGGCCCCGAGCCGATCGAATGCCTGATCGCGTTCTCCAGCGGCGACCGGCAGACGGTATTCTTGGATTGACGTCCTGGCCGCGTCCGCACCGCCGTTTATGTGAGCACACACCCACAACCCCTCTCCCTCCGGGAGAGGGAGGCGAGCACCGCGAGCCAGGTGAGGGGATTCCGAACCGCTAAGCGTCCTTCCCACTTATCACTTATCACTTAGCGTTTATCACTTTTTGCCCCCCCCGATGCGACCCACCCTTACCCCCGCTCTGCTCCTCTTCTTCCTCGCGGCGTTGGCGGTCGCCCAGCCTCCCTTTGGCCCGCCGCCGTTTGGAGGCCCGCCGGGCGGACGCCCTGGTCGGCCGGGCATGGGCCCGCGCGGCCC